>JAEEGL013572363.1_pt1 | contig 50780 bp, 47 predicted proteins | sample 9134231 | NCBI WGS metagenome assembly JAEEGL01 (sample SAMN16246548, study PRJNA631951) | gut metagenome | biome: gut microbiome; feature: rumen; material: fiber-attached | host: Bos | place: Iran: Karaj | collected 2018-10 | reverse complement strand
CATTTCTAATTTTTCTTTTACTTTATTTTCATGACCTGAATATGTATTAACAACGTACCATTCTTTTTCCATATTATCCCCCTATATTATCTTTTCTATGAAGTACATAGCAACTTCAATTAAATAGAAAAATACTCCAAAAAATAACACGAATAAAATAGTAGCTGTAGAATATTTAACCATTTCTTTTTTGTTTGGCCATCTTATTTTTCTAAATTCAGATGCAATTCCTTTAAAGAAACTTTCTTTCTTAGGTTTGTTTTCTTCTTTTGTCTTTTTTGCTTTTTTTACGGCTTCTTTTTCTTTCTTTGCCATAATATCACTCTCCATTTTTTACCAAAATAAAAACACTATAAATATCGGTGTCAATAGTAAAATACCACAAACACCCTGTAATGTCAAATAAAAAAGTAAATACTAGTGTGTATTTACTTGATTTATAGAGTTAATTGTATTAACTGAATTTGTTTGACTTATTTCTTCACTATTATATAAGTATTCAAATCTAGTAGTTTTCATTTTGCGAATAATTAGATATACTCCAACACCCATTAACATTATTGAAACTATTTGAGCTACTCTAAAGTTACCTAACATAAGTGAGAACTGTGGATCTCTCATTCCTTCAATTATTAATCTACCTATTGAATACCAAATAAGGTATACTCCAGTTACTTGTCCTTCTTTTATATATTTACGTCTTCTAAATATTAATAGAATAATAAAACCTACTAAATTCCATACAGATTCGTATAAGAATAATGGTGTTCTATATTGTCCATCTATATACATTCCATCTTTAATAAATTTTGGGTATGCTTTAAAAAAAGTTTCGTTAACTACTTTTCCAAATACTTCTCCATTAAAGAAGTTACCCCATCTACCAATAGCTTGACCAATTATTAAACCTGGTGCACATATATCAATTGTTTTAAACAAATTAATTTTTCTTTTATTAACAGCATAAAGCATATATAGTGATCCAAATAAGATACCACCATGTATTGCTAATCCACCATTCCATATTTCAAATACTTCTAAAAAGTTTTGACTATATTCATTTAGATTAAATAGAACATAGTATAATCTTGCTCCAATTACACCCCAAATAACTGTATAGAATATGATATCAGTCATTACATCAATATTGTAATATTTTCGCTTAGCTTCTTTTAGGACAAAAAACATTCCTACTATCATTCCAAATAATATACATATTGAATACCAGTATATTTGTATTATTCCAAAATCAAATGCTACTTTACTCATAACTCAACGCCTTCTTTAATAATGGTTTCATAATTAATTCTTCGATAACAAATCTTAATATAGATAAGATAATAGATATAAAGAATAATACCCATATATCAGTAAAATTCAACTTACTTCTCATTATCCAATCAGTTAATTTAAGAATTAATGTATTTATAACGAAATAAAACAAACCAAAAGTAATACCTGTTATAGGCATTGTAAGTGTAACTAATAATGGTTTAATTACTTGATTAAGTACATATATTATAGTTACTGCCAAAAATGAATATAAAATCTTATAGTCAGAACTTATATAAAATGATTTAAAAAAATGTTCTACTATTAAAAATGTAATAGTATAAGAAATCAAATATAAGGCAATTTCTATGACTTTGTTTTTTATATCCACTAATGAAATTTTATTTTTTTTCTTTTTTGCCATTTTATTCTCCTATAGAATTTTCTTTAAAAATTGACCAGTATAAGAGTTTTTAACTTTAGATATTTCCTCAGGTGTTCCAGTGGCTACTATTTCTCCACCCTTATCTCCACCTTCTGGTCCAATGTCGATAATGTAATCTGCACATTTAATCATATCCAAATTATGCTCTATTACAATTACTGTATCTTTATTATCTACTATTTTTTGAATAATTGCAATAAGCTTAGATATATCTTCAAAATGTAATCCAGTAGTAGGTTCATCCATTATAAATAAAGTTTTACCTGTTGGTTTCTTTTGTAATTCTTTAGCAAGCTTAACTCTTTCAGCTTCTCCGCCTGATAAAGTAGGGGCACTTTGTCCTAATTTAATATAACCTAATCCTACAGCATCTAATGTTTCTAGTTTATGTTTTATTTTAGGAAAGTTATCAAAGAATTCTAAAGCTTCGCTTACTCTCATATCTAAAACGTCTGCGATATTCTTTCCTTTAAATCTAATGTTTAATGTTTCACTATTATATCTTGTTCCATGACATACTTCACAAGGTACATAAACATCTGGTAAGAAGTGCATTTCGATTTTCTTTACACCATCACCCCAGCAGGCTTCACATCTTCCACCTTTAACATTAAAAGAAAATCTATCTTTACCAAAACCATACATTTTAGCTTCTTTAGTATTAGTAAATAATTCTCTAATATCATCAAATACACCAACATAAGTTGCTGGATTACTGCGAGGAGTTCTACCAATTGGATTTTGTGTTATTTCTACTACTTTATCTATGTTTTTGAATCCTTTAATTTCTTTATGTTTACCTGGTATATCCTTTGAATTATATACATATTTTTTAGCAGCAGTACTAAGTATTCTCATAACTAAACTTGATTTACCACTACCTGATACTCCCGTTATACAAGTATATGTTCCTAAAGGAAATTTAACATTTATATTCTTTAAATTGTTTTCAGATGCTCCGATAACTTCTAAAGATTTACCTGTACCTTTTCTTCTTTTCTTAGGTACTTCAATTTTCTTTTTACCACTCAAATATTGACCTGTTAAAGAATCTTCGCATTTCATCACTTCTTCTGGTTTACCTTTGGCAACTATTTTTCCACCTTTATCACCAGCACCAGGTCCAATATCTACTAAATAATCGGCTGAAAGCATAGTATCAGCATCATGCTCTACTACTATTAAGGTATTACCAAGATCTCTCATTTCTTTTAAAGAATTAATTAATCTTTCATTATCTCTTTGATGTAATCCAATAGATGGTTCATCAAGTACATAAAGAACTCCAGTTAATTTAGATCCTATTTGTGTAGCAAGTCTAATTCTTTGTAATTCTCCTCCAGATAATGTTCCCGCCATTCTAGATAAAGTTAAATATTCTAAACCAACATTATCTAAGAATTCTAATCTACTTTTAATTTCTTTAATTAATAATCCCGCGATTTCTTTAGCCTCGGTATCTAATTTTAAATTGTCAAAAAATTCTCTTATTTTACCAATACTCATTGAACATAGTTCATAAATATTTTTATCTCCAACAAAAACTTGTAATACTTTAGAATCTAATCTAGCACCATGACAAGTTTCACATTCTTGTTCAACCATGTAATTTTCAAGCCAATCTCTTATCCACTGACTAGTTGTTTCCATATATCTTCTTTGTAGATTATTAATTACGCCTTCATAGAAATCTCTTTGATTAGTTACATTTCCGCTTCTAGATGAATAATGGAAATCAATTATTTCATTACTTCCATAAAAAATTAAATCTACTTCTTTTTTAGATAACTTATTAAATGGTTTATTAACATCTATTTTATAATGCTTACATAAACATTCTAATCTTTTGAAATAGATACTATCAGTATCGTCTCCTAATGTTACAATTGCTCCTTCACTTAAACTTTTAGTTTTATCTGGTACAACTAAATCTGGATTGATAGATAGTTTAATACCTAATCCCTTACAATCAGGACATGATCCATATGGTGCATTAAAACTAAATAGTCTAGGTTCTAGTTCTGGTAAACTAAATTCACAGTATGGACAAGCATAGTTTTCACTCATTACTAATTCTTTATCATTATCAATATTAACAATTACTTTTCCATTTGATAGTTTACATGCTGCTTCTAAAGATTCAAATAATCTACCACGAATACCTTCTTTAATAATTAACCTATCTATAACAACGTCAATATTATCTTTAATATTCTTTTCAAAGTTTAATTCTTCAGTTAAGTCATGCATTTCTTTATTAATTCTAATTCTTGCATAACCTTCACTTCTTAATTTATCTAATAATTCTTTATGAGTTCCTTTTTCACCGTGTACTACTGGAGACATAATTATTAGTCTTGTTCCTTCAGGATAAACTAATATCTTATTAGCCATTTCTTCAACACTTTGGCCTTTAATAGGAATGTGATGGTTAGGACACATTGGTACACCAATTCGAGCATATAATAGTCTAAAATAATCATATATTTCTGTAACTGTTCCTACTGTTGAACGAGGATTATTACTTGTAGTTTTTTGATCTATACTAATTGAGGGACTTAATCCTTCGATAGAATCTACATCTGGTTTATTTGTTCCACCAAGAAACTGTCTAGCATAACTAGACAAGCTTTCAACATATCTTCTTTGACCTTCTTCATAGATTGTATCGAATGCTAACGATGACTTACCACTACCTGATACTCCAGTCATAACAATTAATTTATTCTTAGGAAGTGTTATATCAACGTTCTTTAAATTGTTCTCTCTAGCACCTTTTACTATTATTTGATCCATAGACATCACCTCAAATTGCTTTTATATAATATCACATTTTATTTTAAATATAAATAATAAAAGGGTTTAAAACCCTTTTAATTTTGTTTTTTTATTGGAAGTATTATCTTTTTAGAAAGTATTCTAACTGGAACTCCTAATTTATTGTTTATATCATTTTCAATTCTAACTAATTCTTTTTCAAATTTATCAATTGTTTCAAGTTTAATTCCAAGAGGTTTATTATAATCAATTATTTTATTAACCTTAAGGACTAGTGTACCATTTTTAACTGCATTTTCATCACTTGTATCTTTAGGATTTATTGCTAATTGATATCTACAATTTAAATTATCATTTATTAATAATAATTCTTTATAGTTATTTGTTATATATTCTTCTTTTGAATTTTTAAATAATTCATATTTATCTTCATCTATATAATAATCATTTATAATTTCTAATGCTGTATTATTTTCATTTAGTTCTATCATAGTAGGATACTTTTCTAATAATTCTCTTTCATAAGAGTGTAAGTCTATTATATTTAAAAAGTATTGATTAATTAGATTCTTTTCTTCTTCATTTAATTTAATCTTCATCTTTTACCTACTTTCTTTTTAAGAATATGAGACATTCATCATCTCTATCTTCCTCTTGGACTCCATCTACTGGGAATTTAGCATAATAATCTGTATGTTCAAGTTCATATTCTGAACCCCAACTCGATAATAGTAACTTATCATTTTCTGATACTCCAGTTACTGTCATCCAGTGACCATCCTCAGTTTCTTTATTTCCTATATAGTCACCATATTCGTTATCTCCATGAGCATTCATATCATATCTATAAGCTGCGATGGCTGCAAATTCATAGCCTTCATCCATATATTCTTTATAAGTATCTGTACTTGCATCATGTGGTACAATAGCAGCTTCAACTTCTACTCCTAAGAAATGTGATGCTTTATCTGCCATTTCATCTGGATGTATTGAAGAATCTGTATTATTTGCAACAAAACCATCCTCAGTAATATTATCACTTAAGAATTTATCATTAGAATCCAAATATACATCTGTTAATATTGCTTCATAATTATATGTCATATGTCCATATTTTTCAACAAACAATGGATAACCATATTTTTCTTCAAAGGCTTCTGGATCATCTGTATATAATTCACATACATAATTAGTTATTACCGCATGTCCACATGCTTGACCTTTAGTATATTCTAATACTTCAAGCATTACTGATTCATCTTCAATTCCCTTTTCATTAAATAATTGAATTATAGTTTCTACTTGCATTTCCTCTGTTTCTGTTAATCCAGGAACAAATGGTAAATTTGATGCTTCACCAGGCGATAAATTCTCTCTTGCTTTAATATTTTCTTTATATTCTAAATATGCTTTAAATAGTTCATACGGACCACCTTGAGCTGCTCCATATTCTCCGTCTACTTCAATTGCAAATGGAGATGTTGGCATAAGAAGTTCTTCCCAATCTTCATCATCCCAATCTTCAAAATTTCCTCCACCTTCATGATTTGCTTCTAATTCATCTAAAAGGGTCAAAGTATTTGTAATGTATCCATTTAAAGATTCAAGATCACTTTTTATAGAAGTTATATCTGATTTTATTCCTGATATATCAACTTCAAGTCCACTTGCTAACCCAATTACTTCATCTACTTGTCCACTAACAGCATTTGCTTGAGATATTGATTCATTAATCTTACCACTACTACTTCTAAATAATTCTTTATCAAAGGCAAACATCTTATTCACCTTCTCTTTCTTTTCTTAGTGCACTATAGTAATCACTAGTAGCACTCTCTAAATTTTGTTTTGCAATTCTAATCTTTTCTTCTAATTCATCAATTTTATTTTTAGCAGCAGTAGACGCATTTACTATCTTAGTAGAATCATTATCTACTTTTGTATAACAATTTTTTAGTATTCCTCTATCGTATGTTTCTTCTCCGCTTACAAAACCGCCATTTTTATAGCAACTTTCACTTTCAGATAGTTTACTTCCTAAACTTTGAAGTTCTGAAACTAATCCAGTTAACTTTGGTAAAAGAGTTTCATATTTACTCTTTTCTTCAGTTAATTCATTTATTTCGTTTTGATACTGAGTCATTTTACTGTAATAAAAACCCGAATTATTCATAGGTCACCTCATTTATTATCTTATAATAATATAGTATATTAAATTACTCTATATGGCAATAAAACCTTTTCCACAAAAATGTTAATTATTAATTTTAAAAATATTTTTTTCCACATATTTGTTTAAATCTATAGATTTTTAATAATTGTCTTGTTTACAAATAATTAAATTTTTGTTCATTTCTTTTACTTATTGTTTTTAAATTACACTTTTAGTAACATATGTTGTATTTACTAATAAATTTATTATTCTGATTTCAATTCAAATAAAATATCACGTAATTCCATTGCTCTTTCAAAATCTAAAGCTTTAGCTGCTAATTTCATTTCTTCTTCGATAGCCTCAATATTCTTTGCAAGTTCTTTCTTAGACATTTTAGGTTTCTTTTCTCCCTTATCTTTACCATCATCAATATTACTAATTAGATCTCTAATTTCTTTTACAATTGTTTTTGGTACAATACCATGTTCTTCATTATACTCTTCTTGCACTTTACGTCTTCTGCTAGTTACATCAATAGCATATTTCATTGAATCAGTCATAGTATCTGCATACATAATACATTTACCATTTGAGTTTCTAGCACATCTACCGATTGTCTGAATTAAACTACGAGAACTTCTTAAGAATCCTTCTTTATCAGCATCAAGAATAGCTATTAAACTTACTTCTGGAATATCGATACCTTCTCTTAAAAGGTTAACTCCGACAACACAGTCATATTTTCCCAAACGTAAGTCTCTAATTATTCTTAATCTCTCTAATGTTTTTATTTCTGTATGCAAATAAGCTACTTTTATATCTAATTCTTTTAAGTAGTTAGTTAGTTCTTCACTCATTCTAATAGTAAGAGTTGTTATTAAAACTCTTTCATTCTTTTTAGTTCTTTCTTTTATTTCTCCAACTAAATCATCTATTTGTCCTAGAGATGGTCTTATTTCAATTAGTGGATCTAATAATCCTGTTGGTCTAATTAATTGTTCTACTACTTTATTGTTAGTTAAAGCTAACTCATAATCTCCAGGCGTTGCTGAAACAAATATTACTTGATTAACTTTTTGTTCAAATTCTTCAAATTTAAGCGGTCTATTATCTAGTGCACTTGGTAGTCTAAATCCGTATTCTACTAGTGTAGTTTTTCTTTGTCTATCTCCATTATACATAGCTCTTACTTGAGGAATAGTAACATGTGATTCATCTACTAAAAGTAAAAAATCATCTGGAAAGAAATCCATTAAAGTAGTTGGAGTTTCTCCTTCTCCTCTTAAAGCCATATGTCTAGAGTAATTTTCTACTCCTTTGCAAAAACCTGTTTCTTCAAGAAGTTCTAAATCATAGTTCGTTCTTTGAGATATTCTTTCCTCTTCGAGAGGTTTATTATTTTCTTTAAAATATTTAACTCTTTCTTCTAATTCTTCTCTAATACGTTTAATAGCTTCTTTCATTTTCTCATCACTTGTTACAAAGTGACTTGCTGGAAAGATAGAAACATTTTTTTTATTAGCTTTTATTTCACCTGTTAATGGATCTACTTCTGAAATACGATCTACTTCATCACCAAATAGTTCAATTCTAATTGAACTACTTCTTTCATTAACTGGAATTATTTCTATTACATCACCACGTACTCTAAAAGTACCACGTTTAAAATCTATATCATTTCTTTCATAAAGCATATCAACTAATTTTGTTAATAGAGCATTTCTATCAATAGTATCTCCTACTGATACAGTTAACATTTTATTTCTATATTCTTCAACTTCTCCAATACCATAGATACAAGAAACTGAAGCTACTACAATTACATCTCTTCTAGTTATTAAACTACTAGTAGCAGCATGTCTTAATTCATCTATTTCATCGTTAATTGAAGAATCTTTTTCTATATATGTATCTGTTTGAGGAACATAAGCTTCTGGTTGATAATAATCATAGTATGATACAAAATATTCTACTTTATTATTGGGAAATAACTCTTTAAATTCTGAATATAATTGTCCTGCAAGAGTCTTATTATGAGCAAGAACTAAAGTAGGTTTATTAACTTCTTGTATTACGTTAGCCATAGTAAATGTTTTACCAGAACCAGTAACACCTTCTAGTACTTGAAATTTTTTACCACTATTAAAACCATCAACAAGTTCTTTTATAGCTTCTGGTTGATCTCCTGTTGGTTTAAATTTTGAAATTAATTCAAATTTATCAGCCATATAGTATCCTCCCAAATAATTCCAACCTATTATAACATAAAAAAAGAATAGTATATACTAGCATACACTATTCTTTATAAATCAAATTATAGTAATGGAACTATTATTCCTAATATAACTTTAAGAGGCAAATATGTTAATACTGAAATAAGTATTAGTATTACTATATTAATTTGTCTTTCATTAAAGAATTCTTTTAATAAATTCTTAATACCAATAGTTACAAAATACATTAATATTGGAGCAATTGTAATTATATATCTTCCCTGAGGTTGGAAATCATTAAAGTAAGAATAATATACTGATATTCCAATAGTAACTATCATTGTAAACATAAATACAATATTTAAGAATATTTTTTCTTTTTCTTCAATTGATTTACTTTTAAACTTTTCTTTTTTCTTCTCTAATAAAATATATTTCTTATTAACATAATCAATACACTTTAATACTAATCCAAATAGTCCTATATCTATTAATACTTTATAGAACCTATATGTTGAATCATCCATATATGTATTCATATATCCAAATATACCAGCAAAGCTTCTACAATTAATAATGATCCATTTATCTACTATTAACATTTCAAAGATACTTTTATTTTCTTTAAAAGGTGTAGTTCTATTAGAAGGTTTATATTCTTCCATAGCATATTTTTCACCACATTCTCTAGAAGCGCTTAATCCTAAAAAGTCTCCTTTGTAAATAGTAGCATTTCTAATGAACCACCATCCACTTATTAAGAATGCAATTAAAGCTACTATAATTCCTTTAGTTAATAATTCTTTAATCTTTTTCTTTTCAATAATTGAACTACCAATATATAAAACAACACTAGATAATATAAATCCATAGGCATTAAAGTATGATAAGAAACAAATACCAATAGATATACCTAACATAATTATTGATTTGTAACTCCATTTAGTTTTTATACCTATTAACCAAGAATACAGTATAAAGGACGTTGCAAACAAACTAATTGAATCATTGTTTATAAATCCACCTAAATATAATAGTCCTGGTAATAAAACAGATAATGTACAAAATAGAGCTTTATATTTTAATTCTTTAAATAGTTCTTTAGATATCTTAGTACATATTAGAGCATATAATCCAATAAATACTACATCTACCATTCTAGCAGCAAACAATAGATCATTTGGATTACTAGTAAAGTTTGAGGCTACTTTCATAACTAATCCTGATAGAGAATACGATGTAATTGGATAAAAGGCATAAGAAAATCCCCATATTTGATCCCTTAGACTTTCATCACATCCATGTGGTAAGCTCATTTTTTCATAGACATATTCTGTCACATCATATCTCATAAATTCATCTGGTGCTGAATTATAATTTGTGCCTTTAGCAACAATTGCACACAAAGCCATTGCATAAATTACAAAGATCAGTGGTAACAATATTTTACTTTTAACTATTTTATTTATAATTGTTGAAATCATATTACTCTCCTTTTTAACCTAGTAAAGAATAAACACCAATACCTGTAATAATAAGTAATAAAGCAAATATTTTCTTTTTAGTTATCTTTTCTTTAAATATTTTTACTCCAAATATTGTTATATAGATATAACTAGTTGCTTCTAGTATTGGTCCCATAGATAGAGGTATTCCTTTATATGCTATTATAGACATAAATGTCGATATAACAAATATGGAATATGCTCCGATTACTAGGGGATTTAAATATTCTTTTATTTTTGAATCATATTTCTTTAGAGCAGATTTTTTTAACATTACTTGAGAAATTGCACTAATAAATACTCCAAATAACAAAAAGCAAGAATAGAATAGTACTTTCTTATCCATAACTATTTATCCTCCTTTTCACTATTAGAAAAGCAAAATAATACTATACCTGCAATTATTAATAATGCTCCAACTATTTTACCTATTGTAATATTTTCACTAAATAGTAAAAAGCCCCATAATATGCCCCATACTACAGCAACTGCTCTATTTGCATATGCCATTGTTAGATCTAATCTTTTTATAATTTGTTGCCAAAAAATAGCATAGATACCAAGTAGAAATATTATTCCACCATAGTATAAACAAAATTTAAATGATAGAAAATTTTCACCTGACGCTAATTTTGATAACACACCAGAAAAAGAATAAACTAATAATAAAATATGTAACAAAATATAAACTTTATTATTCTTTTTACTATTTGTCTTTTTCATTTTTATCCTCTATATTAATAGTTTCTTTAATAGTATATTGAGGTGAATTATTAATACATATATAAATTCTTCCTACATATTCACCAATTAAACCAAGAAGAATCATTATTGTTCCTCCAATAAATAATAATATTGCTATTATAGAACTATATCCTGCTAAAATACTTTCTGGATTAATAATTTTATTAATTACAACATAAGCTCCATAAATAAATCCTAAAAGGGCAATTATTATACCTATAAACATAGATATTCTTAGTGGTTTTACAGAAAAAGCTGTGAATCCATTTAACCATAAATCTATTAATTTTTTAAATGTATAAGTAGTTGTACCACTTAATCTATTTCTTTCTTCCATTGGCACACTTACACAATCACCTGTAGTTCTTAATACAAGTCCTGTCATATAAGAGTATGGATTTTTATACTTAATTAATTCCTTTGCAATATATTTTTTAACAGCCATGAAATTAGTAAATTCAATATCTTTTGGTTTTTCAATTATTATTTCTGTCATTTTTCTATTTACTACTGTTCCAATACTCTTGAAGAAACTTTGTTTATATTTAGTATATTTTGCATTTGTTACGTCATGCCCTTCTTCAAGTGGTTTAATTAAATCCCATACTTTATCCATTGGACATTGTCCATCATCATCCATAGCAATAAAATAATCACCATCTGCTACTGCAAAACCAGCTAGAATAGCATTTTGTCTTCCACTATTTTTAGCAAAATTAATTACTTTAATCTTTTTATTTTCTTTTGCTATTTTTCTTAATACTTCCATTACATTATCTGGAGAACAATCATTAACACAAATTATTTCATAACTATAATTTGGTTTTTTTGATACTACTTCAATTATTTCTTTAGTAACAGCTTCAATAGTATTTTCACTACGATAACATGGTATTATAAAACTTAATTTAGTAACTTGGCTCATAGAATCACCTATTTTATTTTATTAAATCTTTCTAATTTCATTTCTTTTTTATAATCTTTTAAATAAGATATATAATCATATTCTGGTTTGTAATCTAAATCTTCTTTTATATTAGAGATATCCATTACAAAATCATCACAATCTCTTTTTTCTGGACAATATATTATTTTAGAAGGATTGTCTTTAGGAGAGAACACTTTTATTATTCCTTCGATTTGTTCTTTCATAGTTGTCTTAATTCCTGTACCAGCATTATAAACACCAGTTTCTTTATCAGTAAATAATGATTTAAACATCATTTGATTTAAATCTTTAACATATATAATATCTTTTCCAAGATTAGGATTTCCCCATAGTTCAATATCTTTTCCTTCGATAGCTCTACGAATCATATATCTATATGATACATATTTCTTTTCACCATTAACGAAATAATATTCATCTGGGGAATATAAATAAATATTAGGTAATCTAAAAATAAAGTTCTTTATTCCACAAGAATGATGATAGCATTCTATTAAATCTACAGCACAACTTTTTGTAGCAATATATATTGCATGATCTCCAGTATATATTGGCTTTCTTGGAAGATATGGTTTTAATGGCTCTTTATCTTTTAGATAACCATTTAAATCAGCCCAAGATTGTGTATAAATAATTCTATCTGCTTTTACTTTTTTAGCATATTCAAGAATATTTAAAGTTCCTGTAACGTTAGTATCTACATATGTATAAGGATTATCATTTGCTGCATAAGCTGGTAATACTCCAGCAAAATCTACGATAGCATAAACGTCTTTTGAAGGAAGTTTATTAAATCCTTCTTTATCAGTAATATCTAATTTGATATATTCTCCTTTATAAAATTCATAAGGATATTTATCTTTTCTTCCTGTAGCTACTATTTCATATTTTTTACTATCTAAATTGTTAATTAAATGATCTATAAAATACATTCCTAAATATCCTGTAGATCCAAAAACTATTATTTTTTTCTTACCCATAAAAACCTCCTAATCGGTATAAATGTAATAACCTACTCTAGATGAAGAATCAACTGTTTTACCCATGTTTTCTGTTTCCATCTCACTAATTCTATAGATGTTCTTTTTATGTTTTTTAACATATTCATTCATTTCATCTAGGTCATTCTGATTAAATATAAATTTAATATGTGCATTTTTAGGTTTGCATACTTTAGTAAAGTCTGGTTCATTACCACAAGCTACATCGATAACCATCTTAATGAAATCATATCCCGTAGATAATTGTACTAAATCAGAACCAATACAATCTCCACCCATTCTTGCACCTATTTCTATTATTCCAAAGTTTCCTTTGTCATCTATTTTAAATTCAGTATGACTTGCACTATTTTGGATACCTAAAGCATCTAAAGCTTTGAATATCTCTTTCTTTATTTCTTCTTGTTTATCTTTATCTATATCTGATGGTTCCATATGACCAGTTTCAATAAAGTTTGGTGCTCCTGTAGTATACTTTTTAGTAAACTGAAGGAAATGATGTTTTCCCTTAAAAGAAATGCATTCACAAGAGTATTCATTTCCTTCGATAAATTCTTCAATTATCGCAGATTTTTCAAATGAATCTTTTGTAGAATAATGAATAGCATCTTCAAGTTCTTCTTCTTTATATATTTTAGTTATTCCTCTTGAACCAGATCTATCTGTTGGTTTAACTATTAATGGGAATTTCATACCTTTTATATTCCAAGTTTTTTTATCATCTGTTACTTTTACATACTTAGGTACTTTAACTCCATTTTCTTGCATTTTTTTGCGCATCTCATATTTATTAGTACACTGTTTAGTAATAGAATCTGGATTACAAGATAATCCAAGTTTTTCTGATACATAATTAACTGCTAGTGTAGCTAAATCTGAGGCAATTGAACATATTCCATCAGGTTTTATTTTCTTACATTCTTCTAATATTTGTTCTTTTTCAGTAATGCTAATTGGATAAAAATAATCAGCTGTTTTTTCTCCAATAGCTCCTGCTTTCCATGCAAACACATGAGTTTCATAGCCTAATGATTTTGCTTTTAATATTAACTGATTTTGAAAATCATTTGCTCCAATAATTACAAGTTTCTTCATAATTATCCTTCTTCTTTATAATATTTTTTTATAGTATTAATTACTTTATTTATATCTTTTTCTTTTAATCCATAATACATTGGTAAACGGATTAATCTATTACTTTCTTTAGTAGTATATACATCTTTTCCATTAAATCTTCCATATTTCTTACCTGCTGGAGAAGTATGAAGAGGAATGTAATGAAATACTGCTTGTATTCCATGATCTTTTAGATATTTTATCAATTTAGTTCTTTCATCAAGATCTTTTACTTTAATATAAAACATATGGGCATTATGTTTACATTCTTTTGGAATATATGGTAATTCAATTTGTTTTATATCTTTTAATCCTTCATAGTATAAATTCCAAGAATGAAGTCTATCATCATTTATTTGATCAGCTACTTCTAATTGTGAATAAAGATATGCTGCATTTATATCACTTGGTAAAAATGATGATCCTATATCTACCCATGTATATTTATCAACTTGTCCTCTTAAGAATTTACTTCTATCTGTTCCTTTTTCACGAATAATTTCAGCTCTTTCGAAGTTATCTCTATTTTTACAAATAATAGCTCCACCTTCTCCACCTGAGCTGTAGTTTTTTGTTTCATGAAAACTATAACAACCAAAGTCTCCGATTGTTCCTAGGGCTTTACCTTTATATTCTGACATTACTCCTTGGGCAGCATCTTCGATTACTAATAAATTATGTTTCTTAGCGATAGCCATTATCTTATCCATTTCACAAGATACTCCCGCATAATGAACAGGTACAATTGCTTTAGTCTTATCAGTAATCGCAGCTTCTATTAGATTTTCATCTATATTCATAGTATCAGGTCTAATATCAACAAATACTATTTTTGCTCCTCTTAGAACAAAAGAATTTGCTGTTGAAACAAATGTAAAAGCAGGCATAATTACCTCATCACCTGGTTTAATATCAGCTAATATCGCAGACATATCAAGTGCACTACTACAAGAAGTAGTTAGTAATATATCGCTATTTATTCTATCTTTAAACCATTGGTTACATTTTTTAGTAAATAAACCATCTCCACATATTTTTTTTGTTTTAATAGCTTCAGTAATATATTTTTTTTCAGTTCCAACATATGGTGGAATATTAAAATTAATCATAAAACCTCCATCAGTCACATTTACGATTATAACTCAATTATCATTATTTATAAACAATAAGGGGCTATAATCGCCAATACGTTTTAATTTTATTCTTTTTTTGTTGCTTTTTTATCTAACATCAATGGATATATTCTACTATAGTTAACGTTATAGAAAGGATCATTTTGTAATAATGGTCCTACTTTATCTTGGCACATTTTCTTTTCTTCATTAAATCTTTCTTGTTTTTCTTTTGTTGTTTCATATCCTCTTGTCTTAGATTCATAATGATATAATTCTACTTGTGGTAAGCAAACATTATAATAACCCTTTTTTAATAATTTAGCATTAAATTCTACATCGTTAAAAGCTACTTTCATATCTTCGCTTAAACCGCCTACTTCTAAATATTTCTTCTTAGAAATCATTAAGCAAGCTGCAGTAACTGCGGCAACATCATATGGTACAGAAAATCTAGCTTGTGGACCAAATTCATTATTTGGAATTCCTACTCCTAAATGAGCTGCTATATTTTGAATACCAAAGGCAACACCACAATGTTGAATTGTATTATCTTCGTATAATAATTTAGCTCCAACCGCTCCAATGTGATCTTGCATAGCATAACCAACCATATTATGAAGCCAATCTTTTTTAATTACTTCAGTATCATTATTTAATAGTAAAACATAATCTCCTTTAGCTTCTTTAGCTCCAATATTATTAATTTTAGAATAATTAAATTCCATATCTACATCTATTACTCTAAAGTTTTTATGTTCTTTTTTATATTTATCTAGTAATTCAAAAGTTTCTTTCTTTTCACTTCTATTATTTAATAATAATATTTCAAAGTTTTTATAACTAGTTTTAGCATAAATAGATTTTAAACATGTCTCTGTCATTTCAGCATTATCTTTTATAGGAATCAAAATAGATACTTTTGGTTCTTTTTTATATTTATAATCTACTATGTAATGAGCTGCATTGTCTATTGGAATAATTACATCTCCACTAATCTTTCTTCTTTTTAAAGCATCTACTATAGCATTCTTACCATTATCTAAAGCATATGACTTAGATTTCATATTTAAAGCAGTAGATGTATCACTCATTCTCCAGTGATAACATATTTTTGGAATATGATAAATATTTTTAGTTTTTTCTACTACTCTTAGATTTAAATCAAAATCTTGAGCACCATTATATTCAGTTCTTAACATTCCTACTTTTTCTAACAATTCTTTTCTATATGTAGAAAAATGAGTAATATAGTTAAAACTTAATAATGTATCTGGAGAATAATCTGGTTTAAAAAATGGTAAACAATATCTTCCTCTAGTATTAATTTTATCTTCATCAGTATAAATAAAATCTAAATTCTTATTTTTATTTAATGCTTCAACCACATAATAAATAGCATTCTTATCTAAAGTATCATCATTATCTAAAAATGAAATAAATTCACCTTTAGCCATTTTAATTCCTGTATTAGTAGCTTCAGAAATATTACCATTTTCTTCTCTATATGTAACCTTTATTCTAGCATCTGTTCTTTCTAATTCTTTTAAAGTATCTAATGTATCTTGATTTGTTGATTTATCATCTACTAAACATATTTCTATATGTTTATATGTTTGTTTTTTTACAGAATCAATGCATTCTTCTAAAAATTCTTTTTTAGCATTATAAACAGGAATTACTACACTAATTAAAGGATTATAATTAAATTCTTTTATAACAGGTTCTTCTTGTCTTTTTAACCATTTGTTATAATCACTTTCTACTTCTGGATTTGCATATACTCTGTTATTAAATAGTTTTTCTCTATCAACTAATACTTTAATAACTTTTTCTTTAACTCTTTTTATTTTAGTGTTTCTAATCTTACCAATATATTGTTCTTTATTATCAGTTACTTCATATATTTTAATAATCTTATCTGAATTTTTAAGACTTTGTTTTAAATAAAACTTATCTTTTTCTATTAATAACATTGGTTTTAATGTTTCACCATCTATTTTTAGTATTAGTTTTGAATCTTCGTTATTTATAACACCATTTATTATTAATGCTGGATTATTAATTCCTAGTACTTTTTTTGATTTAATTATTATATTATTACTTTTTGCCATATCTTAGTCCTTTCCACGACATCTTCCCATTTTACCTTGTAATCCGTCTTTTTCGCCTTGTTTCATATATTTAAGTTTTCTAATCTTATCTTTTTCAAATACTATTATATTCTTTTTTTGACCTCTAATTCCACCTTCCATAAAAGCAAATTGAGCATCAAATTGTCCTTTGTATTTATTTTCAAGATATTTAAGATTTCTAGACATATAATATCTTCTTAAATAATTATGATTTGTACAGTAATAACTCTTTTTAAATGGCCAAATATGTTTAATTGTTATATTTCCTAAAGAATGTTCCATCTCAGCATTTAATAGTCTTACTACTTTATATCCATGTCTATTTAAATTTAAACAATAATCAATATCTACATCATCAATAAATAAGTTGTTATCCCAACCACCTATTTCTTTATAAGCATCTAGATTAACTAAATTTCCTGAAGTCATTACTTCTAGTGGATAATCTATTTCTAAATCTTTAGGCTTTTGAATACCTGTATTTATGATATGCCATGGTGTAACTATACCTACTTTTTTAGTGTCATTTTTCTCAATATAGTTAATTAACTTATCAAGTGTTTCTTTTTCTAATTTACTATCTTGATCCATAGTTAATAACCACTTATATCCATCTTTAATAGAGTTCTCTGCTCCTATATTTAGTGCTTTAGCTATTCCATAGTTATCTAAATTGGGTATATATTCTATCTTTTTGTTTTCTTGTAATAAAGATTCATTACTATTATCACTATTATCTACGATGTATAGTTTATCTACTCTATCAATATATGAATTTATATTTTGTACTGTATCTTTATTTGGATTGTAAAAAACAACTACTGCAGCTACTTTCATAATAATCTCCTATTTAATAAATATTCCTTTAATTCCTATAAGTACATAGGTAATCCATCTAGTTATATCTAGTAGTAATAATTTAAAAATGCCAATATTATTATATTTTTTTTCAAAGTATCTTTGACTTCTCTTTAGAATATTATATTTACTTAATTTCTTAAAATTTTTATCTATTGTTTTAGAATGGTTATGAACAAAAACTATGTTATTAAAAATCATTTCTTTTAATTTTAATTTTTCTAGTTTTTTAGCCATTATATTTTCTTCATAGTATAAAAAGATATTTTCATCAAAATAGTTTGCTTTCTTAATAATACTAGCTTTCATCAAGAAGAAACAACCTGATACTACGTCTACAATAGAAGTATTCCCTTTATAATGACTTTCATCATACATTCTTTTATTTATATTCTTTTTAGATATGTTCTCTAAAATGTCATTTGTAGGAGTAGGCATTTTCCAACCTCTAGATAAATTTCCATTTTCTTTAATCGTAGGACCTACTACTCCAATATCTTTTTCATCCAATCCTTTTACTAGAGTGTTTAAATCTTTTTCATTAGAAAGAATAATATCAGAATTAGATATAACTACATATGCATCATTATATTTTTTAAGAATATGCTTTGTTCCATAATTAATTGCATAACCATATCCTTTATTATCTTCTGTTACTATTACTTCTACTTTTTTATAATTAAGATTATTTATCTTTTCTACAGAATTATCTTTAGAGTGATTATCTACAACTAATATTAAATCTATACTTTTATAATCTTTTATTTGATTTATAAGTTTATTAGTATTTGTAAAATCATTATAATTAACAATCAAATAAACTAATTTCATTATAATCACTTCCTATCAATATTTTACCTTATTATTAGATATTATTAAAGTTTTTATATAAAAAAAGACTTGTAATTACTACAAATCTTTTATTATTTTCTTTTAGTATAAATTAATGTATTACCATACTGATCTGTTTTTAATGGATTTTCTATGATAGTATTTTTAAATTCTGGATAAACATTTAAGAATTTTATTAAATTATCTACCCATATTTGTTTTTCACTATCTTTTCCTCTAGAAGAGAAGATTGGAGCTATTGTTTTAACTATTTCATTTTCTCTAGTACCTTCTTCATATTCATTTAGTATATCTTCGTGTTTATAAAACATAGAATATTTATCTTCATCAATTGGTTTAAATCCCATTTCCATATCCATACAACTACACATTAAAGCATATAAATCAATATTTTTATTTCTATTATTTTCATACGCTGTTATTAATGATGGTGTAGCTATACATGGCCATCTAGATATTATTAAACTATTTTCTGGAATACTTATATTAGATGTGAAAGATTCTCTTTTTAAAATCATATTTTCTTCATTGATATTTTGTAATAGCGATGGATCGTAAACAGTTATCTTTCCAATTTTAGGATATAGTGTTTTTACTTTTAAAGATAAAGCCGGAAGAGGTCCACTACCTACTTCAATTAAGTTCTTTCCTTCTAAGTTATCTTTATAAGTATCAATTATGTGTTTAGCTAAAACAACGTTAGGATCCATTTCATCATCAAAATAGCCTAAATAAGATAATAGATTTATCCCAGAAGGATCTTTTCTACTATAATTACAAAAGTAATCAATTAGTCTTATAAAATCTGTTAATGAACCATTAAAAGAAAATGGTTCTCTTCCATCTTTAGAATTATTCATATATTCATTTCTATGTGCTAGTAAAAAATCATATATATTCATTTTCTGATCTGTACTTAATATAATTTTATCTTTCACTTTTTCCAAACCCCCATTTATTGCTAGCTATTATACCACATTTTCGTCATTTTTGCAATTTCAAAGAAAAAATCTACTACTAACGTAATAGATTTTCTAATTATTTTAAATCAAATTTTGAAGGGTCATGGACTGTATCTCTAGTTAATACTAATTTCTTGAATTTTCTGTTTTCATTTTCTACTAGAGCGATTTCTGCTTCATCTAAACTATCATCAACTCTGTTATTAACAGTACGCATTCCATATTCGCTCTTTTTCATACTATCAAATATTTCATTAACATATTCTTCAGTAGCTATTAAATCAATTCCAAATTGTCTTTTATATCTTCTTTTATTTTCTAAGAATAAGCTTAATTTTGATTCTAATAGTATTTTTCTTTTTGTTTCAAAATCTAAATCTTTATATTCTAATACTTTATTTATTCTAGATAATTCTTCTAATGTGAAGTATTTTTTATCTATTAATAATTCTCTTAAAGTTTTTTCCGATCTTGCCGCTTTAATATCACCAAAACCCATTTTCTTATCTGCTTTAGTAATTTCGCCAAATACACCTGCAAAAGCTTTATTTAATCTTATAGTATTAAAAGTAAAACTACCACTATTATTTCCTAATTCTATTTTAAACGTTCCTCCACCAGTAAATGTTAATAATATGTTTTTAATAGAATCTTTAACATCCAATTTGCTTTCATTTAGTTTATCAAACTCATCTAAGAATAATATCCCTCTTTCTGCTTTTTTAACCTTTCCTTTAGAAAGATCTACTAACTGATGTAATAAATCTTCGATAGATGTTCCAACAATACCTTGTGGTACTAAGTTAGAAGCATTATATTCAGCAAAAGGAATATTTAAATACTCTGCAGCTGCTTTAAATGTTTCTGTTTTTCCAGTTCCTGTAGGTCCTACGATTAAGATAGATCTAATTCTTTCTCCAGGAGCTGCTGTTCTATTATAATAAAGTGTTTTAGCTATTTTTTTAATTTCCTCATCATGTCCTAAAATTCTTTCTAATAGATAGTCTCTTAGTCCGTTATAAGATATATCTTTAATAGTTGTATCTTCTTCTTCAGAACTTTCATCAAGATCCATATCATCTTCAGGATAATCTTCGATACTTACATTCTCATCACTATCATAATCATCTTCTGAGTAATTATAATCTTTATTACTTACTATTGAGGATAATTTACCATCCTTTAAATAAATACTAGTAATTCCTTTTTCTCTTCTTTCTTGATAGAAATTATGGATTAAAGTACTATATCTTTTTAATAATAATTGTAATTCTTCTTGGTCATCCACATTCATTAATTCTTTTAATGCTTTTTCATTTAATATAACCGCAGGTTCATTTTCATACATTTCATATGTTTCAGTACTTGCATCTAATGTCATTAAATCTAAATTAATTCTTCTTCTTTGTAATATTTCATTTGAAGCATCAATGAATAATAACGTTTGTTTAACATCATCAAAATAATAATTCTTTAGGAAATCATCTTCTGGACCTTCATAGCCATACATAAATTTAATAGCTTCTTTTGGTTCAATATCATCTACTACATATCTTTCTGTTTCTAACACTTCTTTTGTATCCGCTATTTTTAATGGTTTTTTAGAATTGAAATTTTCTCCAATACATAATCCTTCTACAATATCCATTGGAAATAATAAATATTTATCATTTCCTAACTTTGCAACTTTATATTTTATTCCATACTCTTTACTTTGATCCATAGTTCTTTCCTCACAAATTTATGACTTATTATTATAATGTTTTTTAAAAGCTTTTCAAGATTTTTTTGCTCTTCTTGACTAGTGTGATATAATAACTATGAAAAAAGTGAGGTAGTTTGCTATGGAAAGTGGTTATGCCTTAGAACTATTAGATTATTTAGATAAAATACCTATTAGTTCTGAGAACACTTCTCTAATTAATGAAATATATAAACTAAGAGAAATGTGTAATAACGATAATTTAACAAATTATGATTTTTCTAATTTGCGTAGAGAGTTAAAAAAATTTATTGCTACTAATAAAGAATATGAAAAAATGGATGAAGTATTTGATTCTTTTGAAGAGGATAAATCTAGTTCTAGAGCAGAAGAAATATCAGTTAAAGAAATAGATGAAGAAGATGCTTTGTATAATGATTATCGTAATATTAAAAGAAAAATAGCATCTTTAAACAATTATATTAATAACTTAAAAACTCTATTAACTAATACAGAATTAATAAATGATTTATTTCAAAATGAAACTTCTGAATTATTTAAAGAATATAAGGAAAGTGTTATCAAAAGAATTCGCGATGAAAAAAGTTATAACGAAGAATACGAAAGAATTGCAAACGAGGGAGATAAAATATATAAACTTAAAGAAAAAGCATTCAATTCAACCGGAATCCACTTTGATCAAGTAGAACAATATGGTAACATTAGAAATGTATTATGCTCTACTGATAAAAAATTCATAGAGGCTAAAAAAGAGTTAGATAAATCTATTATTGCTGAAGAAAAGAAAGAAAGACAATATTCATCTAATAAGTATGGTACTCTAATTTTTAGAAGTAATATAAGACTCATAAAAAAAGAATTAGCTGAAGCTTATAAAGAAATTGATGAACTTGAACATAAAAAGATGGATATTATTCACAGAATGGATTATATTGTATATGGAAAGCAAAAAGTAAAGAATAAATTGGGAGGATAAAATGAAAATAATAATTATAATTACTATAGTGTTATTACTAATAATTGCTTTTATTATATTTACTTTAAATTATAATAAATTTCAAATTGCTTTAATTAAAATAAGTGAGGCCTGTGAAAACATTGATATTCTTCTTTATAAAAAGTTAGAATTAATAACTAATATTAATAATATAATTGAAGATAAAAATAAGCATAAAAAAATAGATATTGTTACTAATATTGAAAATAAAGAAATGAATAATTTTGAATTAAACAAAAAATTAAACGAATATAGCAACAATATCTTAGAAATGATTGAATATAATAAAGATGTTAAATTCAATGATGATGAAATGAAATTAGTTGAAGAATTAAAAAAATACAACAATGATTTACAAGGTGCTGAAAGATATTATAATGATAATGTTGTAGAATATAATAAATTAGTTAAATGTTTTCCTTCTAATATAATAGGAAAAGTATATAAATATAAAGTTAAAGAGTTTTATTCAAATGAAAAAGAAGAGGTATTTGAGATACTTAAACAGTAAATCAAATATCTTTTATTTCCCAATTAATTGGTTTTTGACCTGATTTAATTAAAAAATTATTGGCTTTAGAAAATGGTCTACTTCCAAAGAAGCCATTATAAGCAGATAAAGGAGATGGATGAGCTGATTCAATAACATAATGAATTGGATTAGTTATATATTTTTTCTTATCTCTTGCATCTCGACCCCATAGAATAAATACTACTGGTTTTTCCTTAGTATTTATTTTTTTTATTACCTCATCAGTAAATGTTTCCCATCCATGGTTGTAGTGTGATCTTGCTTGACCTGCGACTACAGTTAGAGTTGCATTTAGAAGTAATACTCCCTCTTTAGTCCAAGGAACTAAACTACCATTATTAGGTATTTTATAACCCAAATCGTCTTGTAATTCTTTAAAAATATTAATTAATGAAGGGGGTTTAGCTATTCCATATTTAACAGAAAACGAAAGTCCTTCTGCTTGTCCTTCTTCATGATAAGGATCTTGTCCAATAATTACCACTTTTACATCATCATAATTAGTTTTTACAAAGGCATTAAATATTTCACTTAATTTAGGATATATAGTTTTATTTTTATATTCTTCGATTACAAATTTTTGTAAGTTTTTAAAATATTCCTTATCATATTCATCTTTTAAAATATTATCCCAATCATTACCAATCATAAAACCCTCCTAAAAAGAATATCACTTGTGATATTCTTCATTATTATTAATCTTATATGCTCTATAAATTTGTTCTAGTAAAAGAATTCTAAATAATTTATGAGGAAATGTCATCTTTGAAAAAGATAATTTATAATTAGCCATATTCTTTAAGTCCTCACTTAGTCCATAAGATGAACCTATTATAAAGGTAATATTACTATAACTAATATATATATTATCTATTTTCTTAGCTAATTCTACTGAATCTATTTCATTTCCTTCAATAGTAAGTGCTATTATATAATCTTTTTTATTTATATATTTAAGAATTTCTTCTTTCTCTTTTTCTAGTGTTACTTCCTTAGATTTATTAGCTATATCTTCTAATTCAATTATTTCTAAATTTGTATATTTAGATATTCTTTTTTTATACTCATCTATTGCATCATTAAAATAAGATTCTTTTATTTTACCAAGACATATTATTTTTATCATACTTCTACCATCTCTGTATCTTCGTATTGTTTAGCTACTATTATTTTATCTTTAAAATCTGGTAATTTTTTTACAGCTGTTTCATATGCTAATTCCTCTGTATTATTATTTTCACTAATATGTGCAAGAATAATATATTTAGTATTATCTCCGACTACTTTAGTTAAATAATTAGTACTATAAGTATTTGATAAATGTCCTTTATCACTTAATACTCTTTCTTTTAGGATATATGGATATGGACCTTGCATTACCATTTTTTCATCATGATTATATTCAATAATATAAACCGTTTTATTAGTAGTTAAAGGAATATATTTACGATTAATATAACCAGTATCTGTTATATACACCAAACTATTCTTACCATCATCTAATATATATCCTGAATTAGGTACATCATGAGAAGTACTAAATAGATTTATAGAAAAATCTCCTAGAACGAAATCATTATCTACTAACTCTATATTTTCTTTAGGAATTATTTTTTTAACTTCACTAAATAGATCTTCTTTTATAAATACTTTAGTTGCTACTTTTTTTATTAAAGAAGCTAAACCTCCTAAATGATCTTTATGGGTATGACTAATTAGAATACCATCAAGAGAGTTTAAATCTAAACTCTCTTTTTCAAAATATTCACTTAGTTTATTATAATTAATTCCAACATCAATTAGTAATTTCGTATTATTACTTTCAATGTATGTGCAGTTTCCTTTTGATCCACTTGCTAATACTTTTATTTTCATTAGTATAAACTCATTGGGTTATAATCAATGTGACTTCCACTCCAAGGATTTCCTGATGTTAATGAGAAATGTAAGTGACATCCTGTAGCTAAACCTGTTCTGCCCATCGTTCCTATGTATTGACCCATTTGTACAGATTGACCTGGAGAAACTGCCATTGATCCCATGTGCGCATAAACTGTATAGTGGTCTCCTGCATCATTATGTTTAATATAAATATAATTTCCGTTTGTACCATTGTATGTTGCTCTATCAATAGTTCCGTTATTAGCTGCATAGATTGGGTCTCCACATTGTCCTCCAATATCGATACCCAAATGGAATTTACCCCATCTATAACCATATCCACTTGATACGTATGTAGATGTAGTAGGCCATGCCCATAAACCATCTATAGCAACATTTGGTATTACTTTAGAACCCTTAACAATTATTCTAGTAACTGGTGGTTTTATTATTTCGGAACTTGCTTGAATAGATGATTCAACTTGTCCATTTACTTTTTGAATTTTTGTTGTTACTTTAGCTAATCCATCTTCACCTTGTTGTGTTACTCTATCTGATCCTACTAAAGTATTTTCATCATATTCAATTTTAGTTTCATATTTAATAGCTTGCATAGAAACTACGTGATCTTCTTCAACTAATTTAAATTGAGGATTAATTAATCCTAGATTTACTTTTTGTCCTGCATATAACAAGTTATTTTCACTAGTAAAATCTGGGTTAGCTATTAAAAATTCTTGTACAGATAAGTTATTAGCAAAAGCTACATCACTTATATTATCTCCGTCTCTAACTATGTATTCTTTTTGCTTTTCATTAGTTCCAAATAGCATATACTGATTTAATTCATCTTTATCAGTAAATATTTTTTCTTCTGTGGATATTCTTCCTTCTTTGATAGTTATCTTATTTTTAATATAAATATCTTCAATTAAAGTACCAGTTGGATTTAATTCCGGTTGTGTATGATTAATAAAATTATCATAATCAGTTTGAGATATAAAAATATTAACTAGGTTTTTAGCACAATCAGTAAATAGATCTTTATCTATAACAAATATTTTTTTATCTTCTGTAATATATTTATGAGTTTCATCTTGTTCTTCAGTACCTTTTATAAAAATTGTATATCCATTAACAGTAAATGGAGATATACCTTTTATCATGTTATATATTTCTGCTTCAGTATATATTTTTTTATTATATGTAACTTCTTTAACTATATCTAAATCATTAGGTGGATATACTCTATCTACACCATATTTTACTTTCAATTCACTTTGTTCTTTATCGATGTATTCTTCTAGTAAAGTTTTATCTTTAACATATCCAACTGTTTTTCCTTGTAAGTATACTTTATATAAAGTTTGTGGAGTTGTTACTCTTTTATAACCAATAACAAAAACAACTGAACTTAAAAGTAAACAAATTATTGTAACAAATATATTTTTTTTACTCACTCTTATCACCACTATTTTCATCATATATTGAGAAAAATTTTGAAATATTCTTTTTAAATCTTAATGGTATTGTACCAACTGCCCCATTACGATGTTTTGCTATTATAAACTCTGTATCACTTGTATCATCTTTTGTTTGTAATTCTTTTTTATAGTAGTCTTCTCTATAAAGGAAAGCTACAATATCGGCATCTTGCTCGATAGATCCTGATTCTCTTAAGTCACTTAAGATTGGTCTATTGTTCTCTTTTCTTTGTTCAACGGCACGAGATAACTGTGCTAATGCTATTACTGGAACTTTTAATTCTAAAGACATTAATTTTAATGATCTAGAAATATCTGATACTTCTTGTTGTCTATTAGTTCCATAATTTCCAGCAGAACTAATTAACTGCAAATAATCGATTACTACGAGATCTAATCCCTTTTCACTATTTGCTAGTCTTCTACATTTACTTCTAATTTCACCAATAGTAATTCCTGCTGTATCATCAATATATAAATTAGTATCTTCTAATTTACTCATTGCTTCATTTACTTTATCCCAATCGTTATCTAAATTACCTGTTGCTAGTTTATATCCTTCTACATGACCAACACTAGCAATCATACGATTTGCTAAACTTTCAGCACTCATTTCTAAGTTAAATACTGCAACTGTTTTCTTACTATTAATTGCAACATTAGTAGCTAAATTTAATGCCCAAGCAGATTTACCCATTGCTGGTCTTGCAGCAACTATTATTAATTCTCCTGGATGTAGACCTGCTGTTATTTTATCTATTCTATCCCAACCGGTAGAAATTCCTGTTACTTCTCCCTTTAACATGGATAATTTTTCTAGGTTGTCTTTAGTACTTCTAAGAACTTCTCTAATATCTCTAAATTCTGTAGATCTTCTATCTTTAACAACACTTAAAATCTTTCTTTCTGCCTCATCTAAAGTAACACTTATGTCTTGTTTACCATCGTAAGCAGAAGTAGTAATATCATTTGAAACTTCAATTAAGTGTCTTAGTATTGCATTATCTTGAACTATTTTAATATATTGTTCAACATTTGACGCTGTTGGAACAATAGTAAACAATTCTGTTAAATATTCAACTCCACCAACTCTATCTAGTAATTCTTCTTTTTTTAATTCCGATGTTAGTGTAGTTGTATCAAGTGGTATGTTTTCAGAATTCATTTTTTTGATTACTTCAAATATTTTAGCATTACTATCGTAATAAAATGATTCTGCTGTTAATGAATCACATGCTTTTTGTAGAGCAAATTTAGATAATAACATTGCTCCTATTACTGATTGTTCAGCTACCATATTATTAGGTATTTCTTTCACATTACCACTTCCTTTACTTTATATTTCTTTTTATTCTTCTTTTTGTAATTTTACTTTAACTGTTCCTATAACATTTTTATATAATTCTATATTAACATTATGATAGCCTAATGTTGTTAAACTATCTTTTAAATCTATTTGTTTTTTATCAATTGATATTCCCTTTTTATCTAATTCTTCTTTAATTTGTTTTGATGAAATACTACCAAAAACTTTATCCATCTTTCCTGTTTTTACTGAAAATACTAATTCAATCTTTTCTAGTTTACTTTTTAGTATTTTTGCTTCTTCAGTATTCTTTTCATCTAGTTTCTTTTCTTCTTCTTGTCCTTTTTGAAATTTAGAATATGTATCTTCGGTTAGCTGTTCTGCAAGTCCGTTCTTAATCAAAAAGTTTTTGGCAAAGCCATCTTTAACTTCTTTGATTTCTCCTTTGTTACCTTGCTTTCTGACATCCTTTAAAAATATAACTTTCATAATATAACCTCCTTATATTATTTCTTTTATTTTATTTTTAAGTTCTTGTTCAACTTCCTTAATACTCTTTTTCTCAATTCTTGCTCCAGCTTCAAAGTGATTTCCTCCACCACCTAGTAAACTAAGAATTTTTCCTACATCTACATCTTCATTCATTGATCTTGCACTAATACCTGTAGTTGTTTTGTCTAGTTTTCCTATAACAAATGATGTAGTTATATTATTAAATTGTAATAAAGCATCTGATATTTTAGCTAAATCTTCTCTTCTATAATGAATAGAACTTTTAGCAGTAGAAATTGCTACTTTTTTATATGTCTTAGCATTTGTAATTACTTTAATTCTAGATACAAAATCCTGTAGATCTTGTTTTAGAACAGATTGTACTCCGCTTATTTCTGCTCCTTGATCCATTAAGAAAGATGATGCTTTAAATGTTTCTGAACTCGTTTTTAAAATGTAATTATTTGTATCTAGTACTATACCAGATAATAAAATAGTTGCAACATCTTTAGTAATATTTGCTTTTTTATTCATTAATAAGTATGTTACCATCTCACATGCACTTGATGCTCTTTCATCAATTACAAGTAAGCCTTTTTTGATACTAGCTTTAGTTGTTTCATGGTGGTCAATTACTAGTACATTATCAAATAATTCTAATAAAGATGGATCTTGTAATAGTTCTTCTTTATTTGTATCAACTACTACAAGAAGACTTCTATTATTTATCCTGTCTTTAATTTTAGAACTTCTTTTAATACTATATTTAGTTTCTATGTTTTCTAGAACTCTTTTAACTGCTAATTCATGTCTTTTATCGTTGATAATTATAACTGGTTTCTTATTTAGCTTTTTAGCATATTCATAAATTCCAATAGAACTACCAAGAGCATCTAGATCTAAAAATTTATGCGCTGTTATATAAACTGAAGAAGATTCTTCAATTATCTTCTTTATTTCTTTGGCCTTTTCTAATATTACCATAAGCCCTCCACAATTAAACTTATTATACTATAAAAACAGGCAAAATTAAAGGAAAGATTACTCTTTCCTTATCACACATTTATCTATATTACTCAGCTTCATTATAAGCTTTTAAAATTTCTTCTTCAAACATAGTACGAACTTCTTGATTAATTGGGTGTACAGTATCGCGATGTACTGTTATTGTTTCACCGTTTTCATCTTCAACTTCTTTAGATGTACTAGGCATAGCTATAAAAAGTCCTTTTTTTCCTTCGATAATTCTAATGTTGTGAATTGCAAGACCATCATCAATAACTACAGATGCTCTTCCTTTCATGCGTGATCCTTCGCGTTCTTCTTTCTTAACCTTGACAGATGTTATTTTCATCGATATCCTCCCTCTAAAGTATTAAACTTTATAACTAAATAGTATAATATTTTTTTTAAAAATGCAACATTTTATATACTTATAGTAAATTTTTTTATTCTAAACTATTTGATATTTGAATATAGATTTCTAAAGGAATTTGTTCTGCTCTTGTCGATTCATTGAATCCATTTTTTTCTAATACATCTAATACCTTAGTAAAATCATAATTTTTAAGGTTGTTTTTTAGGGTTTTTCTTTTAAACTGAAAACTATCTTTTACTAGTTTAAAAAACAATTCTTCGTTTTTTAAATATTCTCTTTCTTTTTTATTTAGAGAAATAATCATACTATCAACATCTGGTACTGGATAAAAGCAATTTTTTGATACTAAAAATTCTTTTTTAACATCATAATAATAATCTAAAAAAACTGTTATAGAAGAATAGTCTTTAGTTCCTACCTTAGAAGTAAATCTTTCTCCTACTTCTTTTTGAACCATTAGTACCATTTTTTCTATATCAAGTTTTTCTTCAGTTATTTTATTAATTATTGCTGTTGTAATGTAATAAGGTAAATTAGCTATTACATATAAATGATCATATTTATAATCTTTAATATCATCTTTTATATTTCTTTTTAAAAAGTCATCAAAAATAAAGATAACGTCATTATCTTTAAATTTTTCTTCTAATAAATTTTGTAAGTCTTTATCTATTTCATAGGAAAGAACTTTTCCTTTTTTTACCAATTGTTCAGTTAGAGCTCCACTTCCTGCTCCTATTTCAATAATTAATGAGTTATCATTTATATTGCTAACATCAATAATTTTATTAAGAATATTATTATCTTTTAAAAAGTTTTGTCCAAATTTTTTCTTAAAATTGTGTTCCATTTTTCACCTGTTTTTTATTGTTTTTTTATAACCTCAACTTGGATCATATTCTTACCACGATATCCTCTATCAATAACATGAGCTTGATCTTGTACCATTAAATCTACTCTTTCATCACGATAACAAGCTCCACATGTGTCTAAAACGATAGCGTCATAATCAACTCCATCGATAGTCATTCTAATCTCATCCCAATATTTAAAGTATAGTTTATTTTCTTTTTTACCAAAAACATTAATCATATATGGAGTAGCTGTTGCTACTACTAATTTTCCATTATATGTATACCAACCTTTATCGTTTAATTGGAAATTATTCTTACATAATCCAGATCCAGTACAAAAATCTTTATAGAAAGAAGTTAATCTATAACTATGTTTTTCTGGTTCAGTTATAACTGGTTCTATAACTACCGGCGGTATATACTCTTTCTCTAAGTTAGTAGAAAGAATTGAAGAAATTCCAGAAATATTATAAGTTGTAATTTTATTTATTTTTCCTACTTTAAAAAGACATAGTACTATTGCTATGACATATACTAAACAAAATAATTCCTTTTTTAACAACTTTAAGGTATGTTTCATTTAGCACCTCGTTACACTAAAAATATAGCATAATTATGGAGTATAGTCAAATTTATATACCAAAAATTCTATGAACATTTTCTTCAGTTTTTTCACTTAATTCTTCAATAGTTATATCTTTATTTTTTGCTATTTCTTCTGCTATTAAAGGTATGTATTTAGACTCGTTTTTTTCTCCACGAAATGGTGTAGGAGCAAGATATGGTGAATCTGTTTCTAGAAGTATTCTATCTATTGGTACTTCTTTAATTGTTTCTTTTAAATTAGTATTTTTAAAAGTAATTACTCCTCCAATACCTAAAGCAAAGCCTAGAGATAAATACATTTTAGCATTTTCTAAATTTCCAGAGAAACAATGAATTACTCCAGTAACTTTTTCTTCTTTTAAAATATCATATGTATCTTGAAAAGCATCTCTTGTATGAATTACCACTGGTAGATTTAATTCTTTAGCTATACCTATCATAGTTCTAAATAGTTTTATTTGCTTATCTTTATTTTCTTTACCATAATGATAATCTAAACCTATTTCTCCAACCGCTACAACCTTTTTATTATTTCTTATTAGTTCTTTTATATCTTCTATATCTTTATCAGTAATTTCATTTGCTTCTTCAGGATGATATCCTAAAGCAAGATAAACATTATCATGAGTATTTGCTATCTCTAATGATTCTTTTATATTTCTTTTTTCACAACCACTTATTATTAGTCTATTTACTTTTGCTTCTTTAGCATTATTAATTACTTCTTCTATATCATCATAATCTTCTTTAGATATATGACAATGAGTATCTGTAAACATTTTTATCACTCCTTTAGTGATTTTAAAACACATTTTTAAAAAGATAAGAGATTACTTTTCTGCAATCTCTTTTAATTTCTTTTCTTTATCTATTCTTTGGAATAATGGTTCTGGTGTACCAACTTGGTATTTTAAACAATCTTCATATTTATTGTTTTTATTATCTATTTGTAATTGAGCAAATATTTTTTCTGATGTTTCTGGTAAGAATGATTCTAAGTTAACAGCCGATACTCTTATTGATTCTAACAAGTTATATAATACTGTTTCTAATTCATCTTTCTTATTCTCTTCTTTAGCAAGTGTCCAAGGAGTAGTTTCATCAATATATTTATTACTTCTTCTTAATAATTCAAATATTTCATCTAAAGCTGATCCTACTTCTAAAGAATCCATTTTCTTTTCTACTTTTTGATCTACTTCATTAATCATTCTAATTAAGTCTTCATCAAAATCAGTAGATACTTTTTTATTAGTTACTACACCATCAAAGTATTTATTAACCATAGCTATAGTTCTATTTACTAAGTTTCCTAGAACATTTGCTAAGTCACTATTAATTCTTTCAATAACTAAATCATATGTTATTGTTCCATCATTAGCATAAGGAATTTCATGTAATACATAATATCTAATAGCATCTACACCAAATAGATTTACTAAATCATCTGCATACATAATGTTTCCTCTAGATTTACTCATTTTATCTTGTCCTGATAAAAGCCAAGGATGACCAAATACTTGTTTAGGAAGTGGTAAATCAAGTGCCATTAATATTATTGGCCAATAAATAGTATGAAATCTAATAATATCTTTTCCTACTAAATGTAGGTCAGCTGGCCATAACTTTTTAAATTCTTCAGATGATTTATCTGGATCATAACCAATATTAGTTATATAGTTTGATAAAGCATCTATCCATACATATATTACATGTTTATCATCAAATGGAACTGGTATGCCCCAATCGAAAGAAGATCTAGAAACACATAAATCTTGAAGTCCTGGTTTTAAGAAGTTATTAATCATTTCATTCTTTCTAGATTCAGGCTTGATAAATTCTGGATGATCTTCTATATACTTTATTAATCTATCTTGGTATTTAGATAATTTGAAGAAGTATGCTTCTTCTTTAGCTTTCTTTACTTCTCTTCCACAGTCAGGACACTTTCCATCTATTAATTGTGATTCAGTCCAGAAAGATTCATCAGGAGTACAATACCATCCTTCATAAGTTCCCTTATAGATATCACCTTGTTTATATAATTTCTCAAATATTTTTTGTACTACTTTTTCATGATTCTTATCTGTTGTTCTAACAAAATTATCATAACTAGTGTTCATTACATCCCAGATACTTCTTACTTGTCCTGCAATATCGTCTACATACTCTTGTGGAGTTATTCCTTTTTCAATAGCTTTTTGTTGTATTTTTTCACCATGTTCATCAGTACCTGTTTGAAAATACACATCAAATCCTTTTTGTCTCTTATATCTTGCTATAGCATCTGCTAATACTATTTCATAAGTGTTACCTATATGAGGTTTAGAAGAAGTATATGCTATTGCAGTACTTATATAATATTTTTCCATAATCACACACCCTTTCAATTAAAAACTCATCCATATGGACGAGTTATTGCGGAGAGGCCCGTCTAAATATGTTTAATTATAGCATTTAACTTACTATAATTCAATTATTTATTTGCCTCATTTTTATTAATTGTTTGCCTATTTAAATCAACATATTTTCTAAATGATTCTTTAGCAAAATTATTAAGTGACTCATCTCTAAATTTAGTTTCATCACTTATTCTAGTTATAATTGCGTTTTTAAATAACATATTAATTCTACTATCTAATCTCTCTTTAGCATCTTCAGTAGCTAATTTTAATCTTTTAACTAATTCAGGATAAAAATCTAAACAAATTTTTTCCTTTAATTTTATATCCAAATCATTATTTAAAGATTCCGTCTCTTCCTTTAATTTAGAATAATATTTATCTAAAAATTTATTAGTTATTATTTTTTCAGGTACTTCTTCTTTAAAGAATGAATCTCTTATAGACTTTTTCTTTTCTTCAATTCTTTCATTTACTATATTATTTATTTCTATCTTTTCTTTATAAAGAAATCCAATTAATTCTTCTTTTGTATAATCTATACTGTAATCTATAAAGAAATCTTTAAAGAATAGTATTAATTTATTTATTTCTAATGAAACTATATTATCTGTAGTAGATTTTAATGTTTCAAGGTTTCTATCCATTTCTAGAGTTAAGCTATTAATGAATATTTCTTTATTTTTAGTTTCAAACATACTTATAATATCTTTATCCATATACACCTTTTATATTCTATTAAAATATTAACATCATAACATTTTTTAGTCAATATTAGCCTTTAATTTCAAGGGTATTTAATAGTTTAGTTAACAATATTACTTTATTTTCTTCTAATTTAATAGTATCTAATATTATTATTAAATGATTGTATTTTAATTGAAATCTAAACATTCTAGAAATGTTATAAGCGTTAGTAAATAGCTTCTCTCCATCAACTTTCTTCGTCATTTCTTCGCTTAAGTATAATTCTACTGAGTTTCTTGTTTCTACTACTTGTTCTACTTCACATTTTTTAGCTAATTTTTCAAACCATTCTTCATACATATAAATAATAACTTTTTCATCCACTTTACCAAATCTATCTTCTAATTCTTTTTTAACGCTATTTAATTTATCAAATGAATCTATTTCATTAATTTTCTTATGGATTTCAATCTTTAAATCATTATCATCTACATATTCATTAGAAATATGTGTTTCTACATTAAGAAGTGGTTTTTCTTCTTTAACTGTTTCTTCTTTTACTTCTTCTCCTTTTAGTTTAGCTATTTCATCGTTAAGTATTTTCATATATAATTCAATTCCAATATTATCGATAAATCCAGCTTGTTCACTTCCAAGGATATCTCCTGCTCCTCTTATTGAAAGATCTCTTGTAGCTATTTTGAATCCACTACCCAATTCAGTAAACTCTTTTATAACATTTAATCTCTTCATAGCAGTTTCATTTAATAATTTATTACCACCATATGTTAAATAAGCATATGCTATTTTATTACTTCTACCTACTCTGCCTCTTATCTGGTATAACTGACTTAGTCCAAAATGATCAGCATCATAAATAATTAAAGTATTAACATTTGGTATATCAATACCTGTTTCAATAATTGTAGTACATAATAAGATATCATATTCATGATTAATAAATGCTGACATCTTTTCTTCTAATTCTATTTTGTTTAATTGTCCATGAGCTACAACTATTCTTGCTTCAGGAACTAAGTGAGAAATAATACGTTCTTTTTCTTCTATCTTTTCTATATTATTATATAAGATAAATATTTGTCCATTTCTTGATAATTCCTTATAGATAGCATCTTTAATAATATGATTGTTTTCTTCAATCACATAAGTTTGAACAGGATATCTATCTACTGGAGGAGTTTCAATTAATGATAAACTTCTTAATCCTGATAAAGACATTTGAAGAGTTCTTGGAATTGGTGTAGCTGTAAGAGTTAATACATCTACATCATCCTTGTACTCTTTTATTTTTTCTTTATGTACAACACCAAATCTTTGTTCTTCGTCTATTATTAGTAAGCCTAAATTCTTTGGTTTAATATCATCTGATAGTATTCTATGAGTTCCAAATAGTAAATCTATCTTACCATCATTAAACTTTTCAACAATATTTCTTGATTCTTTTATACTAGTAAATCTATTTAAAATAGCTATTTCTATTGGAAAGTTCTTAAATCTTTCTAAAGCGTTTTCATATTGTTGATTAGATAGTATTGTTGTAGGACAAAGATACATTACTTGTTTTCCATCTTTAACTGCTTTAAATATTGCTCTAAATGCAACTTCTGTTTTACCATAACCAACATCACCACATAATAGTCTATCCATTGGTCTAGGTTTTTCCATATCTTCTTTTATTTGAGAAGCTGCAAGTAATTGATCTTTAGTTGGTTCATAGGCAAATTCACTTTCAAACACTTCTTGTAATTCATCATCTTTACTAAAGCTAAATCCTTTTTTCATTTCTCTTGCTGCATATAAACTTAATAATTTTTCAGCAATATCTTTAACTTTACTTCTTACTCTAGCTTTTGTCTTTTCCCATTCTTGTCCGCTTAATTTATTTACTTTAGGAGCATAACCTTCTTTACCAGTATATTTACTAATCATATCTATTTTTTCTACTGGTATATATAATTTATCTTTCCCATCGTAAAGAATTTCAATATAATCTTTTAAATAATCTCCTTGTTTTAGAGTTTTAATACCATTATATCTACCAATACCATGTAGGTAGTGAACTACGTAATCTCCTATTTCAAGATTATTAATATTCTTTATTTTAGTAGTATATTTAAAGTTTGTTTTATATTTAGTTTTAACTTGATGTTTACTAAATAATTCATATTCTGTTAGTAAAACAATATCACCATAGATAAATCCCTTATTTAATGGTAATTTGATAATATTTAATTTGTTCTCATATATATGATTAATATCAGTAATTATATGTTCCATATCTAAATAATTAACGATACTTTTTACTTGATAATCTCTAACTGAAATAACTATAGTTTTATTTTTAGCTAAGTTATCAGATATAAACTTTTTAATTAAGTCTACATTATCAGAAAAATTATTTATTTCTTTAATATTAAAATTAATAATATTATTCTTTGGAACTTCTTCGATTATATTATCTATTGTATTGTAATAAATTACTGAATCTAATTTAATAGTATCTAATTCATTAATGTAATCTCCATTATAATTAATAGATTTATCACTTTTATATTCTAAAATTTGTTCTAATAATATTTTATAGTTTACTAATATTTGATTATAATTCTTAAATACTGTTATTGGATTATCTAAATAATCATAGATAGATGATACTTCGTTTCCATATATTTCTTTTAAATATTTTTGATAATTGTTATCTTCTATTTCTATTGGTTTATCTGAAATAAATTCTGTATTAGGTAATATTTCAATTTCATCTAATTCTTTAGTTGTTGTCTGTGTTTCTTCATCAAATACTCTTAAGGAATCTATTTCATCACCAAAAAATTCAATTCTATAAGGATGGTCTTTTTCAACAGAAAAAACATCTATTATAAAACCTCTAACTCCAATTTCACCTGTTTTTGTGACAATACTTTCTCTTTCATATCCTAGTCTATATAGTTTTTCTACTAATTCATCTCTTGGACATTCCATATTTTTATGAAGTTTTATAATAGATTCTTTATATACTTTTTTAGGTGGTAAAAATCTTAAAAAACCATCTAAATGAGTAACTATAATCTTTTTATTATCATTTAGAGTATTGTTTAAAGTCTCTAATCGATTTATTTTTAGATCTGGACTTATAGCTACTGACTCAGTAGTTAAAAAATCATCCATAGGAAACAAATATGTATTATTAGAATAATTAGATATAAAATTATTAAGAATATTTGCTTCATATAAAGTAGATGTAACTATCAAAATATTCTTATTTGTATTATTAAATAACTTATTTATATAAATAGAAAAAAGTTCGTCATTAAGACCAACTAATCCAACTGTTTTATCATTTTTTATATCTAATAAATCATTAATTAAGTTCATTATTTTCCTTTTCTCCAGTAAAATCTAATCCATTATATTTTGACATCATCTTTTCAAAATTTAAAGTAACAAAATCTTCAAGAATATTACTTGATTCCTTAACTACTTTATCTAGTATTTCTAATTCTTCTTTAGAAAACTTACCTAGTACATAATCTTTAGTATCTATCATTTTGTTATTAGAGATACCAATTTTTAGTCTTTTAAAGTTGTCTGTGTTAAGATTTAATGCAATATTTTTTAGACCATTGTGGCCAGCGCTTTGACCACCTCTTTTTAATCTTAACTTTCCTACTTTTAAATCTAAATCATCATTTATTACTAGTATATCTTCTTTGTTTATTTTATAAAAATTCACATACTTTTGTACACTTTCACCTGATAAGTTCATGTATGTTTGAGGCTTTAAGAGAATTACTTTTTCATCGTTGATATTTAATTCTGCATATAATCCGTCATATTTCTTTTTTGTAATTTCAACGTTTTTCTCTTTAGCAAAATTATCAATTACCATAAATCCTGCATTATGTCTTGTCTTTTCATATTCTTTTCCAGGATTACCTAGTCCAACGATTAATTTCATTTTTATCCCCTCGCTTTAAACATATTCTTTACTTCTTCACTATAAGTGTTTTCGTTTGTATGTGCTATTAATGGTGGTAATACTTTTAAACCTGGATTAACATTTTTTCTTCCTTCAATTAAAACCATATTAGACTCTGTGTTTTCTTTAGGATATATAAAACGTACTCTCTTAGGTTCAATATTATTCTTTCTCATAGTTTCAATAATTTCAATAAATCTCTCTGTTCTATGAACCATAGCAAAGATACCACCATTATCTAGATATTTTCTAGCTATACCTATTACTTCCTCTAGAGTTATCTTTTTTTCATGCCTTGCTATCGTTTTTATCTCATTATCATTAAATTTAGATTCCTCTTCTATTTTAAAATATGGAGGATTAGACAAAATTACGTCAAAAGAAGATTGTTCAAAATATTTATCTAAATTCTTCATATCGTCATTAATTAATGTTATTCTATCTTCCAAATTATTCATTTTAACTGATTCAACTGCTAAATCATATATTTCTTTTTGAATTTCTATTCCATATATATGGGCATCACATAAAGTAGATAATATCATTGGAATTGGGGCATTACCCGTACCTAAATCTAATATTTTTTTGGTTTTCGATTTTATAGTTACAAAATTAGGTAATACTACTGAATCTAACGAGAAATTGAAATATTCATCATCTTGAGCAATTTTCATTGAATTATAATCTAATAAATCATTTATTACTTTCATTTTCTATCTCTAATAAAGTTTTATCACTTTTTTCTATGACAAAAGTTCCTTTTAACACATTTTGAAGTACTACTTTTCCTTCAACATTATTTTTACTATATTTACTTCCAACTGGTGGAAAATTTTTCTTTAATTCTGAATAAGTTTCATCTTCATAATTTAAACAACATAGAAGTCTTCCACACAATCCATTTATCTTTGTAGGATTTAATGATAAATTTTGATTTTTTGCCATATTAATAGATACTGTATTAAAATCATTTAGGAAGGTATTACAACATAAGAATCTACCGCAAGGACCTAGTCCTCCGACTTCTTTAGCTTTATCTCTAACTCCAATTTGTCTTAATTCTATTCTTGTTTTATATATTGAAGCTAATTTTTTTGCTAACTCTCTAAAATCTACTCTATCATCTGCGATAAAGTTAAAAGTTAATTGTTTTTTATCTAGTGTATAATTTGCACTAACAAATTTCATTTCTAGATTTAACTCAGATGCTATATTCATAGCCTTTTTTAAAGCTTCCTTTTCAGTTACTTTACACTTTTCTTTTGTACTGATATCTTCTTTTTTTGCAACTCTCAACACATTTTTTAAAGGCAAAGTAATATCATCTTTATCAATTTCCAAGTCAACCTTTTTAACTGTTCCTAATTGTAATCCTCTTTCAGTTTCTACTACTACTATATTCTTTTCTTCTAGTTCTATATTATTTCTATTAAAATAATATATTCTATTAGAATCTTCAAAGGCAATCGCAGTTACTTTAATCATTTAAATCAACTCCACTCATCTCTAATATAAAATTATATAGTGATAATTTTAAATTAGTATTGTAATTTAATTTGTTTTTATTATTATCGATTATTATCATTTTTCTATTTAGATCATTTATTTGATTATTATTTGCTATTTCATCTACTATATCTATATACTCATTAAATAAATCATTTTTTATATTATATTTGTTATGTAATGCTTCATCATAAATGACAAATAAATCTGTATATATTTCTTTTAACTTAGTTCTATCAATATATTCTTTTGGAAATAATTCTGTTAAATATGCTAAACTTTTTTCTTTATGTTTTTCAAATATATTAATAAAACTAAATATAAAATCTAAATATTCTTTGTCCTTTTCAAATAATTCAATATTATTTGTTAATAATTTAATACATATGCATCTAGATTTTATAGTAGTTATTATTTTATTAAAATTATTTGTTAACAACACAGCATAAATATCATTATTTGGTTCTTCTAAAAACTTTAACAAGGTATTTGCTGATGAAGCATTTAATTTTTCTGCTTCTAATATAACATATACTCTAATACCACTATAAATAGATGATGTATTAAATTTTTCTTTTAGATCTAATATTTCTTCTTTTTTTATATTTTGAAGATCTGTTTCTATATATATTAAATCTCCATTTAATTTTAATTCTTCAAAGCTAACTTTTGTATTAGTTTTATCTATTATTTCTTGTATAACTAAATTTGCTATATCTTTTCTGTTTTTTGAATCTGTTTCAATCATATATGAATGATTAACTTTACCTTCTTTTATAAATAGATCTAATGTATTTTTTAACTCATTCATATTTGCCTCTATATAATTTCTTTTCTATCTTGTAATGCTCTTTCTAAAGTCATCGAATCAATATATTCAATGTCAGTTCCTAATGGTACTCCACTAGCTATTCTAGTTACTTTTACGTTCATTCCTTCTAGAATCTTTTTAATATATAAAGCTGTTGTTTCTCCTTCAACACTTTGTTTAACTGCTATTATAACTTCTTTAAATTTTTCTTTTCTAACTCTTTCAATAAGTTTTTCAATTCCAATATCATCTGGATCAATTCCATCTAATGGTGATATTAATCCATTTAATACATGATATTTACCGCTAAATGTTCCTACTTTTTCAAATAAGAAAATACTTTTTGGATCTTCTACTACACATAGTATATCTTTGTTTCTATTTTCATTTTTACATGTATCACACACTTCTTCATCGGTAATACAGTTACATATAGAACATCTTCTTATTTTTTCTTTTGCTTCTCTTATTGAATCAGCAAAAAAATTAGTCTTTTCAACATCTTCATTAATTAAGTGAAAGGCTAATCTCTCAGCAGTTTTTTCTCCAATCCCTGGTAACAACTTAAAGCTTTCTATTAAATTTTTTAAACTTTCTGGATACATTAAAATAACCCTGGAATATTACCAAACTTTGACATTTTTTGTTCTCTATAGTCATCAATTTGTTTAAAAGTATTGTTAATTGCTACCATTAACATATCTTCTAACATTTCAATATCATCAGACTCTAAACTTGCTGATTTATCTATAGTTATAGATAATATTTCTTTATTACCATTAGCTTTTACTTTAACAATTGAGCTTTCTCCTTCAAATTCTTTACTCTCTATTTCTTTTTGGATTTTTTCCATATCCTTTTGTAATGATTGTGCTTGTTTCATTAATGCTTGCATATTCATATAAAATACCTTCTTTCTAATCTTCAAACAATTCTTTTGCTTTTTCTTTTAAGCTCTTCTTTGTTGGCTCTTTTTCTTCAACATATTGAAATTTATTTCTATCTTTTTTATATTCTTCAATATATTGATTCCATTCTTTTTCTGTAACACAAATTGGCTTATATTTAATATTAAAAACGATTTCTAATATTTTTTCAACACTAACTAAGTCATTATTTATTTCTTCACTTATACCTGCCATTTTTGACTTTAAAACAATGTATTCATCACTGGCAGCTGTCGCTTCTATATCTGAACTTAGAAGTCTTGATATATTTCCATATTTTTTATCAAAAGCTAAATCATCTAGATTTTTCCAGTTAGATCTAATAGCTGAGATATTTTCTTTATTAGCTCTTGATATTGTATTACCTACTCTTATATTTTTTAAAGAATCAAGTTCTTTCTTATTATCATCTTTTTGTTTATTATCTTTTTCCACTACTTTTGGGGATTCTTTTTCTTCCTCTTTTGTTTTTTCAACAGTTTTTGTGGATTCTTTTATATCATTAGTAATCAACATATTAATTAAAGATGTTTCTAAAACTATTTTAGGATATTCACTATTTTTAATATTTGTAAGGGTTTCATCTAATTTTTTAACTATTTCACATAATTCTTTTGAATAATTATGTTCATTGATCATTTTATTTGTTTCGTAGGATATTAAATCAAACACTACTTTAGATAAATCTATTCCATTATTATAATAAGTATCTATTTTATTTATTATTTCTTCTATATTTTTATCTATTATTAGATTTACTAATTCTTCTAGTTCTTTGGTAGATATATTATTAGAGATAAATTTTATATCATCAATATTAATTTTATCGTTTTTATAGTTACTAGCTTTTTCTAGTAAACCGATTGCATCTCTTAGTCCACCATTTGAACATTTGGCTATCTCATTAAGTGCATCTTCATCTATCTTTATTATTTCTTTTTTACATATTTCATTTAATCTACTACTGATATCATTTTCTGATAACTTTTTAAATTCTAAAGTTTGGCATCTAGAAATAATAGTTGTTGGTACTTTTCTTAATTCAGTGGTAGCTAATATAAATATCACATATGAAGGTGGTTCTTCAAGTGTTTTTAATAATGCATTAAACGCTCCCATTGAAAGCATATGTACTTCATCAATAATATATACTTTATATTTTAATTCTGAAGGTACAAAAGATACTTTGGATTTCAAATCTCTAATCTCTTCAACACCATTATTAGATGCTGCATCTATTTCAATGATATCTACACATTCTTTTTCTTTTGAGATATTGCACATTGAACATTTTTCACATTGAATTCCATCTTTGTTATCTTCACAATTAACGGCTCTTGCAAAAATTTTAGCAACTGATGTTTTACCAGTTCCTCTTGGTCCGTAGAATAAATATGCATGAGCAATTTTATTATTAACTATACTATTTTGTAATATCTTTAATGAAATCGATTGCCCAGATACTTCATCAAAATTTTTAGGTCTATATTTACGATATAATGCTTGATATTCCATTGTCTCACCCCTAACGATATTATAACATTTATTTTACTTATATATATCGTTTTTTGTTATATTTTATATGCTTATTATGTTTATACACGACTAAAAGCATATACAGATATAGCATATGCTCAAATCGTGAAATATAAATTGTAAAAATTGTTATTTTTAAAGTTATATTACATAGACATAAGTTAACAACATTCTCGTTTTATACTTCAAACTGGCCACGAATGAAGTATCACATTCCGGAATGATTTATCTAGAGAATGTTGTTAACAATTTATTTTCAATTATTATAATAATTTATTTTCTAATTTAATCGATTAATTTATATTATTTTATATTTTAATTTTATTTAATTACGCGTTATTTTTTAAAGTTCTTACTTTTGCACCAATCTTTTGTTGTCCTAGAGAATCATACATATCTCTATTAACTTCATCTAAACACCAATGTTTCCATTGACCGAATAGATCAACCCCATATTCTAATTCATCTAAACAGTTTGGATTTTTATATTCAAAGTCATCTCTTAGAACATATTGACTTTCTCTTAGCTCGTCAGCTTTGAAATATGGTTCTAATTCTTTAAATTTGTAATTTTCAGTCCAATAATCTCTTAAGAATTGCATCATGTCTTGTCCTGTTCCACCTAACATTAAGTAACGTGCACCTACTGAGACGTCATATAATTGTACTTCTTTATCTGGTGAATTTAATTCAGTTAGTATTTCATGAGCTTCTAATAAATGGTCATTACCAAGTAATGTACCTTTAGTTAAATCGTAAGCTTCAAACCATTCTACGAATAGTCTGTGAACGATTTCTCTATCATGTTCATTGTAACAAAAGATACTTGGATCAATTAAATGATTTATATCTTTTTGTCCATGCATCCAATCGAGATGGATTGTTTGTTGATTATAATCATGTATATGATCTCTTAATTGTCTCCAATTGTCAGTATCAACCCAACCGTCTTTATCCTGTTTTGTATATTTTCCATCTTTTCCTAGTACTAGATTAATATTAATGTGTGAAGTAATTCCCATACTATCTAGGTCATTTACTACACTTTCTGGAAGGAATTCCCAATTAACAATTTTACAACCAGATTGTACTTGTCTTTGAGTTTCATCATCCATTTTTATAAATTTTGCTAAATATGGTTTTACTGTTCCATTAACAAAATCTGAGAATGTATCTACATTTTCTATCATTAATGGTGCTTCAATTTCTTTTTGAGAAACAATACCATAACTTTCAGTAGGTTGATCACTTCCTTCTGCTAGTGTTGATACTGCTGGAGTAACTGCCATTGCTATTGCTAATACTGCAGACATTAGCTTAGTTTTAGCTGTTTTCTCTAATTCAACCATTTTTTCAGCGTTAACTTTTAAATTTTTCATATTTTTTCCTTTCTAATTCTTTCTTATTTTGTTATAGTTAATGGTCTTTTATTACCAGTTCTTCTATAACCACTATTTAATAGTGTTGTATCATTATAATTTGTTGTCCACTTAGTATCAGAATATCCACCATTACATGTTCTAGTAGAATATCTATAATAAGTGATTTGTTTTTCAACATTTTCTACTTTTGTACATTTAGTATTATTTTCATTATATCCATCTGGACATACTTGAATTTCTTCTTTAATTGCATCTTTCATGCATACGTCACAAATTGCTTTAACACATTTTGTACCAACTAATGTATAACCATCATATTTATCACAGTTATATGTTGTTGGATTTTTATCTGCATCTTTTTCATCTGTAGTTTCTGTTTTCTTAATACACTTAGTTCCACTTAATGTGTAACCTGGGTATTTATTACAATTATATGTTGTTGGATTCTTATCTGCATCTTTCTCATCTGTAATTTCTGTTTTCTTAATACACTTAGTTCCACTTAATGTGTAACCTGGGTATTTATTACAATTATATGTAGTTGGATTTTTATCTGCATCTTTTTCATCTGTAGTTTTTATTTTCTTAATACACTTAGTTCCACTTAATGTGTAACCACTGTATTTATTACAATTATATGTAGCAGGATTTTCATCTGCTGGTTTTGAATCTTGACTTTCGCTTGATTTAATACATTTTGTTCCACTTAATGTGTATCCTGGATATTTATTACAGTTATAAGTTGCTGGATTTTCATCAGCGTTTTTAGTATCTTGAGATGATACGTATTTTCTACATTGATCTCCAGATCTTGAATAATTATCTGGACATTTATAATCTACTATTGCATCTACTTCTCTTGAACAAGTATCGTCAACATAAGTACAACTTTGTTGAGGTACTTCAATACAATCTCCTGAAGAACAATCTTCAACTACTTTAGTAGTACATACTTTTTTCTTACATCCGTAGTATTCAGTTTTCTTACCCCATACTGCTATTAAATCAGCATAATCATAATGAGATGTATCTTTAATACATTTTGTTCCACTTAATGTGTAACCACTATATTTATTACAGTTATATGTTGTTGGATTCTTATCTGCATCCTTTTCATCTTGAACTGTAGTCTTTTTAATACATTTTGTTCCACTTAATGTGTATCCTGGATATTTGTCACAATTGTATGTTGTTGGATTCTTATCTGCATCTTTCTCATCAGTTGTTTCAATTTCCTTAACACATTTAGTTCCTTTTAGTGTATAACCACTATATTTATTACAATTATATGTTGCTTCATTTTCATCTGCTGGTTTTGAATCTTCTGTTTCAGTTGTTTTAATACATTTAGTACCACTTAATTTGTATCCTGGATATTTATCACAATTATATGTTGCACTATTTTCATCTGCTGGTACTTCATCTACAGTTTCAATAGTTTTAACACACTTATTATCCTTTAATGTGTATCCTGGATATTTGTCACAGTTATATGTTGTTGGATTCTTTGTTGCTTCTTTTTCATCTAATTTACCAGTTGAGCTTACACATTTGTCACCAACTAATTTGTATCCTTCAAATTGATCACAATTGTAAACAGTTTTTAATATCTTATCTGCTTCTACTATTTTGCTTTCAATAACTGTTTCTGTTCTTGACTCTTCTCTCTTATTATTAGATGTTTGTTGTCTTTCAGTAGTCCATTCAGACCACGCACTCCAATCAGACATTACACAACCTACTGTCTTCTTGAATTCATATTCGTAGATATCTTCCTCTTTTTTAGGTTCTACTTTTGGCTCTTCTTTTTTAGGTTCACAAGAACTATCATTACAATAGTTATAGCATCCTTGATGAACTAATATATAATCAGTAATATCGCTACAAGATAGATTAATTTTGAATAAATATTCATTTTCTAACTTAGTAACTTCTACATATGAATCAGTTGTAGAACATGCTTTTCCATTACTATCAACTAATTTATATAGTAGCTTTTCATCAAGCATTTCTTTTAATGTTAATTTTTTGCTTGAATTTAAAGTTTGTGGCAATCTTTCATTTGTGAAATAATTGATTGCTGCATCCTTCATGAATGTTGTGTTCTGATTATACAAGAATTCTTTGCCATTACAGGCAACGCAAGTATCACTAGTATCACTTTTGCTACTTAGACTAATCATATCTGCATTTGCACTGTTTCTAGTTATTGTTAATAGGGATAACATACTAATAACAATAACAGCGATCCATGGAATCAAACTATTAAGTACGAAACCATTACGATCTAACGACTGCATTTTCTTGCATTTCATTTTAACCTTAACCTCCTCAGTTGGCTAAGTATGCTACAACAAAACGAACAAAATGTCAAGAAAAAAATTATTTTTTTATATTTTTTATATATATAAGGATAAAAAGAGCTTTTTATCTAAAAAAATTAAACATATATTTGATTAATTTCTAACGCAAAAAATTATAATAATATTATAAATTTATAAAACATATGTTTGTTAGAAATTAATAAATTAGAAAACATTAATATTTCCCGGGAAATAAAAGTAATCAATTAATATCAAACTATAAAATAGATTAATATTCAAAAATATAATGGGAAATATATAAAACTAAAAATAAAAGATCAAATAAAAAAAATATTTCCTGGGAAATATTTAATTAATAAAAAAAGCTGCAAGCATTTTATTTCCCGGGAAATAAAAAATATAGCCACTAATGTTTCACGTGAAACATTTATCCACAAAAATTGTTAAAAATTCTCTTAAAGCAAATTAAATTATTTCCCGGGAAATAAATTTATACTAAATATAAATATTTTATTAAAAAATATATTTCCCACACATTGGGAAATAAAAAAATAATATTCCGGGAAATATTATTTTATATGTTTCACGTGAAACATTTATCCACAGTTTTGTTTTTTTCTTATTTCATTAAATTTATCTACAATTAATTCAGAGCACTTATTTTCTATTTCTATATTATTATTTTTATTAACAATTACTTTTTCGATATTAATATTATTATATTGATTTGTTCCATAAACCACTCTTTTTATTTTTGATTCTTCAATAACTGATAAACACATTTTGCAAGGATATAAAGTAACATATAAAGTACAATTATTTAATCTCCAATTATTTAATTTTTTACTAGCCTTAATAATAGCATCAATTTCTGCATGAAATATTGATATATTCTTTTTTTCTTTTTTATTATATCCTTTGGAAATTATCTTTCCATTATTATTGTCAATAATTACTGCTCCAACAGGAATTTCATCATTTTTATATGCTTTATAAGCTTCTTTTAAAGCAATATTCATATAATAAGAATCATCTTTCATGTATTTTCCTCCAAAAAAAATGATGCACATAAACACTTATTACATTAAGGCTGCTATCTTCCGATCCTGACCTGGTTCTGCTGTATTTATTGCATCGAGATAATTTTACTAAAAAATAAAAGATATTTCAACTATTTTATATCTTTGTTTAATATTTTTAATGTTTCACGTGAAACATTATCCACAAAAAAAGATAGAAGTTAATCTATCTTTTATATGTTTCACGTGAAACATTTATCCACAATAATTGTTAATTATTCATTATCATTATTTGAATTAGTATCTGATTCTGCTGCTATTTCTTCAGCGTTTTCTTCTGTATTTTCTATAGTTTCAGCTAATTCTTCAGATTCTTCTCTTTTATCTATTAAGCTTACTGTAGCTACTTTTTGGTTTTCTTTTAAATTAATTAATCTTACTCCTTGAGTATTTCTTCCTAATGATGATATTTGATCAATATCAATTCTTATTGTTATACCCATATTAGTAACAATAATTAAATCTTTACTTCCAATTATTGTTTTTAATGAAACTAATTGTCCATTCTTTTCAGTTAGATTTAATGTTTTAACACCTTTACTTCCTCTATGAGTTAATCTATATTCTTCAATTGGTGTTTTCTTTCCATAACCATTTTCGGTTACTACTAATACTTCTTCATCATTTTCGATTAATTCTGCACCTACAACGAATTCATTGTCTAATATATCAATTCCCTTAACTCCAGAACTTCCTCTACTCATTACTCTAACTTCATTTTCTTTAAATCTAACTATTTTTCCGTTGCTTGCACCAATTATTATTTCTTTATCTCCATTTGTTTTTAATACAGATACTAATTCATCATTTTCTTTTAGTACTATTGCTTTTTTACCATTATTTCTAATGCTTTCAAATTCATTAATACTTGTTCTTTTAATTAGTCCTGATTTTGTTATAAATGTTAATAATTCATGTCCTTCAATACTCTTTTTATCTATTACAATTATTGATGTTATTTTTTCGTCTTTTTCTATTTGTAATAAATTAATAATTGGTATTCCTTTAGATACTCTACTAAATTCTGGTACTTCATATCCTTTTAATCTATAAACTTTACCAAAATTACTAAAGAATAATATGTCATCGTGTGTACATAAAGTTACTATTTTTTCTGGGAAATCTTCTTCATTTGTTGATATTCCTTTAATTCCTACTCCACCACGATTTTGAGTTTTAAATGTATCATCTGATACTCTCTTTATATATCCTTTATTAGTTAAAGTTAATATAATATTTTCTTCAGGAATTAGTGATTCATCTTCAATATAATCTATTGCTGACATATCAATTTTTGTTCTTCTTGGATCACCATATTTTTCTTTAATTTCAAGCATTTCCTTCTTAATTACTTCATCAATTTTTTCTGGATTTTCTAGTGTATCTTTTAACTCTGCTATTAACTTTAATAAGTCAGCTAATTCTTGATCTATCTTATCTCTTTCTAATCCAGTTAATCTTCTTAGTTTTAATTCTAATATTGCATCTGTTTGAGCTTCACTTAGATTAAAACTACTCATTAATTTTTCTTTTGCAATTGTATCTGTCTCTGAATTTCTAATTATATTAATTACTTCATCGATATGATCTAAAGCAATTTTATATCCTTCTAAAATATGTGCTCTAGCTTCTGCTTTTTCTAAATCAAATTTAGTTCTTCTAAATATTACTTCTCTTTGATAATCAACATATTTAGCTATTATTTCTTTAAGTCCTAGTGTTTTTGGAACTCCTTTATCTAGCATTAATAATATGATTCCAAATGAAGTTTGTAAGTCTGTATGTTTATATAAATTATTTAATACTACGTTAGAATTTGCATCTTTTTTAAGAGTAATTACTATCTTTATACCATTTTCTAAGTTTGTTTCTTCGTGATAATCAGATATTCCTTCTAGTACTTTATCTCTTACTAATTCTGCTATTCTATTCTTTAATTCTAATGTATTTACTCCATAAGGTATTTCTGTAACAACTATTTTATTATTATGAGTTCCTTCTTCTATTTCTGCCTTACATCTTACTGTTACTGTTCCTCTACCTGTTTCATAAGCTTTTTTAATACCGCTATTTCCTAGTATTAATGCTCCTGTTGGAAAATCAGGCCCCTTGATATAATTCATTAATTCTAATGTTGTAATATCATTATTATCAATATATGCTACGCAACCATCTATTACTTCTCCTAAATTATGTGGAGGTATATTAGTTGCCATACCTACTGCTATTCCCATAGTTCCATTTACTAATATATTAGGAAATCTACTTGGTAATACTACGGGTTCTTTTTCTGTTTCATCAAAGTTTGGCGTGAAATCAATAGTGTCTTTATTTATATCTCTTAATAATTCTAAGCTTATTTTAGATAATCTTGCTTCTGTGTAACGCATTGCTGCAGCACCATCGCCATCCATGTTTCCAAAATTTCCATGGCCATCTACAAGCATATATCTATAGCTAAAATCTTGAGCCATTCTTACTAATGCTTCGTAAATACTTGAATCGCCGTGTGGATGATATTTTCCCATAACATCTCCGACAATTCTCGCACATTTACGATGTTGTTTATCTGGAGTATATCCTGATTCATACATTGAATATAATATTCTTCTATGTACTGGTTTTAAACCATCTCTTAGATCAGGTAATGCACGTGCTACGATTACACTCATTGAATATTCTAAGAATGAATCTTGTACTTCTTTTACTATGTTATTTTGTTCTAATCTATCCATAAACCCTCCTAAATATCTAAGTTG
>JAEEGL011986502.1_pt1 | contig 50781 bp, 36 predicted proteins | sample 9134231 | NCBI WGS metagenome assembly JAEEGL01 (sample SAMN16246548, study PRJNA631951) | gut metagenome | biome: gut microbiome; feature: rumen; material: fiber-attached | host: Bos | place: Iran: Karaj | collected 2018-10 | reverse complement strand
TCTTGTCGGCCAGCATCTTGGCGGCAACATCTATGGCACTAACGATGCGCCTATCACCGTAACTGAGCTTCACGAGAGTATGATGGCGCTCGGCGGCATTGTCGGTTATCTTGCCGGCGGCACTGTATCCAACGGCACCAATACCGCCAACGGCGACATTGCGCTTAATGGCTTTATCTCCGGCTATCACTCCTATGTTGGCGGTATCGTCGGCATGGCATCTGGCGGTAGCTCCATCGCAGCTGGCGGCGGTACCATTACCGGTGCTTCCAATGCCGGTGACATCACCGTCGGCTCCGGTTGCGCTATCCCCAGGAACAACTATGTCGGCGGCGTTATCGCATACGCCGGCAACACTGTCAGCGGGGCTTCCAACACTGGTAATATCGTAAATAATTACAGCCAGGGGTCATCTTCTAACGCTACTACTTACCATTATGCCATCGGTGGCGTGGCAGGATACAGTGTCGCTGCACTTTCATCCTGCTACAACACAGGTAATGTCACGAACAACGGTTCCACATACAAGAGTGAAATCAACGTTGCCGGTGTGGTAGGTATCAGCGAGGGAGACCTCACTTCTTGCTCCAATGGTACTGCATCCCTCGCCGGCGGAACGATTACCAACACTGCTACTTCCGGAACAAATTCCAGGCAGGATATGCAGGTTGGTGGTATCATTGGAAACAACAAGGGTGGAAATACCATTACCTCTTGCTTCAACAAGGGCGAAGTGACCAACTCCGGTTTGGGTGCCAAGATTTCTATGGGCGGCCTTGCCGGCTGGTCCAGCGCCTCTACCACATATGAGACTACCTGCTACAATATGGGTACGCTGACCAATACCGGTACCGGCAGTTCAAACCCTGGTTTGTGTATGGGTGGCCTTCTGGGCGTTGCCCGTGGCGCCAATACGCTCACCGGGACGGCTTCTGTTTATAATTATAACAAAGGACTCCTCCGTGATGACTCCGCGACTCTAAAGGTCGCCATGGGCGGCGTCTGCGGTTATTCCGACACTGCTGCTTCCAACTTTAACTATTGCCAGAGCCAGGTCCCGGACGGAGATGATGTTGACGACATTATCATCCAGAATCAAACCAAGGACAAGATCTATGTGGGCGGTATTCTGGGTATGAGTGCTGTCGCTTCATCCATAGACTATACCTATAGTGAAAGTGATATCTGGTTCTCTGATCTTACGATGTCAGCAACGGGTCAGATATTCGCCGGCGGTATTATTGGCGGCTGGACAGCGTCCGGCGCACAGACGATTACCGGATGCGAGAACAAGGGCTGGGTTTATACTGCGAGCAGTAGCACCGAAGATCTGGATGACATCAATGTAGGAGAGACCAAGACTCCGCTCTGGTCCTGCTTCGGCGGTATTGCCGGTATGGGAGCCAGTTCCAGCAATGAAGGTTTGAACGGCGGCTGGAACACCATCACTGGAAAGACGTTCACCAATTGTAAAAACACCGGTCGTATCCGTATTTACTGCAGGGTTCGTTTCTGCATTGGTGGTGTTGTTGCATATAGTGAAAACAATATTTCAAATTGTACCTGTACAGCACACATTTACGGCTATACTAATGGTGGCATAGGAACAGTGGGTACCAACTATCACCGAAACATTATCGGCGGCGTAGTGGGCTTGTTTACGGGCTCTACTATTTCTTCATCGAAGTTCGAAGGAACGCTTAATAGCTACGGCTCTTCCCCGTTCGCTTATGACGGCGGCATCATTGGCTATACTTACGAGTATAATAGCGAAGGAACTTCCATTACGTTGAGTGGCTGCAAGGTTGGTGGCGGTACCATCCGTGGCGCAGGCAGCGGTCAGGGTCGATGTGCCCTTATGGTGAACAATAGCACCAACTCCGTGACTTATACTTTTACGGATTGTGTGATTAAGAAGAGTACCGTCTCCTACGCAACCGGTGGAAAGGTGACAATAAGCAGCAGTAGCAATGTTTCTGAGGCGCAATGCTTCGGCGGTGGCTCAAGTGGTTACACCTTCAACGGTACCCTTCCTACCGTTGCCAGCTCTATTTAATTGACTCTCTTTTATCCCAGGCGCCCTGACCGGCGCCCGGGGTACCAATCGGCCCTCGGCCACGTCCCCGGCGCTCGCTTCAAGCTCCCGCCCCCGGCCACGCTCTTTGACATACTGCTTACCGCTTTATTTGTTATTCCGGCTTTTTCTTTGCATATTTGCCAAGGGGAAAAAGTACAATAGCCATGAGTTACGAGTATACAATCAGTGTCCCTTCTACAGATAAGGCAACATTCCGTAAAATTGCCAGAAGGATGGGCTGGACTGTGTCCGGTCCTAGGAAACTTTCTGCCTACGAGCGCTCCAAGATGGAAGCACGTGATGGGAAGGTTCAGAGTTTTGAGACTCTTTCAGAGTTGTTTAATGAGCTGAACGCATAGTGTATGTATACTGTAAAGGTGACCAACCAGTTCAAAAAGGACTGGAAGTTGTGCTCCAAGCGAGGCTATCCGATGGATCTTCTTGAGGAGGTTATCACCTTGCTTGCACAGACTGGCACTCTCCCGGCGCAATACAAAGCCCACAAACTCTCTGGAAACCGAGAAGGAGAATGGGAATGCCATATCAGGCCGGATTGGCTTTTGGTATGGGAACAAAATGATACGGATCTAATACTCTTGATGCTAAATACCGGTACCCATTCCGACATCTTTAGTAAGTAAATCATTTTTTGCGGTAAGCAGTACGAAGACGAAAAAAGCGTACTGCTTTTTTGTTTGCCCCTCCCGTCCTGACCTGCGCCCGGGGTACCAATAAGTTCTCTCGACTTCGGGCTAACGCCCTCCGCTCGAGATGACAACAACGCTCTTTGACATACTGCTTACCGCAATTTTTTTAACTTACCCGTTGAAAAAAAATTCAACGGCAGCTTGAGCGTTACATTTGCCGGAAACTTGTAAATGTAATGCTCTATGACAACACGCAATCCAAACATCGACGAAAGCAATGAGATCCGCATTGGAAGATTTGCGGACATCCTGATGGACCGCTGGTTTAAAAGGAGTTTTGGCAGTGAGGCTGGCAAGCGCCTCCTCCAACTGCTGCTCCAGGAACTGATACCGGAACGGGAAATCTCGGAACTCACCCTTTCTCCGCAGGAGTATGTCAATCCGGATGATACTGACAAAGACATCCGCGTGGATGTCGCCGCGACCGATACTTCCGGACAACGTTTCATCGTGGAACTGCAATTGGCCCGTCAGGAGGCATTCTATGAAAGGGCCATCTTCAACTCCAGTTTTGCCGTCCAGCAACAGGTCAGGAGAGGAAGCCTCAGTTACGACTTCCCGCCTGTCTATTTCATCGGTATCATGGACTTCTCCATCCACAAAGACAGCGCCGAAGTGCTGTACCGCTATGCTCTGCGTCGCAAGGAAGACGGTGAATTAATGTCCGACCGCTTGCAGTACATCTTCCTGGAGCTGCCCAACTGCGCCAGGGCGTTTACCGAGGAGGCCTCCGAGCTGGATGATTTCTGTTTCTCGATCCGGAATATGGAAACATTTGAAGAACGACCGGCATCCGCACAAAAGAGCGAATTGCTGTCGTGTTTGTTTGATTCTGCGGAAATTGCTAATTTTACGGCCGAAGAAAGAACCAAATACATCAACGACATGACCACGAAACGCGACATCATCAACCAGATTGCCTATGCAAAAAAGGAAGGCCTTGCGGAAGGTGAGGCCAAAGTGGCTGCCGAGAAAATGGCCATTGCCAGAAACTTGAAGAATCGGAGAATGGACATTGCCGAGATCGCAGAGATTACATCCCTGTCGATCGAGACCGTTGAATCATTGTAAATAGTGTCTTGCCGCATTATTTTGCTTTTTCGGCTTTTTCTTGCATCTTTGCAAAGGTATGAGGCTAATTAGAAAGAATATGGCCCAAATAGTCGCCTTGTGTGAAAAGCACAAGGTAGTACAGTTATTTGTGTTTGGGTCTATTCTTACTAAAAAGTTCAATAAAGATAGCGACGTGGATTTCACGGTAGTTTTTGACCGGAATTCCCTGCCGCTGTTGGTTTATGGGGAGAATTATTTCGATTTGAAATTCGCTCTTGAAGATTTGCTGAAGCGTCCCGTGGACCTTGTTGAGTACAATGCCATCAAGAATCCATATTTCAAAGAAGAGGTGGACGAAACCAAACAACTGATTTATGGACAGGCGTCTTAAAGCTCACCTATTTGACATACAGACTGCCGTCGATGAGATTTACTCATTTTTTGACCAGGTCCCCAGAAGATTTGACGAGTATCAGAAGAATCTGATGTTGCGTCGTGCCGTTGAATAGTCGTTAATGACCTTCCAAAGTTGAAAGCTGAAGTGGACGGTCTGTTGAATTCATAGGCATAATCCACTAGTCCTTCTAACCCAAGCGGTAAGCAGTGTGAGACGCATAAACGCTCTTTGACATACTGCTTACCGCTTTTGTTTTGGCTTGCATTTTGCGAAACTAAAGACAATTGTTATATTTGTGCACTGACATTAGGAGATGATTATGACACAGATTGTATTATCGATTCCCAATGGTGAGGTATCCTTTATGTCTTCTCTAGCAAAGAAGATGGGATGGAATATGCAAACCAGGGAGAGCCTTGTCGAGAAATTCATTTCTTCCTGTTCTGACGGGTCCAGCATTTCAGATGAGGAGATTCAGGCAGAGGTCGATGCTGTCCGTTACGGAAAATGAAAGTCATTCTTGACACAAATATCTGGATTTCCTTCCTTCTTGGTAAACGATTGAATGTTCTGCGTGAAATCGTTGATAAGGAGGATGTGGAGATTTATATATCTGACAATTTGCTGGCGGAACTTCGTGATGTGGCTTATAGGCCAAAGTTTGAAGGACTGATAGGTTTGGATGCTATACTGAATCTATTCGAACTCATCAATGCCAAATGCCGGTTTATCCAGAATTATCGAAGTACGGAATCGCCCATTCGTGGCATCAAGGATCTTTACCTGTTGTCTATGGCAGAGAGTATCCCTGCGGACTATCTGGTAACGGGTGACCAAGATTTACTGGTGTTAAAGAATCACAAAGAAACACCAATCATCACCTTCTCGGATTTTGTCTCCATTGTGAAGAGTCATTAATAGTCAATTCATCGGTAAGCAGAGTGAGACGCATAAACGCTCTTTGACATACTGCTTACCGCAATTTTTTAACTGTTTTTTTATTCGCAGTTCGCTGGCACCGCTGCCGGAATATACGCCCTCCGGCAGCTACAGATGGGCCGCTGCGCCGAGCTCGACAAAAGGGCTCGCTCCGCGCCCCACTGTTGCCCGGGTCTATCGCCCTTATCTCACTTCGAGCGGGACGGCCATGAGCGCATGGCCACCACTTTTGCCGGAAATCCCGGATTTTCAGCATTTTTACTGCCCTCGGGGCACCATTTTTCTTAAAAAACGGCAATTTTGGGCAAAAGTACCGGCCATCACGTCAAGCGTCTACACGATTCCATCCGACAGGCGCGCCATTATGTTAAAAACGACCCTGATTTTATCATAACCACTCGCTTTTTCTCACTCGGCTTGGGAATGAGGATGCTTCCGGGAAGCGGCGTCAGTCCGGAGTGCCGGGAAGGGTCGGGCGGCGTGGCCGCCCGTGACCACGTGAACGGGAGGGGCCCACGAGCGACAGCGAAGTGGGAGGGATAGCCCCGTAGGGGCGTACCGCTCCGGCCCTTTCCGGCCGGAGGCAGCCGCTTTTCGTGGCAAAAAGTCAACTTAAGATTACATCCCTGTCGATCGAGACCGTTGAATCACTGTAAATAGTGTCTTGCCGCATTATTTTGCTTTTTCGGCTTTTTCTTTTCATCTTTGCCGTACCGAGCGATGATTGCTATTTATGCCTAAGATTTACGAGTATTTCGGTTTTATTTTCTTCTTCTTCTCCAATGAACATGAGCCCATTCATGTTCATGTCATCAATGGTGGATGCCAGACGATATTCGATCTTATCTTGATGGAGGGAGAATTAGTTGAGATAAAGCGTCGTGCTGCACATGGATACGCTCCTCTCAGTGAAAAAGATGCAAAGGAAGCTGAAGGGTTTGTCCGTGCATATTATCGCAATATAGTTGAGAAGTGGATAAATTTCTTTGTCTTGAAAAAGAAGGTCCGCTGTACTCAAATCACTAAAAAACTTTAGCAATATGGATGCTGATACTCTTTACGTTGTAAAAGCAGAATATGCAGGGAATGTGAGTCTCCGTATTTATTTTAGCGACGGTACTTCCAAAACCGTTGACTTTGCTCCTTTTATATTGACTCATCCCCATCCCCAATATAATCGTTATATCGAGCCCAAATATTTCAAGAAGTTTTCAATTGAGTATGGGAATATCGTCTGGGGAAAGAATTGGGATATGGCCTTCCCGATAGAGCAACTCCATCGAGGCGTGGTTGCTTGATTACATCCCTGTCGATTGAGACCGTTGAATCACTGTAAATAGTGTCTTTTCACACATCGCGGTAAGCAGTACGATAAAAGCGTACTGCTTTTTTTGTATAATTGAAGGATAATTAATAGGATGAGACGACTGAACATATTCTTTTTCGTCGTGGCTGCGGGACTGGCTTTTCTTTCCTGCGCCCGCGAAACGGAACGGACACAGGCCCTCGGGGAGACTGTCACCTTTACGGCGACGGTCCCGCAGAGCCGGACCGAGCTCGGCGAGCCGGAAGGCAATGTCTGGCCCAACCTCTGGAGTGAGGGCGATGCCATCAGCGTCAACGGCGTGGCATCCGCTCCGCTGACGGCCGAGCAGGCCGGCGGCAGCAGCGCATCCTTTACCGTGGAGGGCATTTCCGCCCCTTACGATGCGGTTTATCCGGCAGGTGCGACGGAAATCCCCACGCTGCAGGAATACGTGGAGGGCAGTTACGATCCTTCGGCCTTCCTGATGCGGGCCTCTTCGCAGGACGCGAGCCTCGCCTTCGAGGCGGAGGTGGCGATCTTCAAGTTCACCCCGACGGGGGAGGGCGGCGAGCGCATCACCAGCGTCTCCATCAACGGCTACAAGATGGAAGCCGAAGAGGGTGTGGAACTGGGCAAGCCCTGGTTCGTGGCCATCGCTCCGGGCGATTACACGCAAGAAGGCCTCCTGATCGTCGTGACCGATGCGGACGGCGGTTCCATGACCCGCACGGCAACGGTTACCAAGGAATATGAGGCGGGAATGATGTATTCAACCAGCCTGGCATACAGCCCTGATCCGTCAGGAGGGATTGCAGACGCCCAGGCCCTTCGCGCTTTCCTTGCGGCACCAGCCGGCGATGCCTATCTGCTGAGGGATATCGACCTGCAGAGCGAATCCGTTTCAGCGGCTTCGTTCGACGGCGTCTTTGACGGTCGCGGGCACTGCATCTCCAACCCCGGCGCACCGCTCTTCGCCTCCAATTCGGGCACGCTCAAGAATTTCAGCGTGGAAGGCAGTTTCGAACCCGAAGAGAATGTATTCTCGCCGGTCGTGCTGAACAATGGGGGAAGCCTTAAAAATATCGTCAACAGAGCATCGGTCAGCATCAACCGCAGTTCCGCTACCAGCGCGAGTGTTGTGATCGGCGGCATCGCGGCCTACTCTTCCGGCAAGATCACTTCCTGTTCCAACGAAGGGGATATTTCCTTCGAGAGTTCTTCTTCCGTACTGGGCGTGGGCATCGGCGGCATTGCCGGCTACCTGACTGCAGCGGTAAGCGATTGCAGCAACAGCGGAACGCTGACCTTCGCTTCCAGCCACCCGGCGGGAGCATCGGCCATCGGCAGCATCTCCAATGCCCTTACCAGCGTAGGCGGTATCGTGGGTTATGGATATACCGGATTCTCCGCGGTCGATTGCAACAACGACGGGACCATCAATTTCCTTTTCAGTTCCATCGAGGCGGTAACCGCAGACTCCGAGCGTCATCAGATCGGCGGAATCGTGGGCTCTCCTTGCGGGCAAGTGCGTTCCTGTATCAACGATGGCCTTCTGGATATCCGTGCCGTTACTTCCGGCCATACGGCTTCCTCCAAGTGCGTACTGCTCGATATCGGTGGCATTTGCGGTGGCGAATATTACGCTCCCGGGAAGAATGTCACCAGCATTCTTTCCTGCACCAACAACGGAAATATCACGGCGGACTTCGATGCGACCGACGGCAATACGACCGTAGGCGGTATCGTCGGATGGCCCAATCTTGAGGACAAGAACATCAGCAACCGCACCGAGGACTGCGTAAATACCGGAACCATAACTGCCAGAGGCTCCGGCATGGGCCGTTTCGGCGGCATCCAGGGAGGCACGGGCCGGATACTCAGCTGTAGCAATGAGGGAGACATCATTATCGAAAGCACTTCGGAGGAGTCTTCCGTTGGCGGCGTCTGCGCTTTCCGTGCCCTGGGCCACACCCTTTCCGGAAGCAGCAATACCGGCAACATCAGCAGCAAGGTCGTGCTTGCCGGACAGGGCGGACTGATTGGTGCCCTGTCCAACAATGCTATGACCATAGCGGAAGGCTGCTCGGTGAATTGCACCCTGGAGAGCGTGGCGCTGGGGAACAGTGCCATCGGGATGGTGTTGGGCTGCTATAACGGTACGTCGGCAAAGAATACCCTCGGCACTACCGCAAAGCCGATTGTCGTTGAAGGCGCGGTGTCGCTGGGTGGTGCTACAGCCCCGATAACAAGCGCCAACTATCAATCCTGGCTCGCCGGGACGAACAATACTACGTCCAACCATACCATCAACGCCGTCTGTAATACTCCGGCTGAGCCTATTACCCAGGTGGAAGGCCACGTGCGCTGGTCCGACGGCACTCCGGTCGCGGGCATAAGCGTATCCAACGGCTTCGACGTGACAGTCACCGACGCGCAGGGCCATTATACCCTGCCGGACAACGACGATGTCTGGTATTTCTACATCTCCTTGCCCTCTGACGCCGTGATTTCCAAGAACGCGGACGGCTGCCCCGACTTCTACAAGCGCAAGCTTGCCGGCTGCAGCGGCTACGACTTTACGCTGGTGCAGCAAGCGGTCGAGGAGCAATTTGTTCTTTTCACTATGGCCGATCCCCAGGCGCACAATGCCAAGAGGGACAGCCAGACAATGGTGAACTCGGACCGCTTCAGGGACGAATCCGTGCCCGCCATCAACGCCCGTGCGGCCACTTATTCACTGCCCTGTTACGGGCTTACCCTTGGAGATATCGTGTATAACGAAGACAGCCGCAACTCTACCGGGGGCCTTCCCCTTATGCGTTCCCTTTTCAGCAAGATCAACATGCCGGTGTTCCAGACCATAGGCAACCACGATTATACCTGGTTCTATACCTCCTCCGGAAATGAGTTGAAGACGGACGCTACCTCCAGCACCCTTTTCCTGAAGGCTCAGCGCGCATTCGAGGATTGCTTCGGGCCCATCAATTTCTCCTTCAACCGTGGAGATGTCCACGTAGTGTGTATGCGGAATATCATATGGACCAACAGCACGGAGCCCCGTAAATATCGCGGAGGATTCTCCGACGAGCAGTATGACTGGCTCGCCGCAGACCTTGCGAACGTCCCCTCCGACAAGACGGTCATCTTCTGCGTCCATATCCCCATCTGCTTCTGCCTCAGCGGGGACAATGTCTCGAAGGTGTTGACGCTGCTTAAAGGCTTCTCCCACGCCGAGATTTTCTCCGCCCACACCCACTATATCAGGAATATACCCGATGTAGGTGGATCCGGTATCTATGAACACGTCCACGAAGCCTTGTGCGGTATTTTCTGGTGGTCGAACCTTGCCGTCGACGGCGTCCCCAACGGCTACAACGTCTATGAATTCTCAGGTAAGCAGATTGTAGATTCCTATTTCTCCGGCGTGAATACCGGGATGAATTCCAGAGACTACCAGATGCGTATTTACCGCGGCGGTGTCAAGTACGGCGGCAGCTATATCTACTTCCGGAACCCGCATCCCTCCGATGTGCTGCTGATCAACGTATTCAACAGCGACCCCAACTGGAAGGTGGAGGTATATGAGGACGATGTATTTGCCGGCGAAGCCAGCCTGATGCCGGAGAGCAAAGAACTCCATGAGGATGCGATGTATTCCACGGTCACTTACGGAGAACAGTCTTCCCAGGACTGGTGGGCACAGGCCTATCATCTGGGCGTGCTGGGCAAAGGCTTCAAGAGTGGCAAGCTCAACCCGTCCAACGCCGACTATATGGACCATTGCTACCATATGTACAAGTACACGATGAAGAACCCGTCCGCCTCCGTCAAGGTGGTGGCGACGGATACCTTTGGCAATCAATATACCTGTACGGAAGTAGTGGAGCAGGATTGCTGGTATCCGGATTATATGAGATTAGGAAACATTCAATAGGATGAAAAGACTGAACAAATTCTTCCTCGTAGCGGCTGCAAGTGCGGCCCTGCTTTCCTGTGCCCGCGAAACGGAACGGACACAGGCCCTCGGGGAAACTGTTACCTTTACGGCGACGGTTCCGCAGAGCCGGACTGAGCTCGGCGAGCCGGAAGGCAATGTCTGGCCCAACCTCTGGAGCGAGGGCGATGCCATCAGCGTCAACGGCGTGGCATCCGCTCCGCTGACGGCCGAGCAGGCCGGCGGCAGCAGCGCATCCTTCACCGTGGAGGGTATTTCCGCCCCTTACGATGCGGTTTATCCGGCGGGCGCGACGGAAATCCCCACGCTGCAGGAATACGTGGAGGGCAGTTACGATCCTTCGGCCTTCCTGATGCGGGCCTCTTCGCAGGACGCGAGCCTCGCTTTCGAGGCGGAGGTGGCAATCTTCAAGTTCACCCCGACGGGGGAGGGCGGCGAGCGCATCACCAGCGTCTCCATCAACGGCTACAAGATGGAAGCCGGGGAGGATGTAGAACTGGGCAAGCCCTGGTTCGTGGCCATCGCTCCGGGCGATTACACGCAGGAAGGTATCCGCCTCATCGTGACCGATGCGGACGGCGGCGTGATGCTGCGCAACGCTACGCCCAACAAGGCCTACGAGGCCGGGAAGATGTACAGCGCCTCGCTGGCCTACGAACCCGATCCTGAACTTATGAACGTCTATGGCACCGTAACTTGCGCAGGCGAGGGTGTCCCCGGCGTGCCGGTTTCCGATGGTATCACCATCGTCCGGACGGACGAAAACGGCCACTATGCCTTCCATTCGGAGAAGAAGTGGCAGAATGTCTTCGTGATTATCCCCTCCGGCTACGAAGTGCCGCTGGACGGGGTGCAGCCGCGTCACTATCAGCCGCTCTCCGGCGATGTCAACGAGCTCGAGCAGGCGGACTTCGAACTTATCGCCGCTCCGGTCGAGGACTTCCGGCTCCTCGTCCTCGGTGACATCCACCTGGCCCGCCGTACGGGCGACCTGGACCAGTTCTCCAAGGTGACCCGGACCATTGCCGAGAATATGGACAGCGCTCCCGGCAAGGTGTATGTGATGACCCTGGGCGACCACGCCTGGGATATGTACTGGATCAGCAACAACTTCGACCTCCAGAACTACATTGATACGCAGAACAGTTACTTCGGCAACCGCGGTATCCCGTTCTTCCATACGATGGGTAACCACGACAATGAGATGGAGAAATCCGGCGACGTGGACAAGGCCCTTACCTACATCCACACGGTTGCCCCGACCTACTATTCCTTCAACCTCGGTCAGGTGCACTTCATCGTACTGGACAATATGGACTTCACCGGTGTCCCTTCCGGACAGAGCCACCGTTCCGAGTATAAGAAGAACTTTACGGCCGACCAGCTGGAATGGCTGCGTCAGGACCTCGCCCTCGTGGACAAATCGACTCCCATTGTCCTGACCACCCACGAGCCGATGGCCGTGCCTGACGGCCTGGGATGGAAGGAGGAACTGAACGGTGCAGATGCCGACAAGGCCGCCTTCCTCGCCATCTTCGACGGCTATGACGTCCAGATGATTACCGGTCATACCCACAGCGTCTTCAACCGTACGCATACCCCGACCTTCCACGAGCACAATTACGGCGCCGTCTGCGGCACCTGGTGGTGGTCCGGTTACCTTACTCCGGGTATCCACATCGGACAGGAGGGCTCTCCCGGCGGAATCGGCGTGTTCGAATTCAGCGGGAAATCGATGACCCATTATTTCCAGGCCGCATGCCAGGACCGCGATTACCAGTTCCGCGCCTACGATATGAACAAGGTGAAGGAATTCCTCACCGAGGATTATGCCGGCGGCCATCCGGACTGGACGAAATACTATAATTACATCCAGAATTTCGAAAGCAATATCATCTATGTCAACGTCTGGGATTGGGACGAAGACTGGCAGGTGAACATCGAGGAAGAGGGAACGCCCCTCGAGGTGACCCGCCTCGGCGGCAACTATGACCCGCTGCACATCGCCGCCTTCACCGGCCCGCGTCTTAAGATTTCATCGCATAGCGATTCTCCTTCTTTCCAGACCCGCAAGTGGAACCACTACTTCAAGGCGAAAGCTTCGAACGCCACTTCCACGGTGACCGTGCGGGTGACCGACCGCTTCGGCAATGTCTATGTAGAGGAGATGAAGCGCCCCAAGGCTTTCTCTATCGAGGAATACCGCAATCACGCCCAGCGTACCGGCCTGGTGGCCACGCCTATCAATCAGAGTTCCTCTTCCCTGGCCTTCAAGTGGACGCAGGGCGATTCCGACGGTGATGACGTGACCTCGCCCTACAAGGCTGCCCTTTACCGCGACGAGGCGCTTACGGACTTGGTCGTATCCTTCGAAATCCCGGCCGAAGCATCCTGCTGGGACGGCAAAGGACCGCGCTTTGTCTTCGGCGGCCTCACCCCTTCCACTACCTACTGGTTCCAGGTACAGGATACCATGAGCGGAGAGAAGTCTGCGCCCATCAGTTCCACGACCAAGGACTTTACCGTGGTGGATCCCGCCACGGTAACCAACGCCGGCGTGGGCGATGTCGTGCTGGCTGAGGACTTCAGCGAAATCCCCTGGGGCTCCGATATGCTTTCCACCGCTGCCGGCTTCATCCCTGGAGGCAAGCCGCTGGAGCCGCTGAGCGGGAACATTACGGTAGATGAAGGCACTTACAGGGAATACGATAATACCGCAGGCCGTATTTACGGAGAGGCCAGGGTAACATCCGACAAGCGACTGTACAATTGGGGCTTCTTCGGCAACAGTTCGGTGTATTCCTATGCCGGATACCTGCGTGTAGGCATTGGAGAATCAACATCCTCTCCCAGCGCCCGTACGCACATCGTGTCACCGGCACTGTCCGGTATCCCGGAAGGCAAGATTGCAACGGTTGATGTAACCGTGACATCCAGCAGATACAATAGTGAGAACGATGTGGCGGTGTTTATCAACGACCATACTTCCCTCACACTGGTGCTGGCTCCGGACCAGAAGGAAAGCACGAATCCCAAGTTCTCCAGTTCCGGCGGTAAGTACACCGGTGCCTCGCTCACCGGCGGATATCCGCTCAATACCAAAACGAGGGAATTGACAACTAAAACCATAAGGATAGAGGGGGTTAACAGCAACAGTTGCCTGGTGATTGGCTCATACGAAGGCATCAACGGCAAAAACCGCTTCTTCCTGGATGACGTAAAGGTGGAGATTGTGGCGCTGGAAACTCCTCCCGAAGTGACAGCATCTCTAGGCAGATCAAGCTCTTGCAGCCTGTCCTTTACCTGGACAGAGGGAGTTTCTGCCGCTGACGATGATTCAAAACCTTGGACCATAGCGCTCTACAGGGATGCCGCCTGCACGGATCTGGTCGTTTCCCACGTAATTCCTGCCGGCCATAGTTGCTGGAGCAAAGTAGATGACAAAACTTCAACTCCCCGCCAGCCCAGATTTGTCTTTGGCGGTCTTGAACCTGGTACTGATTATTGGTTCAAGGCTACGGATACCACGGAGGGCGCCGAGAAGTATTCCAATGTCGTCAAGGGCACTACACTTCCTTTCACCCGGATTGACGCTTCCACCGTTTCCAATGCGGGGGTAGGGGATATCATCCTGGCCGAGGATTTCTCCGAAGTCCACTATGGACCGGATGAGTTTGACACTGCTGCCGGCTTTATGCCTAACCCGCATACCCTCGAGCCAATCACCGGAGAGGATCCCGATGGTTTCTTTGAATTCTACAAGTCTACCGGCACTCGTCTTTGGGGCAACGGCTTTGAGATTACGGAAGGTACCCGTCTTTCCCACGGCTGGGGCTTCTACGGAAACAGCGCCGTGTATTCAAGGGTGGGCTATTTCCGCTGTGCAACCACTTCCAACAATGCCAGGACGCACATTGTGACACCCAAACTGGCCGGTATCCCGGATGGCTTCAAGGCAACGATTGAAGTAACGGTTACGGACCGTATGTATGAGACCAATGGGGATGTGGGGGTATTCAAGGCCTCCAACCTCACTATGGATTCCACTACGGACACTAAGAGCGGCTATTTTGGTAAATATACCGGAAGCGGTGCATTGGACAAGGGTTATGCGCTGGGTATCAGCACCGGCAGCTGGCAGACAAAGAGCGTCATCATCGAAGACGTCACCAACCAGGATCAACTCCTGATAGGCTCGCTGAATAATGTCAATGTAAGCAGTAAGAGCAAGAACCGCCATAATCTCTCTGAGGTTATCGTTAAGATCATCTCTCTTGATGATGCCGGCCGCACCGTCAAGGTAAGCGTCATCGGGGACAGTATCTCCACCTTCAAGGGCTGGTGCGACACCACCAAGGGCGGGGCCTACTATCCCAAGAGCGACTGCGATGTCTCCTCCGTCAGCGACACCTGGTGGTACCGGCTGATCTACAACAAGATGGCCTACGGTACCTTCGAGAAGAATATCTCCGCAGGCAACACCACCGTCGTGCAGAACACGACCGGAGATTCCAGTGCCTATTGGTATGGCTGGGACTTCGGAACGCGCCTGCAGACGCTGGGCATCGGCGATCCGGACGTGGTCCTGATCCACGGAGGCACCAATGATTACGGCCACACCAGTTGGTACAGCACCTCGGAAGAACTGATCGACGGGGTCTCTATGGGCTCCTCCTCCTTCCCGGAGTCATCTTCCGACAGACTTGACGAACTGTTTGCCGATGCCGATGCCGCCACCACGGTCGCGGCGGCGGACGCCCTCGACGGCAAGACCTTCTGCAGCGCATACATCCGCCTCATCAAGATGATACAGGCCAGGTGCGGTTCGGTAAAGGTCGTTTGCCTGATTGGAACTTACCTGAGGGGAGGTCAGAGGGAGGCTATCCTGCGCATTGCGGAGCACTTCGGAGAAGACAATGTGCGCGTGGCCGATATTCTGGGTGCCAAGGTTTCCGTCCCTATGTACAGCAATCCCCATCCCAATGCCCAGGGCATGGCGAATATGGCTGACTTTGTTTATCAGGAAGTCGGCGACTGGATTGACGTTCAATAATTTTCCACGATGAAGAAGATGAAACAGAATAATAAAATAGCCTACGAGGCCCCGTCCCTGTTCCCTTTCCCTGTGGAAAGTGAAGGACTGCTTTGCGACAGTTATGTCAATACTCTTCCGGAACTCACTGAAGAGGATGCCGGATTAACCTGGGTAAGTGAAGGATGAAACGCTTTCTTCTGCCGCTCCTTTTGCTCGCAGCCTGTGCGCCGGAACCGCTTGAACCGGAGCGCATAGAGTTGCGTGTGGAGGCCGTCTCTGCGGGCGATGCCTTCCGCTGGAGCGCAGGAGATTGCATCTTCATCAACGGACAGGTATCGAATCCCCTGGAGGCGGAGGCCGCCGGGGAGGTTTCGGCCGTCTTTACCCTGAAGGAAGAGGTGGGCGGGGATTGTCGCACCCTTTTCCCCGCGTCTGCGCTTTCGGCCTGGCGCGAAACTTCCTCGACGGTGATGCTGCCGGTCACGCAGTATTATCGCCCGGAGGGTCCTGATCCTGCGGCTTTCCTGCTGCTGGGCTCGGGAGAGGCGCAGTCGCTGGTGATGTCGCCTGCGGTGGCTCTCGTCTCCATTACCGTGACGGGCGGCTATACGCTTTCGCGCCTGACCCTCAAGTCGCAGAACAAGAACAGACACCTTTCCGGGCTTTGTTCGACGGATTTCCGCAACATCAGCCCTTCGTCCGGCCAGTCCTATGCAGAGGTGAGCATGGTGGCGCGCAGCGGTGCGCCCGCAGGCTCCACCTTCCTCATCTGTGTGCCGCCGGGCGATTTCAGCGACGGCATCCAATGCGTGATTAACGATGCGTCCGGCGGCAGTATGTCGCAGACCCTCTACCCGCGGACTCCTTTCTCGCCCGGACAGACCGCTTCTTTCGAAGTGGAATACATCCCGGGAACGGATATCGACCCGGAACCGCCGGCAGAAGAGACGGTGGAACTGACCGTGGCGTCAATCAACCTGCTCAAGCCCTCGGGCCGCTGCGCGCAGATGTCCCTGGACCTGGATATCGTGCGCGACGCCCTGCGCCGTTCCATCGAAATGACGGGCGCGGAGCTGATAGGCTTCAACGAGGTGGACGAGAATTATATCCCCGGAGGGAAGTACGACATATCCGCCCTTTGCAGCAATCTCCCCGAATCCTGGCGCTGGTCTATGGAATGGCCCAATGATATCGAGCAGGGTGCTCCGCTGGCCTATTCCTATGCCAATGGCTTCGCCTACAATTCGGAGGTCTTGCGCCTGGAGGAATGCGGCTTCGTCTGGCTCTCCAAGTCCTCGGAAACCTGGTATGCCCATTCTTCGCGGGCGTATAAGAATGCGGGAAGCCCGGAGCGCACCTGTATCCGCGCCCGTTTCATCCATATCGCTTCCGGACGCCGGTTCTGGTTCTTTGTCACGCATCTGCCGACCGAAAGTCAGGGCGGGGGAGCGAATATGGCCGGCGGCGTCAACGGTTACGCGCAGGCCGTGGCGGGAACGCTGCCGCGAATCCTTGCGGGCGATATGAACAGCGGCCCCGGCGGTACGAACCAGGCGCCCTATGCGCGTCTGCGTACGGTTTGGGCCGATGCCTACGAGAGCGTCGGTGCAGCCGGCAATCTGGGTATCTACGAGACTTACGACGGCACGCTCAGCGGCTCGTCCAGCAAATATTATTACGCTTACGAACAGTTTATCCGCAACCGGCCGGACCGGCGCATCGACCACCTGTTCTGCGCGGGAGCGATGCACGCCGCCTCTTACCGGACGATAGCGGCGACCTACCGCGTAGGCCGGAATTTCTGGTGCCCTTCCGACCACCTTCCCGTCGTAGCCCGCTTTATTTTTGACTGATAAGCCTATGCGTTCCCTCCTTCTTCTCCTTTTGGTCGCTTTTACCTGGCCCGACGGCAGCCCGGCAGACACCTGGTTCTCTGCCGCGTCCCGTCCGGTCAAGGGCAAGGAGGCACGCGCATTCAGGATCACCGCTTACGGCGCGGTCCGCAATTCCACCGAAGTGCAGACCCTGGCCCTGCAGGCGGCCATAGACGCGGCTGCGGAGGCGGGTGGCGGCACCGTCGTCGTCCCCAAGGGCACCTGGTACACCGGCGCGCTCTTCTTCAAGCCGCATACGCATCTGCTGCTCAAAAAGGGCGCTACGCTCAAGGGCAGTACCGATATTGCCGATTATCCCGATGTCCCCGTGCACATCGAAGGGGTTCTGCAGCCCTATGCGGCGGCCATCCTCAATGCGGACGCGTGCGACGGTTTTACGCTCTCCGGCCGCGGAACGCTCGACGGCGGCGGCCTCCCGTTCTGGGAACTTTTCTGGGCCACCCGCAAGGCCAATCCCGCCTGCACGAACCTGGAAGTACGCCGTCCGCGCATGATCAGCATCAGCAACAGTGCCGATATCTGCATCAGCGGCGTGAAACTGAGCGATGCGGGCTTCTGGAACATCCATCTCTACAAATGCCGCCGCGTGCAGATCTGCAGCGTGGACATCGAAGCCCCGGTAAAGCCGGTGAAGGCGCCTTCGTCTGACGGTATCGACCTGGACGGCTGCGAGGACGTGCACATTTCACGCTGCCGCATCGCCACCGGCGACGACCTGATTGCCGTCAAGGGCGGAAAGGGCCCCTGGGCCGATACGGAGCCGGACAATGCGCCGAACGCCCGCATCCTCGTGGAAAATTGCGACTTCGGGCACGGGCCCGGTGCGCTGGTCTTCGGCAGCGAATGCGTGAAGGCGGAGAATGTGCTGCTGCGCGATTGCCGCGCCGACGGTACCACGCGACTGCTCTGGCTCAAGATGCGGCCGGATACGCCGCAGACCTACCGCAATATCCGTCTGGAACGGGTGCAGGGCAAGGTGGGCTCGGTCATTTACGTGAAGCCCTGGATGCAGTTCTTCGATCTGAAAGGCCGGGAGGACATCCCGATGTCCCGAGCGTCGCAGGTGAGCATCAGCGACTGCCGTCTGGAATGCAAGAAAGTGCGCCGCATCGTGGAGGCGCCCGACCAATATGAACTGAACGATATCGTTTTGGAAGATAATAACCGATTTGTGCTATATGAATAGAGTCTTTTGCGCCCTTTTGTTGGGAGGTATGCTGTTCGGGCTTCCGGCCCTGGCGGGAAAGCGTTACGTGGATATCACGACGCTGGGAGCCAAGGCGGGCAAGGCGCAGGACAATGCCGCCTTCATCCAGAAGGCGGTCGATGCGGTCAGTCTTGCCGGCGGCGGCACGGTCTGCATCCCCGCCGGGGATTTCCTGACGGGCCCCATCGAACTGAAGTCCGGTGTGGAACTCCATCTGCAGATGGGGGCGCGCCTGCTGGGCTTCCCCGATATCGCTGCATACGAAAAGGCCCATTATGTCTATGAGAGCGGCCGTACAGCCCCTCATTGCGGGCTGATTTATGCCAATTCCCAGAAGAACATCGCCATCACCGGCATGGGTACCATCGACGGCCAGGGCGGCCATCCGGCCTTCAATGTCGGCAAGGCGGACCCGGGCGGACGGCCGATGATCATCCTGTTCCGCGACTGCAAGAATGTCGTGGTGAAGGACGTGCGGCTCGAGAATTCGGCCCATTGGGTGCAGTACTATACGGATTGCGAGGGCGTGCGCATCAGCGGCCTCAAGGTCTATTCACATTGCAATTACAACAACGACGGCATCGATATCGAGTCCAAGGACGTGGTGGTCACCAACTGCATCTTCGACTGCGAGGACGATGCCATCTGCCTCAAAGGCGCCGGCGACAGGCTCTGCGAGCATATCAGCGTGAGCAACTGCGTGGCCGCGTCGAACTGCAACGCCATCAAGCTGGGGACCGGTTCGAGTTGCGGTTACCGCCACGTGACCATCAGCAACATCACCGTCCGTCACGCCAGTGAAGATAATTTCCGCCACTGGTCCACCAAGATCAAGGGCGTTACCGCCCCCGTCACTGTCATTTCCGGTATTGCCCTGGAGTGTGTGGACGGCGGCATCTGCGAGGATGTCAACATCAGCAATATCTCGATGCGGGACGTGCAGACGCCGATTTTCATCCGGATGGGCCGCCGCGGCAGCGACTGCTCCGGGAGCCGGATGCGGGGCATCACCATCAGCGGGGTGACCGCCGAGAGCGAGAGTATGATGTCCAGCTCCATCACCGGCGTACCCGGCCTTCGCCCGGAGAACATCTATCTTTCCGATATTGACATTACGGCACCGGGCGGCGGCACCGCGGAAATGGCGGAGCTCGTTGTGCCCGAGGCTGAAAATACTTATCCGGAGAACCGGAAACTGGGCCAGATCCTGCCGGCAGGCGGGCTCTATGTCAGGCACGCGGACAATGTCTATCTGTCCAATGTCCGCTTCCACTTCCGCAGTCCGGATGCGCGGCCCCTCATTATAACCGAAGATTGTAATAATATTGTTCAATAAAATGAGAAAATCAGTTATCCTTAGTGCACTTTTTGCTGCGACAGCGGCTCTGTGCTCAATCGGTTGCAAACCGGAAGTAAAAGAAGAAGCGGGTGATATTTTCATCCTTGAGGCGGGAATGGATGACGCCGAGTCCAGAACTATGCTCAGTGGCCCTGATCAGGGGGGAACTTATGAGGTTCATTGGAAAACTGGAGACGTGATTTCCGTGAACGGCACCAAGAGTTCTGCATTAACCTCCACCTACAATGACAAGAAGGTGGCGGAGTTTACGGTTTCCGGTTCTCTCTCCGCTCCTTATAAAGTGCTCTATCCGGGGACTACCGAAGATAGGACCATCAGCCTTCCTGCCACGCAGGCCTACGTCGCGAACAATTTTGACGACGCTGCGGCAGCAGCCTGGGGCAATGCCACCAAAAACGGAGGCAGTTACAGCGTTAACCTGAAGAACTTCTGCGGCATACTGCGTTTTGCCCTCAAGGGAAGCGCAACCCTGACCAGGATCGAGCTCAACAGCCTGGGCGACGAGTGCCTGTACGGCGATTTTGACCTTACCGTCGGCCCGGGCGGCTTTACCGGTTCCTTCAATGGCGGCACCGAGGGTACGCTGACCTATAACTGTCCCGTAACCCTTAGCGGCTCCGATACCTACTTCTACGTGGCGATTCCTGCACAGGACTACGCCTCCGGCATCGAAGCACTGGTCTATCAGAGCGACGGCGCCTATATGCGCCTTAAGTTCTGGGGCGACGGTAAGACACTTAGTGGAACTGATCTCATTGAATTCGAAAGCAAAACCTATGCGGCTGGCCGTACGGAGAATCTGCTGCAGATCAACGGTCTTACCGCTGAGAACGGTGGCACGCCCACGGTTACGCCGCCGAGCGTCACCGTGGCCGTGTATAACCTCAAGCAGCAGGAAAACCGTTCTGGAGCTTATTCGAGTTACATTTCTATGGATCGCGCCGATGTAAAGGAGTGTATGGGCTATACCATCGCCGGACTGGGCGCGGATATCATCGGCTTCAACGAACTTAGTTCAGACTACCTTGCGGGTGGAAAATACGACGTTAAGGCGATGGCGGGAGCAGGAGGGATGACTACCTCGAATTTTGGTTGGTATCTGGAGTATCCCAACAAGGTGGATAGAAGCGGCACCGTCCTCAATTACTCCTATTCCGCCACGATGAACTATGCCAACGGCTTTGCCTACAACAAGAATACCCTGACGCTGGAAGAAGAAAATTATGTCTGGATCAGCCAGACGGAGAATGATTATTGGTCCACCAAGAAAAACGCCTACGAGAACAGCGCCGGACGCCATACCTGCGTCTGGGCCAAGTTCACCCACAAGGTTTCCGGCAAGCAGTTCTATTTCTTCGTAACGCACTTTGCTACCTATATCGGAGAATCTGCTTCGAATCAGCAAAAGAATACCTACAACACCCAGAGCCTTGAAACCTTCGCTAGGGCAAAAGTGAACGGCGCCCTGCCCGTCATCGTTGTAGGAGACTTGAACTACGGCCCGCAGGAGGATGACGAGCCGCACGGGACCGTGGCCAATTATACGACGCTGACTTCCTATTGGACGGATGCCTATGCCAAGATCAAGGCCGATGGCAATATGACCTCCTTCTATCAAAAGTACTGCGGAACCCTCAGCGGGAGCAGCCACAGCTATACTTATCCCTGGACATCTTTCACCAAGGACCGTCCCTGGCGCCGACTTGACTATGTCCTGACGAAAAGCGGCAATTCCCAGACCATTACGCCGGTCGAGTACAGGACAGTCCGCCGGACCTATACGGCCGAGGACGATGAAGTCCGCACTGCTTCCGACCATTTACCCGTCGTCGTCAAGGTGGCATTCAACTAGTCTGGGATGAACGCTTCCCGGCGGCTTCTCTGCATCTTGGGGCTTTTTGCTTTCCTTCCCGTCACTGCGTTTGCCTGTGACGGGAAGGAAGTGTTTTCCCTCCTGGACCTGGAACGGCCCGGTTTGGAGCAGGTCAAGTCCCTCTGTGAAAGGAAGCAGTGGAAGAACGCGTCGGCAGCGTTGCTCGATTATTACCGCTCCCGGCAGGGGATTGTCATACCCGGCCAGGAGGTTCGTGAGGCATCGGCCCGGGACAGTCTCCGGGCGGAGGATGCCCTGCAGCATACCTTCCACGTCCTGAAGGATCCCGTATGGAATTACGGCCGGAAGATCGACTGGACCTACTGGCCGGTCAAGGACATAGAGATGCGCGTGCAGCTGCACCGGCAGGGCTGGTGGGCTTCGCTGGGACGGATGTACTGTACGACGGGGGAGGAGAAATATGCCCGCGAGTATGTCTATGAATTCCGTGACTGGGTCCGGAAGAATCCCTACCTGCCCTTTGACATCGACCAGTACGGAACGGTGAGCAGCGGCGCAATCCCTATCGATGCGCCCAATGAGTGCTTTGCCTGGCGTCCCTTGGAGGTGGGCATCCGCCTTTTGCGCTGGTGTACGCATTTTTCCCTGTTGGAGGATGCAGAAAGTTTTACGCCGGCGTTCCTGCTGGAATTCCTGTGCGCCTACCATCAGAACGCTACAGTTTTGATGCAGTCCTTCAGTCCCGCCGGGAACCACCTTATCCATCAGTCGCAGGGCATCCTGCGCGCAGGTATCTGTTTCCCGGAATTCAAGGACGCGGAGACCTGGGTGAAGGCAGGTGTGGAGAACCTGAACCTCGAGATCCTGCGTCAGTCTTATCCGGACGGCTGCCATTTCGAATTGGATCCGGGCTATCACATCGGTTTTGTGGAGTCCTACGACGAGGCCATCCAGCTGGCTTTGAGCAATCACCGGCCGGAGCTTTTTCCGTCGGAGTGCCTGGACCGGCTGGTGCGGATGACGAACTACTATCTGGATTACTGCTATCCGGACGGTACGCATCCCTGTTTCAGCGATGCCCGCCGCTACGATGACCTGGCGACATCGGAGCTGCTGGAAGATGTAAACGGGTACTGTGATGCCCGCGTGGAGCCCTCGTCCCAATCCTCAGGCCATCCCGATACCGGTTTCTATACCTTCCGCAACGGGAGGGCAGCGGAGAGCATAATCATGCCCGTCAAGGCGACGAAGCGCGGTATGTGGCACGCCCAGCCCGACTTCGGCACCTTCGAACTCTGGGCTTATGGAAAGAAACTGATGCCGGATGCAGGTGCCTATACTTATTCCGGCGACGAGGAAATTGAGCGCCAGCGTGCCTATTTCAAGGCTACGGCTCGGCACAATGCCCTGACCCTCGACGACCGCGATTACGACGACCCGCAGCCCCGGGTGCTGGAATGGCAGCCGGAGGGGAGGGAGCAGTCGCTTTGCGTGGAGCACGAGGCCTATGAGGGCCTGACGCGCCGCCGCCGCATCCGTTTTGTGGATGAGGCATACATCGTCGTGGAGGATGAAGTCAGCGGGCCCGCAACCGGCCGCCTGACGCTCCGGAACGGCCTGGGCGGCGGTATCCTGACCGAGACGGCGCCCGGTGAATATATTTACAGGGACGGTGATGCCGGACTGTGTATTTCTATTATGGGTCCGGAAGGTTCGCGCCTCAGCATCGACCGGGACTGGTACAGCGAGGCCATGCACGAAAAGTGCTTGCGTCCCGTCATCCGCCTGGACCTTGACCGTACGCCGGAATCCGGTGTGCAGCGCTTTGTGACCGTGCTTCGCCCTTTCTCAACTGATAATCAATAAACCTTTAATAGTATGAAAAAAATTATGTTTACTCTTGCTTCCCTTGCTGCTTTCTTCGGATGCGCCCCGAAGGGTGATGAGCTTGTCAATCCCAATGGCTTTGTCCTGGAGCATCCTGCCATCGACGTGGCGGATCCCGTTGCTACCGCCAAGTGGTGGTGCGACAATCTGGGTTTCACCATGACCCGTCAGAAAGACGATGAGACGCATACGACCTTCATCGTGGATGCGAGCGGCCGCGTGGCTATCGAAATGTATCGCGCCAAGACGCAGCCCGTCGCTCCGGATTATGCTTCCATGGATCCGCTGACCCTGCATTTCGGCTTTACTTCCAAGGATGTGGACGCGGACATAGAGCGGCTTACGAAAGCCGGTGCTACCCTTGTCGTGCACGAGAAGGCTCCGGGCTTCGACGGTGCAATGATGCGTGACCCTTCCGGTATTCCCATCCAGTTTGTAAAGCGTGAAAAGAGTGTATTGCTTAAATAAGATGAAAAGAATCCTTGTTTCCTCCCTGGCGCTGCTTGTCGTGAGCGCCGGCCTTTGGGCGCAGATTACAGTATCGCCCGATGTAGAACTCGGTCCCATCAAGCGTATGAACGCCGTGAACAACGGTCCGCGCATCAACAACGCGGAACAGGTCTATACCGGGACCACCGGCTATTTCCGGGCGGCCAACGTGGGCTATTCCCGCAATCACGATGCGGCCGGCTCCGGTGCCTACGGCGAGCACGTGGTGGATATATCCATGATTTTCCCGGATTTCTCCAAGAATCCCAATAAGCCGGAGTCCTATGACTTCACGCTGACGGACCGCTATGTCAAGAGCATCCAGGATGCCGGTGTGGAGGTGTTCTACCGTCTGGGACAGAGCATCGAGAACCAGCCCCTCAAGAAGTACAACATCTATCCGCCTACCGACAACAAGAAGTGGGCGGTGATTGCCGAGCATATCATCCGCCACTACAACGAAGGCTGGGCGGACGGCTTCCATTACAACATCCAGTACTGGGAAATCTGGAACGAACCCAACCTGGAATGGGACAACGACAAATGGAAGGTGGACCCGCGCTGCTGGGCCGGTTCTCCCGAGCAGTTCTACGACTTCTTCGAGGTCGCGGTGAAGCACCTGAAAGGCTGCTTCCCGGGGCTGCGTATCGGCGGTCCCGCCATGTCCGGGACGGATCCCGGCGGACGGACCGTACCGGTGTGGTATGAGCGCCTGCTTTCCGAGATGCAGCGCAGGGGAGTGCCCCTGGACTTCTTTGCCTGGCACATCTATGAGGCGGATCCGACGGTCTATGTCGACTATTCCTATCAGGTGCGTGCCCTTCTGGACAAGTACGGCTATGAAAAGACCGAGTCTTTCCTGAACGAGTGGAACTATATCAAGAGCTGGACGGACGACTATCCCTATTCGATGCGTACGCTTCCCAGTGCCAAGGCCGCGGCCTTTGTCTGCGCTTCGATGCAGGAGGGCCAGAATTGCCCTACCGATATGATGATGTACTACGACTGGCGTCCGTGCACGTTCAACGGCCTGTTCGACCCGGTGAGCGATATGCCCATCTGGGGTTACTGGGCCATCTATGCCTGGGGTAAACTCAAGACTCTGGGAACACAGGTCAAGGCGGAATGCGACATCCCCGACGTGCGTGTGACAGCCGCCCGTAATGCTGCCGGAGCGCTGGGCATCCTGGTCAGCCGCTATGTGATGGATAACAACATTACGGCTTCTCTTGACGTGACGCTGCGCCTCAGTGAAGGGAAGTTTGACGAGCGGGTGCGCTGCCACCTCACCGACCCCTTCAGTATGTATACCGAGTATCCCGTGGCCCTGCAGCCGGACGGTACGCTCTTCCTTTCCCTGCAGCCTGATTCCTTTGTATTTGTTGAGTTTTAGGGCGTAAACTATTTCCCGGATATAGTTATTAAATTTATTTATTTAGTTGATATTCAGGAGATAAGCATTTCCCTAACGCTGATTGTGTTTCCTTATTCAGTCCGGAGCCCTTTTCGCTCCGGATTTTATTTTTATATTTGTGCTTGTAGATTTTATGATTATGCGCTTTGAGAAAATCTTCTTCAAAACTTTTGCTTTGGTCTTCCTTCTGACCATTGCTGCTGCTACAGATGTGGCGGCGCAAAAGAAGCCGTCCCACAACAGCAAGCAGACGCTCCGTGTGCTGTACTGGAATATCCAGAACGGGATGTGGGCCGGTCAGCCGGACAATTACGACAAGTTTGTGGAATGGATGAAAGAGTGGGATCCGGACATCTGTGTTTTCTGTGAGGCAGCCACGATTTACTACGACGGCACCCACACCCATATGCCCAACGAAGAGCGTTACTTGCCAGCCCACTGGGGTGAACTCTGTGCCCGTTGGGGACACCAGTACCATTTTGTCGTTCCCCGGCGCCCTTCTACTTCCACGCCTTTCGGTTTGACGAATTATCCCGACGCGGTCACTTCGCGTTTCCCCATCGACAGCATCAAGATTGTCAAGGGCAGCAAGCCTGATTCCGTCGTCGTGAACTACAGCGGCTGGTATCAGGTGCACGTGGAAGGTGCGCAAAAGCCGCTCAATATCGTGACGGTCCACCTCAAGCACGGTAAATTCGGCTACGGCGTCCCCCACGACCAGCGTGCTGCCAGTGCGGAGAGGTATGAGGGAGAGAAACACCGCGTCAAGGAGCTGACCTGCATTCTGAACGGCACCGTCCGCACCACGAAAAATCCGGACAAGGAATTGTGGCTGATGGCGGGGGACTACAACTCTTACAGCCGCAAGGACAATTACAAGTACAAATGGAACAATGCGTCGCTGGGCTTTACGACGCAGGACTATATGATATTCCATTCTCCCTTCTTCGACCTGGTGTCGGAGAGTTATCCGGATGTGTTTATGCCTTCCTGCGGCAATCTGCGCATCGACTATATGTATGTCTCCAAGGCGATGCTGAACGCCTGCTCCAATGTCTATGCCCAGCCTGACAAGTACACGACCCGGGAGCATTCCGGCGTCTCTACCTTCTATATTCCGTCCGACCACTATCCCATCATCGCGGATTTCAAGATTTCAAAAATGAAGTAATCATTCATATGAAAAAAAGTAATTTAATTCTCTTGTGGGCGTCCCTGTCTGCCATTCTCTGCGCTTGCAGTTTGAATGACGAACCTCAACGCCCGGAACGGAGCGAGTACATCAAGGTGTACGAAACCTCGGCAGACAAGACCGTGGATAACATCCAGATTCCGTTTGGCGGAGTCCAGGATGGAAAGATCCACATCTTGTCCAACGTCGACCTCCAGTGGAAGTACATGGTGACCCAGGACGCTTCCACACCGGATTGGTTCAAGATCACCCGGGTGGATGAGATCGAACCCGGTCACACCGTAGTAACCTACGATGCCGAATCCATCCTGGACCTCAATTCACTGGACAGTCGCAGCGGGAAGCTCAGTTTCTCCTGCCCTCCCCAGTCGCTGGGAAAATTCCTGACCGTCCGCCAGGGTTATCCGCTGCGCTTCATCGATGATTTCTCCGGTGAACCCGGCCAGATGGTGACCATCACGGGCAGGGAGACCTTTACCACCCAGGAGTATTCGAAGCTCAGCAAGGACTATTTCGATTATATCTCCTTCAATGCCTGGGCGGAGACCGACAATGAGTTCCTCAGCAAGAACATCACGCTGGACATCACTGTCTCCGGCGGCCAGTTCTATGACACCCGTCTTGCCACCTTCCGGGTAAACGTGCCGCTGGGGACCGCCGCTGACAAGAGCAATCTCCATTATCTGCTCATCGTCGGGAATGACGGTCATTTGAGTTCCCAGACGAAATTTATTTTCAGTACAGCCAACGACGACAGGGTATTCGTCCACATCGACAACCTTGCGGCCTATCAGGTTACGCCGGCCGACTTCAGCATTCTGTACGACGATGACTACGCCTATGATGATGATGAAGGAGCAGATTGGATATGAAAAAGTTACTTCTTATATTACTGGCGCTCTTTGCGCTCGTTCCTGCGTTCGCACAGACCCGCAAGGTAAGCGGTATCGTGCGCGACAATAATACTGAATCCTTGCCCGGTGCCATCGTGGTCGTGAAAAGTGGCAGCCCCAAGGGCAACGTCATTTCTTCCGCGACGACGGACGTTTCCGGCCGTTACACGGTTGAATGCAAGGACGGGGATTACATCTCCGTGCATTTCCTGGGCTTTACAGAGTCGGTGTTCCCTGTCAAGGGCAAAACCTCTTATGACGTGACCCTGCAGCCCGATGCCAGCCAGCGGCTGGAAGATGTCGTGGTCATCGGCTACGGCGCCGTAAAGCAGGCCGACCTGACCGGTTCCGTGACTAACGTGAAGATGTCTGAGATCCGTGACGAACCGGTCCTTTCCGTAGACCAGGCCCTGCAGGGCCGTGTCGCCGGTATGGTTGTTACCAGTACGGACGGTGAGCCTGGTTCGGATGCCGTCATCCGTATCCGCGGTTCCCGTTCCATCACCGCGTCCAATGACCCGCTCATTGTGATTGACGGCGTTATGATGGATGAAGGCACCTCTCTCAGCGATGTCAACCCCGCTGATATCGAGGCTATCTCGATCTTAAAGGATGCTTCCTCCACCGCTATCTACGGTGCTCGCGGCGCGAACGGTGTCATCATCATCACCACCAAGGGCAGCACGGATTCCTCCGGCCCTAGCCAGAACATCGCCATCACCTTCAAGTCCAGCGCCGGTTTCTCGATGCTGCCCCGCAATCTCGACCTGATGGACGCTGAACAGTACGGTATTTATCGTAACGAATACGTCCAGCACAGCGGAACGAGCGGCAGCATCAACAATTACACGCCAATCAGCAACATGTCGGTAAAAACTCCGTTCACCAACGGCCCGGGAACCGACTGGGTCAAGGATGTGAGCCGGATTGCTCCGTACCAGCACCACTGGATTTCTATCAACGGCTTCCAGGGTAAGCAGAAGTTCTATGCCGCCCTGGGTTATAGCGATGAGCAAGGTATTATCAAGAAGAGCGGTAAGCAGAATATTACCGCCACGCTGAACCTCTCCAACAATGTGTTCAAGTGGCTGACGCTCTATGCCAACCTTCGCTACCAGTACCGTCTGCAGGACAATTTCCTGACGGCCATCGGTGCCGGCGGTATCTATTATGCGGCCATATATATGTCTCCGCTCATCCAGCCTAAAGATTCTTACAATCCCTTGAGCAACGGTTCCCCCATCCAGGACAACGCCGTCGTCCGTCTGAACGAGAACGTGGACAATACCGACCGCAGCATGCTCACCGCAACCGCCGGTGCCAATATCAAGCTGGCAAGGCTGCTCAAGTTCAAGACAAAGTTCAGCTATTACTACTTCGACCGTCAGCGCTACAAATACTCTCCGTCCTCCCTGCCTTCCCATACCGAGGCGATGGGCGGTTATGCCTACCGGCAGAATTACGGCGAGCAGAGTCTCTACGTCGAGAATACGCTCGAGTTCTCCAGGGATAAGAAAGGCCACCACGTCGATGCCACGCTCGGTCAGACGTTCAAGCATTTCACCAGCCACACCCTTACGGTAGATGGTGAAGGTTATTTGGTGGATGCCATGAAGTGGAACAATATGGGTGCGGTGGCGAACAAGGAAAGTTACGGAGTCAGCACCGGTTATGTCGCTAAGGATAAGCTGGCCTTCTTCCTCCGCGCCAATTACAACTATAAGCATCGGTATTACTTTACTTTCACCGGTCGGGCGGATGCCGCTTCGAACTTTGCCGCCAACCATAAGTGGGGTTTCTTCCCCTCCGGCGCCATTAAGTGGGTCATTTCTAACGAGCCCTGGCTCAAGGGGGTCAACTGGCTGGACGACCTCTCCCTTAAAGTCAGTCTCGGCCAGTCCGGTAACGACCTCAACCAGGCCTACCGTTCCATGGCCCGGCTGGATTCCGGTTCCGGCGGTTACCCCTTCGGTGGGAAATACAGCCAGGAGTACTGGCAGGCCCGCATCGCATCCCCCAACCTGACCTGGGAGACCACGACAGAGGGGAATATAGCACTGGACTTTGCCGTACTGAACAACCGGCTCTCCCTGGAGTTCGAGGCTTACCGGGCGGTTACGACCGACCTGCTTCTCACCGTGAAGAAGCCGCAGCACACTGGTTATGACACGAATTACCAGAATATCGGCCGTACGACGAGTCAGGGTCTCGAAATGACCTTGAATTCCCGTAACATCGTAAAGCGTAACTTCGCCTGGACGACTTCCTTCACGATTTCCCACGCCTCCTCGATTGTCAACGATATCGGTGCAGAATCCGAGGTTTCGTCCAGGAACGCTCCTACCGGAGGTTACATGAACATCGGTTACCGGGTAGGTTATCCTGTGAATTCCTTCTGGGGCTTCCAGTACGCCGGTGTCTGGCACAACCAGGAAGAAATCAACCGGAACAAGATTACCCGCTCCCTTGCCAACGACCAGAGCACCACGAAACTCGGTTATCCGGTTTTCATTGACCAGAATCACGACGGTACGCTGGACTCCCGGGATATCGTGTTCCTCGGCTCCCCGGACCCGGTGATTTCCGGCGGTTTGCAGAACACCTTCCGCATCAAGGGCTTCTCGCTGGGCATCTTCTTCTCCTACTGCGTAGGCGGCAAGGTGTTCAATTACTCGGAATTCTATATGGCCGGATCGCGCCGTACCAACCAGTATGCCTATATGGTCAACGCCTGGCACCCTGAGAAGAATCCCACTTCCAACCTTCCCCGTGCAGGCGTCTTTGATGGCAACGCGCTCCCGAGTTCGTTCATGGTCCACGATGCTTCGTATCTCCGTCTGAAGACCGTGAGCCTGGGCTACCGCTTCAACATCAAGAGCAAGATTCTGCGCGAGCTGGAACTTTCCTGCTCCGGAGAGAACCTCTATCTGCTCAGCAGTTACAACGGCTTTGACCCGGATGTCTCTTCCGGCGGGACCAACGGATATGACAATTCGTACTATCCCAAGCCCATGCGTGTCGTGTTCTCCGTCCAACTGAAATATTAGTGCGCCGTATGAAAAAGTTTTTCACCCTTATATCTCTTATCGCAGCGGCGTTTGCGATGGAGTCCTGTCTCAATGAGAACCCCAATGACATCGTCAGCCCGTATGCGTTCTTTAAGACCAAGCCACAGATCCGCGCGGCCCTCAACGGTTGCTACGATCCGCTGAACCCGATTCACGATCTTCGTTTATATGAGGGCATCGAAGGTACCACCGATTTGGCGTCGACGGACGGCTCCGCCCAGCCGGATGCCAAGATGGATATAAATCCCGCACGCCCCGGGGCCGGTGCCCATGTCTGGGAGAAAAGCTGGCAGGGGATTCGTTACTGCCTTAGCACCCTTGCGGGCATCGACCGTTCCCCGCTCCCGGAGAGCGATAAATCGCCTTATGCCGTAGAGGTTCGCATCCTCCTCTCCTATTATTATTATCTGCTGACTTGCACCTTTGGGGATGTGCCCTTCTATGAAGACTACGTCGAGTCCGAGGAGGATATGCTCCGCATTGCCAAACTGGGGCGGATGAGTGCCGTGACGACACGCCAGACCCTCATCGATGAGCTCAAACTCTATGTGCCTACCCTTCCGCAGGTCCGCACCTGTGACCAGGAGTACAACTACTGCGGTGCGGCAATGGGCTGGATGATGATTGCCAAGATGGCCGCCTGGAACAAGGACTGGGACACTGTCATCTACGCCTGCGAGCATCTGGAGGATATGTATGGAGACCTGAACCAGTATCCTTACTCGGATGTCTGCTTCCGCAACAAGCATACGCCGGAATCCATCTTTGAAATCAATCACGAGTACGAGGAAGGCGGTATTGACTATGCACCGCCCAGCAATCTGGCCATCAGCGCCATCGTGCTGCCCTTTAAGACCACAAATGATCCAAATGGCGTGTTCGACGGTGTCCCTATTCCGGAGGTCGGAGAAAATGCGGTCTCATATCGGCCGCTGAAGCCTACCAATTATACGAAGACCACAATCTTCCCCAGCGGCGCCGGAGATATTCGCCGGGAGTATAATCTGGCGACGAGTTGGCATGGCGTGAACTTCTCTACCACCTGGATGGGACATAAGTTCTGGTGCTTCAATGTGTATCGGAACAGGGATAGTAACAACTACAAGATTTTCCGCTACGCCGATGCCCTTCTGCTGCTCGCCGAGGCCTGGTGTGAAAAGGGGAATTATACCAAGTCTGTAGATTATCTCAACCGTGTCCGCGAGCGTGCTGAGCTGGCGCCGTACCCCTTCGTGGGCGAGGTGAAACTGCGCGGGGAAATCCGCGACGAGCGTGCCCGCGAGCTCTTCGGCGAATGGGGTCGTAAATATGACCTGGTACGCTGGGGTATCTGGTACGACCAGGTCCGTGCCTATAATCTCTATAGTAACGTCCAGGCCAATATCCGGCCGTGCCATGAGTATTACCCGATTCCGGATGTGCAGTGCCAGCGTACCGGCCGCATCCTCTCGAATCCGGAATACGAAAAGTACAATCTTACTGATTAAGGGATATGAAGAAGTTTATTCTATACGTCACAGTCCTTCTTGCTGCGGTCGCCTGCAGCCCGAAGGCCGAATACGACCAGACGCTGGGGCTCCTTTCGAAATATAATGTTCTTCCTGCCAGCGGCGGAAGCACCCAGGTCGCGGTATTCTCGAATACTTCCTGGACCGTGGAATTGGACCGGGAAGTCTCCTGGGCCTCCATCGACCGTTTTAACGGTTATAAGTCCGGCTACCTGGTTTTTGACTATGAAGTCAACTACGGTCGCGCGCGCCGCGTGATCCTGGTGTTCAAGGCCGGAGACCAGACCCGTACGTTGAATATGTATCAACAAGGGTACTTCTCCGATTCCGAGTGTGTGATGAAACTGGGTGTTTCATCCCTCTCCGTTCCGGCGGAGGGGAAGACGGAAACCATCGCGTTCAACACGAACCTCATTTATAACTTGGATGAAATGTACCTCACGCTTACCTATCCTGAAGGACAGGAGCCCGAAAGCCCCTGGATTACTCTCAAGAGCGTGGAGGCGGACCAGGTGGTCGTCGAGGTCGCTCCCAACACCACGGGGGCGGTCCGCATGGCAAATATGAAACTTACCCACACGGATGCGGGAAGCATGGATTCTACAGAAGGAGATTCCGTTTATTCCAATACCGTCACTGTTGTCCAGATCAAATAGCTTATGAAAAGATTTACGATACTTACAGCAGTTTCCCTTGCCCTGTTGTCCTTCCTGTCCTGTGACCGGACTCATTTCGATGTGTTTGCCCCCGATGAACTGGGAATGCCGGAACATGCTTATTATGTCGGCGAGGAGGGGGGAGAGGTCACGATTGATTACCTCTCCAACAAGAAAGGGGATATTACCTTGATTGATCCTTCGGATGAAGAATGGCTTTGGCTGTCTACCAGTGAGTACGGGGCGGAAGACGGTTCAATGTCCGTCAAAGTGTTGAAGAACGACGGGTTCCAGCGCCGGGCCGATCTCCTGTTCTTTTCGGATACCCGCAAGGATACCGTTTCTGTATTCCAGTATGGTGCCGTTGAAGAAAAAGTCGACATCCTTGACGGTTCCGTCCTGGTCTTGAACGGCAGCACCGAAGCAAACACCGTTGCTACTGACATCAATATCCCTTTGGAGCGGATTACGACGCAGGTGCGTGTCTCCGGTGCCGAAGATTGGATTACGGACTGTCAGCTCTCGCCGAGCAGACTGAGCTTCAAGACGACTGACAATCCGGATAAAGTCTATATGCGCCGCGGCGACATTGCGCTCTCTTATAAAGATGGTTGGGATATCCTGCAGACCCGGATGGTCACTGTAGTGCAGGCACGTGCAGACAATAATATCGGCACCGTATTCACTCCTGAGCAGTTGCGCAGTGTTGCGACCGTCAGCGGGTACACCCTGCCCGACGACGCCCTTGTCGAGGGCTATATCGTCAGTACGACCGAAGGCGGCAATGCCGGGGACGCGATTGTGGAAGACTACAAGCAGGGGACCGGTGTGATTGACTATACCCTGACCGCTCGTACCTCCTATCTGGAGAGCGCCGACGGGCAGTACGGCTTCCGGCTCATTGCACGTAACGAGTATGCAAATGAGTTCACGCGTTACAGCCGTGTCACGCTGGGTATAGGCGGTGCCGTGGTGAAAAGATCCGATAGCGAGCCGGTTTGCTATACCATCGAAGGCGTGAGCTCCAACGACATCCTTACCAGTTCGGACGGCACAGCCACCATGCCCTGGAAGGAAAAGAGTATCAATGAACTGACGGACAATGACCTCAATACTCTCGTAACGATCAAGAACTGCGAGATAGCGATGCGCAAGGGACCGTTCACCCCGGTGAATGAGGGATATACTTCAGCCTGCGGCTATAACCGCCTGGCTAAGTACCCCATCCTGATCCGTGACATCGAGGGTGGCAGTATGTATATGTTCACCAATATGACCTGCCCGTACCGCCGCAACGGCGAGACGCTTCCTTACGGCAGCGGTGACATTACCGGTATCGTGGTTCACGAGACTTATAAGCGTTTCGAGAAGGACGGCAATATCGGCCGCTACCAGCTCCGCCACCTTGTTCGCGAGGAAATCGACCTCAAACCGGACTTTGCGGATAACTTCTCCGGCCTGATTACCGAGTTCCGCTACGCCAAGTTCCCGGGAGAATGGGATGAAACGCTCCTTGACGATGCCATCCTGGCCACCAAGGGCAACGGTGAACTCTGCCATACCTACGGAGCGGTGAGCAACTTCTCCCCGACCTACTTCTACATCGGCGAGTGCGGAAGCAAGAAGAAGAACAAGTATAAGGAAGGCGCCGGAATCGAGCTGGACGAAGGCGGCATCTATCAGCCCTGGGTGGACAACCACACGGAAGATGCGCAGAATACGGACGGAAAGGGCTGGTTCAAGGACAATCTCAAGCTCAGCTGGTCCAACAAGTACTGGTGGGATTCCTCAAACAGCAGGGGCTACTGCTGGCTGGTGGTCTTCAGTACCGAAGGCATTGTTTCCGACCGGGTTTCGATGCAGTTTGCGATGTACAACAATTCCCAGAGCGCCCGTTCTCCGCGCTACTGGAAGGCCCAGTACTCGCTGACCACCTATGATACCTCCGCTTCAAGCGACAGCGAGTGGATTGATATCGCTGAATTCACAGTTCCCGATGTCGCCATCTGGGCATCCCAGAACGACTGGCAGACCCTGGGGACCCGCGTATATGACTTCCCGCTCCCGACCGAGATCCTTGGCCACGAACTGGTAAGCATCCGCCTGATGCCGCGCAACAACAAAGCGGCGGCGAAATCGGTGGATTCCTATGACGACAGCACCATCGCCAACAACAGCGGCTACAACACTATGGACTATTTTGCAGTCCGCTACAACAAGTAAACTATGAAAAAAATCATCACTATAGCAATGCTGCTCCTGCCGGCGCTTTTTACCGCCTGCACCGATAACGGCGGCGGGAGCGAGGGCGCGACCAGTGTCGTGCTCAGCAGGGACAGGGTCGATCTGCAGGTCGGAGAGACCGTTGCAATCACCGCAACCGTACTGCCCGAATCCCTGAAGATGGGCGTAAGCTGGAGCGTGCTGGACTCGACCTATGCCAGAGTCAATGACGGCGTCATTACCGGAAAGGCGGAAGGCGTAACCTATGTGGTCGCCACCTCCGCTGACGGATACCAGAAAGCCGCCTGTCTGGTGAGCGTGAATCCAGAAGTCCGTTACCGCGTAAAGGTGACGGATGAGTTTGGGCAGCCCGTCGAGGCCATTTATGGTTATCCCGGTATGAAGACCTTCTTGAAAGCCGTCACCTCCGACGGTGATGAAGGCCACCGTTTCACCTGGAGCGTGGAAGATCCCGCAGTAGCTACCATCGGTGAAGACGGCCTTTTGACGCTTGGCGCACAGGAAGCTGCGGATGTCGCTTTCGTGTATGATGCGCAGTCCCTTGTCAAGGTCGTCACGGAAGACGGCCTCGGTACCATGATCCCGGTCAGGAGCAGCCTGCTGAACGGAATCAGGATGAACGGCGAATATCAGCTCGCAGGACTCCCTATCCTCGTAGAGGCATCCGAAAGCTATCCCTTCGAGTTGCTGTATCAGGGCGATGCCGCTTCTATGCCGATTCCCGCTGATGGAATCAACCTTGCCTTGAGCAATTTTGAAGACTTCTCGCTTGAGAAGAAGGATGGTGTTTATACGCTCGTAACCGGTTCGGTTGAGCAGGTTTCTACCATCCTCAATGCCAGCACGATCGGAGATCCCCGCGTGATTCCGATTGCCGAATTCAGAATTGAGAAGTCCTATCCTATCAAGGCGCAGTTTGCGGCGGCTTCCTCTTCCACCCTGAGTTTTACCTGGACGGAAGGTAGCGGGGTAACCGCAGACATCGCGAGACCGTACACCATCTGCCTGTATAAGGATGCGGACTGCACGGATCTTGAACTCTCCTATAGCATTCCCGCCTCCAACGCATGCTGGAGTGGCCGTCAACCCAAGTTTGTCTTCAGTGGACTTACGCCTGCGACTACGTACTGGTTCAAGGTGACGGACACCACGCTGGGCGAAGAAAAGGAATCCGCCGTGATTCCTGCGACGACGGAACCGTTCAATATTGTTATGGTGTCTTCCGAGCCCGCTGCCGCAGGGGCCGTCATCCTTGCCGAAGACTTCGGCCAGCTCTGCTGGGGTGCGGATGAACTCAGTATGGCGGCCGGCTTTGATGTCGCCACCTCCAGCGTCACCTATAATGCCGACACGAAGAAGAGCTTTATGTATCGTGAGGCGGCCGTTTTCGTCGCCACTACGGGGCAGTATGCGCAACGAAGCCTTACGGCACAGACCGTGGCTAAGAAGGAATCCGGAGTCCGCTTCGCCAAGTGGGCGCAGGGTGCCACTGCGCGAATCTATATCGGTCCGGGATATCTCTTCCTCAGTACAAAGGGTTATGGTACCCACATCATGACTCCGAAGTTGGAAAATATCCCGGAAGGTATGACGGCTACGCTGAAGATCACGCTGCACGCTGCCGGAAAGCAATCCGGTGGAGAGGCCGTACTGGCCGTCCAGCGCGGCAAGACGTACAATGAGATTTCTTCCGGTACCCAGACCAATAAAAACGGACTTGACCTGGAGACCAATGTCAAGACCATCACTTTCAATGGAGGCATCACCAACCTTGAGACCTTTGAAGTGACCATCGAGGGGGTAGTGAAGGGCGATCGGATTGCCTTTGGCCCGACCGCTGAAAATGCGAAACCGGAGGATAACTCCAATATGATGATCCTCAGCGATATGACCATCCAAATTGTAGAACTTCAATAATATATTCCCCATATGTTTACAAAACCAACTTACACCGTGCCTGAATGCGAACTCATGTTCGATATGGAGGCCCTTGTCCTGTGTGCGAGCACCACGCTCGATCCACTGGTGGAAGACACCGACACAATCGTGTGGGATGATTAAAAAGTATTGCCTTATGAAAAAGATTTTCCTCCTTTCTGCAGCAGTACTTGGCATCCTCGTAACTGCTTCCTGTTCCAAGGAATACTCTGGTGCGGACTCCGTAACCACGATTATCAGCGCCAGCATCGCCCAGTCCAAAACCGCCCTCGGCGAGAAGGACGGCGCATCCTGGCCCAACTACTGGAAGGCCGGTGACCAGATCAGCGTCAACGGTGTTGTTTCCGAGGCCCTGGGTGCAGAGGCTGACGGCAAGGCCAGCGCCGATTTTTCTTTCGAAGGCGCTCTCACTGCGCCTTACTATGCGGCTTATCCCGCCGCTGCCCTTTCCGATTATGAGACGGGCAGCGCGACGCTTCTGTTCACACCTGTTCAGGAATATGTCGAAGGTTCGTATGACCCTATGGCATTCGTGATGGGTGGCAAGAGCACGGATGCGAGCCTGGTCGTACTCTCTCCCTGCGTCAGCGTGTTCCACCTGAGCCTGACCGGAACGGCTTCCATCAGCAAGGTCCGGCTCACCGGTGCAGACGATGCAGCCCTGAGCGGTACTTTTACCACCGATTTCGAAACCTTCACTCCGGTGACTGCCTACAATTTTGTCGAGATGGTGACGAGCGCGCCGGTGAAACTGCCCGCGGAGTTCTTTATCTGCGTGCCCGCCGGCTTGAGCGGAACGGTGAAGGTGGAAGCCTTCGATACCGATGGCGGCTTTATGAGCAAGACTGCAACGCTCCAGTCGGCCCTCACTGCCGGCAAGATGTATTCTCCCGCCGCCCTGGCTTATACGCCTTCTTACGGTATCACTATCACTGCGGAGGGCATTACGAGTTCCACGGCGGTGATTTGCTGGGACAATGCTCCTGAAGCTGCATATACGATTTCCGTGTATGCCGATGCGGATTGCGGCACCCTGGTAAACAGTTATGCCGTGCCTGCAGGTGACGACTGCTGGAGCGGGATTGCTCCCCGCTTCTGCATCAGCGGCCTGGATGCCGGTACGACCTATTACGTGAAGGTCATCAATGTAGGACAAAGCGCGGAAAGCAATGTTCTGCCGGTCACGACCGCGGCCTTTGAGATTGTCGAGGTGACTTCTACACCGGCCGAACAGGGTGATGTCATTCTCGCCGAAGACTTCAGCGAACTCTGCTGGGATTGCGATATGATTGGTATGGGCGCCGGTTGGTTCCCTACCGCAGAAGTTCAGCAATATTCGTTTACTACTGTGGACGTTGACCGTTATCACGCTGCCGAAACTGTCGGGGAAAAGCAACTTTCTTCCCAGACCGGACCGCTGGCATTTAGCCGTCTGGCGCACTGGGCGCAAGGTGCCAACCCGCATATGTACATCCATCCGGGTTATATCAAACTGGTGGGCAGCAAGAAGGTTACCCATCTGGTTACTCCGGCACTGGACAACATTCCTGAAGGCAAAATAGCTACCCTCGAGGTGGAGGTGACCGTCTGCCGTTATTACAGCGAATCCAGCGATTCCTGGGCCACTGACAAGGCCATCATAGCCGTCCAGCCTGCAGGTGACTACACCGACCTGGTAAGTGGTGGGACGAATAAGAGCCTGGATTTGTCATCCAACATTGCGAACATCACCTTGCCGGCCGAGACGGCCTGGAATACCTTCACGGTAACCCTGAACGGTGTTGTCAAGGGCGACCGTCTGGCCTTTGGTGCGCATAAGGATATCAAGGAAAACAATGCCCGTATGAACATCAGCGATATTAAGGTTACCATCAAAGCCCTGAATGATTTTGGTGATCTTATCGCAAGTGCCAAGGAAGTTTCATCCAGTACCGCAACCTTTACCTGGACTTACGGTGGTTCTGTTGACGAAGACATTGCCAAGCCATATAGAATAGCTCTTTACAGCGATGAGAATTGCGAGAATCTTGTCGTTTCTCACGAGATTGGCCTTAAAGAAATAGTTGAGGAAGAAGAGGTAGTTGGTTATGAGCCGAATCCTTGTTGGTCCGGGAAGCAGCCTTGCTTTGTCTTCGGTGGCCTGAATCCTGATACCGAGTATTGGTTCCAGGTAGAGGATACCGAAAGTGGTGAACTCTCCAATCCCGTAAGCGCTACGACGGATGCCTTCACCGTGGTGGATGCTACCTCAGTTACCGGTGCCGCCGTGGGCGACGTGATTCTTGCTGAGGACTTCAGCGAAATTGCCTGGGGCTCGGATGATTTTGCCGTCGCGGCAGGCTTCATGCCTTCTCCCAAGGTTATGACCGTTCCTTCCGGCGTAAAACCCAAAGGCTCATTTGTCAAATACGATTATGTCGGAGACCGTATCTTTGGTGCCGGTTGGGATATCAGCGGCAGCCGACTGGACAATGGCTGGGGATTCTTTGGAAACAGTTCTACCTATTATCAGAATGGATTCCTGCGCGTGTCTTCCGGTTCGGGCCGCACCCATATTGTGACGCCCGCACTTTCCGGTATTCCCGCCGGTAAGGTTGCTACTATCGAAGTCACCATGACCACCTGCAAGTACAAGTCGAGCACAAATGATGTTGCCGTCTTTGTGGAGAAAGGTCTTAAGATGAATACCACCGAAGATCCAAATAGTCCAAACCACAAGAAATACACGGGAGCGTCACTCGAAGACGGTCACGTCCTTGGTGTTACTTCCGTCCAGGAATGGGAAACCAAGTCCGTCACCATTTCCGGTGTGGATTCCGATTGCCAGCTGGTTATCGGTTCCCTCGAGACGGGAGAAACTCGTTTCTATTGCAGCGATATAGTGGTTACCATCAAGGCCCTTGAAGAACCGGGCCTTGTGGCCAGCCTCAAGAGCGTGTCTTCCAGTACCGCAACCTTCAGTTGGACCCACGAAGGGGCTTCTGCCGCTGAGGACATTGCCAAGCCTTACACCTACGCCCTTTACAGGGATGTCGCTTGTACCGACCTTGTCGTATCTTTTGAATCCACGGCAGATGCCGAGCGCTGGAACGGCAAGAGCCCTTGCTTCGTATTTGGAGGCCTGCAGCCTTCTACGCAGTATTGGTTCAAGGTGACGGATACGGAAAACGGTAAGGTCTCCGACCCGGTCAGCGCAACGACCGAGGCATTCACCGTCGTGGATGCCACGACCGTTACGGATGCCACCGTGGGCGACGTGATTCTTGCCGAAGACTTCAGCGAGATTGGTGCCGGACCGGATGAAATTGCCAAAGCTGCCGGTTTTGTTCCTTCAAGTAAAGTGCTCCCTGTTGTCCTTTCAGGTAATAATCCCGATGGGTCGTTTGTCAGGGATTTGGTTGGTTATGACCCTTATGGAGACCGTATCTTTGGTGCCGGTTGGGATCTTGGCAGTAGCCGCCTTTCCAAAGGCTGGGGTTTCTTCGGGGGCAGTTCCTGTTACTATGGAGCCGGCTATCTGCGCTTAGCTACTTCCAGCGGTCGGACCCACATTGTGACGCCTGCCCTTTCCGGTATTCCTGCCGGAAAGATTGCCACTATCGAAGTCACCGTGACAGCTTGTAAGTATGAGTCCAGCACAAATGATGTCGCCGTATTCGCCGAGAAAGACCTTACGCTGAATGACACGGATGATACTTCCGTTAACACCTTCCGGAAATACACAGGCGCTTCACTTTCCGATGGACATGGCCTGGGAATCTCCTCTGTGAAGAATTGGGAAACGAAGTCCGTTACAATTAGTAAAGTGGAGTCGGACTACCATCTCCTTATCGGTTCCCTGGAGAATGCAAAGAACCGCTGCTATATCAGCGACGTTGTAGTTTCCATCGTTAGTTTGAAAGACAAGGGTGCGATTGATACGCATATCGAGATTAATGATTTCGCTACCTTCAAGGACTTCTTGACCGCCTGTGAGCCTGGGAAGACCGTTCAGGGTGATTTGATGACGGATATCAATCTTACCGCTTCCCAGCTCGATGAGATTGCCGGTCTTTATCCCATTGCTGAATTTGATGGAATCGTCAATGGTAACAATCACACCATAAGCGGTCTTACCAAGCCTCTCTTCGCGCAGTTTACGGGTACAGTCAGCAATCTTACCCTGAATTCCACGCTGAATATTACCGAGGCGATGAACAACGTTGGCATTCTCGCGCAGTCTGCTGCCGATGCAACGCTGACTGGTTGTATCTCGAAGGGATCTGTAACATCTTCTGTATCTGAGGTTGACGGCGATCTGGCCCTGGGCGGTTTGGTCGGCAGTATCTCTGGCTGTACCCTTTCCGTCTGTCAGAACCATGCTACCGTTACCAACAATACCGCTGCAAGCGGCACAGCCTGCGTAGGCGGTTTGATTGGCGTTGCCAATGGTGCGAATACGCTTACAGGTACTTCTTCAGAGTATAATTATAACCAAGGACTACTCGTTGAAGACTCCGCTACCTTGGATGTTGCCGTCGGAGGTATCTGTGGATATTCTGACAATGCTCCTTCCAACTTTAACTATTGCAAGAGCCTGGTCCCTGACAGTGAAACGGATTACGATGACATTGAGATCAGGAATCATACCAAAAATAAGGTCTATGTTGGTGGAATCCTTGGTATGAGTTCCGTCACATCATCCTTAGACTATACCTACAATGCAAGTGATATCAAATTCACAAGTCTTGCAATTACTCAGACCGGCCAGGTATTCGGTGGCGGTATCATCGGTGGCTGGACTGCATCTGGAGAACAAACAATAACCGGGTGCACCAATTCAGGATGGGTATATACGAAGGATTCTGCCGGTGATTTGGCAGTAGCAGATAGTGAAGCTAAACCCAAGTACTGGTCATGCTTCGCCGGTATTGCCGGTATGGGAGCTGGAACAAGCGAAAGTTTGGGCAGCGCATGGTACACAATAGCCGGAAAGACCTTCACCAATTGCTCCAACTCGGGAACTATCCGTATTTATGCTGCACTTCGTTGCTGCATCGGCGGCGTTGTAGCATATACGGAGAACAATCCTGACGGTTGTGTCTGTACAGCTTCTGACATTCGTCCTTATCTGGCAGGTGGTATTTCTCAGGTTGGCGATAACTATCACCGTAATATTTGTGGCGGTGTGGTTGGTTTGTGCACGGCCAGCAAGGTTTCGAACCTGAAGTCTACAGCGAAAATCGTCTCCCAGTCCTCATCCCCGTTCGCTTATACAGGCGGTATCCTTGGATATGTCCCTGCAGGCACTATCGAACTGGAAAACTGCAAAGTCAGCAATCATGTTCAAGCCGCAGGCAAAAATGACGGCCGTTCAGCGCTCATGTGTCATGTCGCTCAAAATGCAGTGACTGTCACGTTCACGAACTGCTTTGTTAAGGAGGGTACTTTATCCTATGCGACGGGCTCGAAGGTATCCATCAGCAGTTCAAATATTTCGGCTCAGCATTGTGTAGGCTCCGGAAGTAAATATACCATCGTAAACGACGTCCTTCCTACAGTTGTTGATTCTATTGATTAATTTCAGTTGACCTCTTTTTAAAGAAAGCCTTCCGGACCCTCCGGGAGGCTTTCTTTATGACTTTTTTGCAAAATCGCAATTATTGATTATCTTTGCAGTCCCTTAACGGAGAGATGCTCGAGTGGCTGAAGAGGCGCGTCTGGAAAGCGCGTGTACCCCCAAAGGGTATCCAGGGTTCGAATCCCTGTCTCTCCGCGCAATGCAATCCAAAGCAAACGCCGCACTGATGTGCGGCGTTTTTTTGTCAGGGGCTGCCTGCAAGCTCGCTTGCAATCGCAGCCCCCGACAAAAAAACAGCGTGGCAGTAGCCACGCGTTTGCATCTGGATTGCTCTCGAAGAGCCAGGGAAAAGGCTCGCGAAGCGAGGCTAATCCCTTCCGGGCTTCTGGCCGGGCATCGGACCCCCATTGCCTTTCGGGCCGCCTTTGCCTTTCTTGTTGGCCATGTTGTTGCGCATCTGCTTCTCGAGCTGGTAAACCCGCAGGATCTGCTTCTGGCTAAGGAACTTGCAGTACTCCTTGTAGTACTTCTTGCGGATGTCCAGGATATTCTGGCTGCGCTCGAACTGGGCCTTGATGGCGGCTTCCGCCTCGACTTCCGAAATGTGTCCGTCTTCCATCGCGCTCTTGTCTTTGGCAGGGCCGAGCGCCCAGATCTCTTTCTGGCAGGCGAGATAGACATCGGTAAACTTGGTGGTAGTGGATTCGTCGAAGGCCAGGTTGTCGGCGATCTTGAACGCCTGCATACGGGCCATGTTCTCGCGCTTGGCCTGACGGTCTTCCGGATTCTCGTTTCCGCCCTGACGGGGCTGGGCGCCAAGGGTCAGCGTACCCAAAAGGGCCATCGCTGCGATAAAGAGTTTCGTTTTCATAATGCGGTGTTTTTAAAGTAATCATTCGTTCTTTTAGACCGGGCTTTCTTCCAAAAGTAAAATCCGCGGACTAATAATTTTCAATTTCGTAGCAGTCGAGCAGGAATTCCTGATCGGCGCTGTCCAGGGCCTCGAACGCCGCCACCAGGTCCGCGTACGGATCGGGGGTGGACAGGCTGAGGTGCAGGCTAAAGGCGAGGGCGAGTGCGGCAACGCCCGCAAGGGCCCAGCCCCACCAGCGCTTCCATAGCGGCCGACGTGCGGGACGCGAGGCAAGGACGCGCTGCTGCATCGCTTCGAGACTTCCCTCCGGCAGGGTGTAGGGCATCTTCTTGCCGATTTTTTCCAGTTCAGTCATTTTCCTTGATATATTGAATGATTTTATCCTTGGCAAAGTGGTAGTTGGCTTTGGCGGCTCCGGCGCTCATCCCCGTGATGCGGGCAATCTCCTCGTAATCCATCTCGTCGTACCAGCGCAGGTTGAAGGCCAGTTGCTGTTTGCGGGGGAGCGAGAGGATGGCTTTCTGCAGCCGCACCGCGTCCCGGTCGGACCAGTCGGTCCAGAAGTCCGCCTGCTGCTCGAAGATGCCGCTCCCGTCCAGCGGAACGCTTTCCCGGCGGCTCCGGAGCGAGCGCAACGCTTCATTGGTGGCGATGCGATAGACCCAGGTGGACAGCGCGCTCTCCCGGCGGAACCCGCCGATGGCCTTGTAGATGCGGATGAACGCCTCCTGTACGGCGTCCTGGGCATCCTCGTGCCGGACCAGCAGACGGCGCACGTGCCAGTACACCGGCTCGGCGTAGGTCTCCATCAAAAGGGCCATGCCGCGCGATTCGTCCTCCCTGAGGGCTTCCAGTATTCGCTCGTCTCTCTCTTGCATCCTGTCTTTAGACCGTCAATTCCTTTAAAAGTAAAAAAGCTTTTTCAAATCTGCCATATTTTTCTTACCTTGGCTCACCCTAATACTGAAACAATGCCTGAAAAAGTACAAAAACCTGCCGGCAAGATCGGCGCACAAGAGGCTGAAGCCTTACTTTCTGCCATAGAAAGTTCCCATATCGATTTCGATTTTTCCGATGTAACCGACATCAACTTCGCAGCCCTTCGCTGCTTCCTGGACGCGCGTCGCGCGGGCAAGCGCTTTGCCATCGTCAACGCTCCCGATGCCGTCGCGGAGAAGTTCGAGGATACGGGCGTCAGTTGCATCGTGAGCGTCAGCCGGAAGCCCAAGTCGCTCGATATGTCCAAGTACGAGGTCTTTGGCGAGAGTTTCCTTTCCAAAGCCTATAACAGCGAGGACGGCGATGCGATGATCAAGGTCTATGGCCCGCACTTCCCGGCGCGTATGGTGGCGCAGGAGAAGGCGATGGCGCGTGCGGTGATGCTTTTCGGGCTCCCCACGCCCCTGGTCGGCACGCTCTATTCCGACGGGCAGAGCAATGCCCTCGATTTTGAGCGCATCCCCGGCAAACGCTCCTTCTCGCGCATCATTTCCGAGGAGCCCGAGCGCCTGGAGGAGATTACCATGCGCTTCGCGGCGATGTGCAAGCAGTTGCATTCCACGCCTTGCGATACCTCGATTTTCCCGGACCGTACGGACGTGTACCGCGGTGTCGTGGCCCGTTGCGACCGTCTCAGCGATGCGGAGAAAGCCCGGATCTTTGCGTTCATCGACTCCGTTCCGAAGGCGACCACCTGCCTGCACGGCGATTTGCAGATCAGCAATGTGATTTCCAGCCCGCGCGGCGATATGTGGATCGACCTTTCGGACTTCAGTTACGGCAACCCGATGCTGGACATCGGTATGTGGTACTTCCTTTCGAAACTCAATCCGGAGGAGCGCGTGCAGCATCTTTTCCATATGGGAAATGCGCAGATGTCGCAGATCTGGGACGTCTTCGCCCGCGAATACTTCGGCGCCGATACGCCCGAGGCCCTTGCCGAAGCGGAGAAGCGCGTGCAGCCGTTCGCCGCGCTGCATATGATTTACCTTTGCGTGAACTATTGGTACGAGCCCGGTCTGTTCGAGTACGCGCATTCGGTGCTGCTGCCTGAATGATCCGATGGCTGCTCATAGGGCTGCTTGCCGCTTCGTTTTCCCCTTTGCCGGAGGAAAATACCCCCGCCGTGGTGCATCCGCGCGAGGGGGTGACGCGTCTGCGGACCGAGGGGATTTCCCTTACTTTCATCGCCCGGAAGCATTGCTATAAGGGCGGGCCCGCGGAGTCGCGGGATGCAGATGTGCTTTCGCCGAAGTCGGTGAAAGTCAGTCCTGACGGCAGCAAATACTATGTCAATTCCCTCGAGGGGATGCGGACGGTGGCCTACGATGCGGCCAGCGGCGAGAAATGCGGAGTCATCCGGCATCGCTTCGACGAGACGCACGCGGCGCTCTGGGCACCCCGCAGCGGATTCTTCCCTTTCAAGCGGGAACGGCCTCGGGCGGACTGCTTTTTCGGAAAACCCGTCGAGAGTTGCTTCTCGCACGGCGGCGCCTATCTCTGGGTGCCCTATTACCGGCGGGATTACGACCGCAATGCGGTTGAGCCTTCCGCCCTGGCGGTGATCGATACGCAGGCGGATACGATTGTCCGGCTCTTTGAGACGGGGCCGCTGCCCAAGATGATCGCCTGCTCTCCGGACGGAGGCACGGTCGCCGTCACGCACTGGGGGGACAATACCGTTGGTCTGATGGATATTTCGTCCGCGCGCCCGGAGGACTGGCGCTACCGTTCCTGCCATATCATCGACTACCAGTTGCCGCTGAGTTTTCCCGAAGGGACGACGGTCAACCGCGACGTGAACAGCGGCTATTGCCTGCGCGGGACACTCTTCAGCCCGGACGGGAAGTACCTTTTCGTCTCCTGTATGGGCGGTGGCGGCGGGATTGCCGTGATCGACCTGGAGCAGGACAGTTACCTGGGGCGGCTGACGGGGATGATGCCCAATATCCGCCATCTGATGCTCAGTGCGGACCGGGTTTACCTGACCATCAACGGAAAGGGCTATGTGCAGAGCCTGCCGCTCTCTGCGCTGGAAGAGGCCGCGGAGGAACTTCGCGCTTCCGGGAAGAAGGTCCTGGCCACTTCCGGCTGGACTTCCTGCAAGGTGCCCGCGGGAGCGCGGACGCTGGTCGCATCGCCGGACGGAAAATATCTTTTCGTGGCCTGCAATTTTGCGAGCAAGATTGCGGTGGTGGATGCGAAGGCGATGCAGTTGCTGGGTGCGCTCGATGCGGATTCCTACCCCGTAGGGCTGGATATATCGCCGGATGGCCGGCGGCTTTACTCTACCTCGCAGGGGCGCAGCGGCTCCGGCGGGAACGCCGTGGATATTTTCAGGATTGATTACCGATGAAGCGTTTACTCCTATATATTATATTGTCCGTCCTGGCGTTATCCGCCCGGGCGCAGGAGGATTCGCTGGTCCTGGGGACGGCGGAGATGGCGGACCGGCTCATCGAGGAGGCGATAGCGCTCAAGGGAACGCCCTACCGCTATGGCGCCACGGGTCCGCACCGTTATGACTGTTCGGCCTTTACGCGGCATATTTTCCGCAAGATCGGTATTGAACTGCCCCGTTCCGCCGTATTGCAGGCGCAGGAGGGCCGTGCCGTCGAAGGTACTTTTACGGATATGCAGAAGGGCGACCTGCTGATCTTCGGTGCCCGGCGCAATCCCAAGCGGATCGGCCACGTGGGCATCTTTATCGAAGCGGACAGTACCGGAAATGATTTTTCCTTCGTGCATATCGCCCTGAAGGGCGGGGTGCAGGTCAACCGCTACAGCGAGACCTATTATCGTACGCGTTTCCTGGGGACCCGGCGCATCCTGCCCGATTTCCTGACGCCCCAGCCGGCGGATACCGTGGCCGCGCTGCCCTTTGATACGGAGTGGACGCGCATCCGCGTGCCCGATACCCTGGCTTTCGCTGCCGGCGATTCGCTGGTCGTGCTGCTGGGCGGCGGCCGCTGGGCCTACGTGACGCGGAGCGGGGATGTGCTGTCGCCCTCGGAGCGCAGCAAAGTCGTGCTGGAGCCCGACGGTACCTGGCGCACGATTCCGCTCTCGGAGCATAAGATTCCGATGCTGAAACCCTCGGCGGCCCTGCGTGACGCTTCGGCCCCCGAGGAGGACGGGGGAGAGGAATAAAAAAAGCCTCCGTTTATCGCGGAGGCTTTTGATGTGCACCCCTAGGGATTCGAACCCTAGACCCACTGATTAAGAGTCAGTTGCTCTACCAGCTGAGCTAGGGGTGCAGACTCTTGTTCGTCTTTCTGGTGACTCGTTCGGGGCTCGAACCCGAGACCCCCACATTAAAAGTGTGATGCTCTACCAACTGAGCTAACGAGTCTTCCGTTGCTTTTAGGGACTGCAAAGGTAGATTATTCGTCGGAATTCTCCAAATTTAATTTCAATTTTTTTCGTCTTCAATCTTCAGGAGCGTGCCGTCCGCGGCAAGGAAATGGAGCTGCCGCTCATCGTAGGAGCCTTGCGTGCCGCCGGCATAGTCGTAGGTGGAAATGCGGTAGGCGAGGATGCCGTCCTGCAGCGAAACGACCTCTCCGTTGATTTCCCGTGCGTAATTCAGCGTGTGCAGCAGCGCCTGGGTATCATCGCCGCCGGCGATTTCGCGCGCGTCGCTCAGGTAGTTCTGCGCATAGGCGCCCAGGCAGGCGGATACAGCATCGGCGCAGTTCATATCGGCATATTCTTCTCCGAGCGCTTCGCTGACGATGCTCTTGCGGATCTTGCGCAGTGCTTTCCCGCGCAGTCCTTTCTGGGGAATTTCCAGGCAGATGAAGGCGTTGGCGCTGACTCCGTCTTCGGGCGTAAGGGCCTCGGGAAAGACCTGCACGGAATCGCTGACGGTGGCCATGATCAAGGATTCCAGCGAGGCGTTCCGGCGGTTGCAGGAAGAGCAGCACAGCACGCAGAACAGCGCGAAGGGAACAAGGATTTTTTTCATAGGCCAAGTGGTTTCAAATACAAAAATATAATATTATTCCTACATTTGAAAAAAATTGCGTCGTGCGTATCGTCATTATAGGGGCCGGAGCGGCGGGTTGCTTTTGCGCCGCGGTGCTGAAGCAGCGCTTTCCGCAAGCCGATGTGCTGTTGCTGGAGGCGGGCCCTGCGCCGATGAAGAAACTCGCGCTGACCGGCGGCGGACGCTGCAATCTTACCAATTCCTTTGCCCTGCTCAAATCGGTCGATGAGGCCTATCCGCGCGGCGCTGCCCTGATGCGGCGGGCGCTGCGTGCCTTTTCTCCCGGGCAGACGCTTGCCTGGTTTGAAGCGCAGGGGGTGCAGTTTACCCTGCAGGAGGACGGCTGCTATTTCCCCGTTTCGCAGGATGCGGGGCAAATCGTGCGTACGCTTTCGCGGGCGATGCAGCAGGGGAGCAGGGTGGAATTGCGATGCCGGAGCGCCGTGCGGCGGATTGAAGCGCTTCCCGACGGGGGCTTCCGGATTTCCGGCAGTGATTTTACGGTCGATGCAGACAAGGTCGTCGTCACCGCGGGCGGCAGCGTCCGCCGCGATTTTCTGGCGTTCCTGGAGCCGCTGGGGCTCGAAATCGTCCCTCCGCTGCCTTCGCTCTTTACTTTCAGCATCGCCGATCCGGCGCTTACCGCCCTGTCCGGGGTGGTGGTGGAGCAGGCGCGGCTTTCGATTCCCGGTACCCGCTTCTCTGCTTCGGGCATCCTGCTGCTTACGCACTGGGGCTTCAGCGGACCTGCCGCGCTCAAACTATCCTCCTATGCGGCGCGCGCTTTGCCGGAATGCGCCTATCGCTGCCCGCTTTGCGTGAACTGGCTGGACCTGTCGCAGCAGGAGTGCCGCACGATGCTGGAGGCCCTGCAGCGGGAGCATCCGCTCAAGACCTGCGCGAATGCCCGTATCGAAGCGCTACCGCACCGGCTCTGGGAAGTGTTGCTCGCGAAAGCCGGCATCGGCACGCAAGTGCGCTGGAAGGAACTGTCCGCGGCGGCCCTGAACCGGCTTTGCCTGACGCTGACCGCTTTTCCCTGCGAGATGGCGGGGAAGTATCCGCATCGCGAGGAGTTCGTGACCTGCGGGGGAGTGGCGCTGTCGGAGGTATCGGCGCAGCACTTGGAATCCAAACGCTTTCCCGGGCTTTATTTTGCCGGAGAAGTGCTTGATATCGACGCGATTACGGGAGGATTTAACCTGCAGGCCGCGTGGTCGACCGCATATATCGTTGCAATGTCGCTGAATATTCCTTAACTTTGTGGACTTTAAATTTCTTCTGCATGTTTAAAAGATTTGAGCCCATCTTCAGCAAGTGCGCGGAAATCGTGGATTTCGTGATGGCTTCTCCGGATATTCCCGACAACCCGGAACTCTCTTTCAAGATCCGCCTGTCCGTGGAGGAAGCGGTGGAGAATGTCGTGAATTATGCGTATGAGGGCGGCCTGGGCTGGCTGGAAGTGGGGACGGAACTGGATGCGTCGGGCGTCGTGCTGACCATTATGATCAAGGACGCGGGTATGCGTTTCAATCCGCTGGAAAAGGAGGATCCGGACATTACCGCCTCGGCGGAGGAACGGCAGATCGGCGGACTGGGCATCTTCCTCTGCAAGCAGATGATGGACGGGATTTCCTATCGCTATGAGGACGGCTGCAATATCCTGACGATGACCAAGCATCTCGCATAGAAGTTTTTTAAGGAAAAGTGTTTGCAAAGAAAAAATAATTACTATCTTTGCAGTCCGAAAAACGGCAGCCTCTCGCAGTTTTGGTTTTATGGTTTTAGCGATGCTGCTTGTTTATAACTGATTCAGAATATGGATTTGATGAAATTGGTGGAGAATTCGTTCTCCCAGAACAAAACTGCTAGTTATCCTCAGTTCAAGGCCGGTGATACCATCACCGTGACCTACAGGATCAAGGAAGGCGACAAGGACCGTCTCCAGAAGTTCCGCGGCGTGGTCATCCAGATCAGCGGCGCTACTCCGTTCACCAAGACGTTCACCATCCGCAAGGTTTCCGGCGGTGTCGGTGTCGAGAGGATTTTCCCTTACGAGTCTCCTTTCATCGATTCTATCGAACTGAACAAGGTGGGTAAGGTCCGTCGCGCACGTATCTTCTATCTCCGCAACCTGACGGGTAAGAAGGCGCGCATCAAAGAGGCCAAGCGCAACTTTGTGAAAGAGGAAACTGCCGAGTAAAAGCAGATGAGCCGGTTCGCCGGCGAATGGCTCCTTAGCTCAATTGAATAGAGCATCTGACTACGGATCAGAAGGTTACAGGTTTGAGTCCTGTAGGAGTCAC
>JAEEGL015242067.1_pt1 | contig 50788 bp, 41 predicted proteins | sample 9134231 | NCBI WGS metagenome assembly JAEEGL01 (sample SAMN16246548, study PRJNA631951) | gut metagenome | biome: gut microbiome; feature: rumen; material: fiber-attached | host: Bos | place: Iran: Karaj | collected 2018-10 | reverse complement strand
GAGCGGCGCTCTCCGGCGCGGGCGGCTCCGGAGGGGTCATTCTGAGGGAGGCAAGGCAGCGCGCGAGGCGCGCGGCGCCCGCCGGGTCCGCCTGCGGCGCGTCAAAGGGATGGGCGAAGGCGTCCTCCGCCAGCCGGAAATACGCGCTGTCCTGGAACATTTCTCCGTTCCCGGCGTGAGAGACGAGGAGGATCCCGCTCTCGCGGAAGCCGAGCACGTTCTGCCCGAGCATGCCGTTGAAGAGGAAGGAATCGCTCTTTCGTCCCGTCCAGATCTGGTAACCGTAATCATAGAGGGAGGAGACGCCGCCCGTCGGGACCTGCCGGTGCGCGGCGGCGTTCAGCCAGTCCTCAGAGAGCAGCCGCTGTCCGTTCCAGACGCCGCCGTCGAGCACGAACTGGCCGATCTTCGCCATGTCCTCCGGGCGGATATAGAGCCCCCAGCCGCCTTTCTCGATGCCGAGCGGGCAGCATTCCCAGAAGACGTTCTCGATCCCGAGCGGATCAAAGAGACGGGGACGGAGATATTCCGTCAGGTTCTGCCCGGTCTGCTCGCGCAGGATCGCGGAGAGGATATACGTGTTCAGGCTGTTGTAGGAGAAGGCGCCCGGATCGAAGGAGCCGGAGAAAAAGCCCTTGACCCAGTCGCGCTCGCTCATCATTTCCGCCTCGTTGAAGGAGGCGCCCGTCGTCATCGTGAGCAGATGGCGGACGGTCAGCTCGCGCGTGACGCCGCGCGGCGCGCGCTGTCCGAGAAACTCCTGCACTTTGTCCTCCGGACGGATCTTCCCCTCGTCATAGAGGAAGCCTACGGCAAGGGAGGTGACGCTTTTGCAGGCAGAGAAGGTCATCTTCCAGATCCGGGGATCCTGATCGCCAAAGACGGCTTCCGCGATCATCTTCCCGTGGCTGAGGATGAGGATGCAGTGCATATTCAGCGTCTCGTCGGCGGATAGCGCTTCGAGGAAATCGGCGACGGCGGCGCTCGGTACGCCCGCCTCCTCCGGGGTGACGCGTGAAAAAGGCTGCCGGATCGGCGTGATCCGGTACGGCGGCTTCTCCGAGGTGTCGGGATAATTCGGTTGTACGGCCTGCCGCGTGTCGGCGATGCGCCCGAGGAGCGCGGCGGTGTTGGCGGCGATGGGAATATTCATGTTTTCTCCCTTTCTGTGCCGGACGGGCGGCTCGGACATGTCTGCAAAACGGAAAAAGCGGAACGGCGTGCCGGGCGGCGCGGATCAGCCGAAGCGCTGCGCGAGGCGGCGGTTCGCCGCGTCGGCCCAGGTGCGGATCGATCCGAACGACGCTCCCGCGGCGAAGTTCGAGAAGCCGGTATAGGTGGCGTTGGCGATCTCGGAGACCGTCGATCCGAAGGAAAAGGCGAAATCGTACGTCCGCGAGAAGGAGATGATCTCCAGCATGTTGGCGGAATCGTTGTCGCGCAAGAGGTCGTTCATGGCGTACTCGACGTACGCTTCCGTGATCACGCCGTAGGAGGCGGCGTTGATCGCACGCAGAAGGACGGAGACCTTTTCGGTGTCCAGCGTGTTGATCTGCGTGCCGAAGAAGAGCGCGTCGCCGCTGGCGAGCGAGCGGTAGGAGGACTGTTCCTCCGTTGCCTTCGGGAAGGGGAGGATGCCCCAGCGCACGGCGCTGTTCGGCATCCACGACATCAGATACAGCCGGTCGAGCAGAAAGAGCGAGCCGCCCGTGTGGAAGGCGGAGACGCCGCTTTCCGCGTCCGTGTGGCGGAACGGATCGGTAAAGAGCCGCCTGACGACGGCGGCGAGATTCTCCTCCTCCTCGGAGTACGAGACGGTCGGCGCGGTACCGGCATAAGAATCCGTGAAACGGCCGCCCACGGAGAAGAAGACGGCGCTCGGCAGCATATCCGCCGCGTACTGGTACGCGAAGGAATTCGGTCCGTTCACGCCCGCCGTCACGGACGAGGTCGTGTACGCGAAGAAGGAATCCCACGTCCACGTGCCGCCGTATACCTGCGCGTAGGGCAGCTCCAGCCCCGCTTCCTCCATCATGCCGCGGTTGAAGAAGACGGCGCACAGCGTCGCTTCCTCGAAGGAAGCGGCGCCGGCGACGGCGTAGCTCGCTTTCCCCGCCGTCGCGGCAGCGAGAGAATCCGCGTCGAAATACGGCTGGGAGAGATCGAGGAACGGGAGGCTGCGCAGGTTGAGGAGGATCCCGTTCGCGGCGAAGGCGCCGATCTGCTTCTGCGGGAGCACCAGCAGATCGCTGTAATAGGAGTCCGCCCGCACGCTCTGGAGGACCAGATCGGCGTAGGAGGTCTCGTCGACGACGGAAACGGAGAGACGGACGTTGAGCGCGGTTTCCACCGCTTCATTGCGCGCGGCGAGCGCGTCGCCGTAGACGGACGCTTCGCTTCCCGGAAGCAGGCAGGTGTCGCGCGGCGCGGCGAGAAAGACGGTGGCGCCGCCGAAATCCGCGCCGGTCTTTGCGATCTGCGCAAGATAGGCGCGGGCGTATTCCGCGTAGCGGTTCGTCACCTTGTCCGGGAGATCCGTCGGCGCGGCCGTGACCGGCGCGGAGGTATCGTGGGGCTCGCCCGTATCGGCGGGATCCTCTCCGGTCGGATCGGAGAATACGATGATGCCGCAGCCGCTCAGAAGGAGCGCCGCACAAAGGAGCAGGGGGAGAAGGCGTCGGATGGGATGATCCATAATCGTCCTCGCAGACAGAGCAGGATAATGATTATCATATTGATTATTATAGTATGCCCGGCGGGAAAATTCAAATCCTTATTGTAAACAAACTGAAATGCAGGAAAAAATTGTGCGTTGCACGCGGCGGCGACATATGCTACAATGTACTCGGCATATAAATAGGAACGTACACGGCATACGGGCCGCCGTGAAAAAAACATCTGCCGGAAAGGAGCCGACCGCATGAAAACGAATTTCCGCCGATGCCGCGGCATATGGAGGCTCGGGATCCTCGCCGAGATCCTCGTGCTGCTGCTGCACGCCTCGCCGCTCCCCGCCGCCGCGCAGGCGCCGCCGCGCGAGCCGGACGGAGCGGACACCGTCCGCGTCGGACTGTACGTAAACGGCGTCCCCTATCCGGGACGCGCCGTTTTGTATCAGGATACGACCTACGTGGAGCTGCACGAGTTCGCCTCCGAGGTACGGCTCTGCCGCGCCGAATGGAGAGAGAAGGAGCGCTGCGCCGTTTTCACGTCGGAGGGACTGACGCTCTCCGTGCCGGACGGCGCCGCGTACATCTGCGCGAACGGGCGGTATCTCTGGTGCGCGCCCGGCGTATTCTCGGATAAGAATGCCTCCTACGTCCCGCTGCGCGCCGCGGTGAAGGCGTTCGGCGGTACGGTCGAATGGAACGCCGACGAATTCGCCGCCTACGTGCGGACGACGGGCGTTCCGATCGCCTCCGGCGACAAGTTCTATAAGGAAGAAGAGGTGCTGTGGCTGTCGCGGATCATCTACGCGGAGGCGGGGATCGAGCCGTTCCTCGGGCAGATCGCCGTCGGGAACGTCGTACTCAACCGCGTGCGCTCGCCGTACTTCCCGAACACGGTGTACGAAGTGATCTTCGATCATTCCTTCGGCGTGGCGCAGTTTTCGCCCACGGAGAACGGGACGGTCTACTGCGTCCCGTCCGCCGAGGCCGTCATCGCCGCGAAGATCTGCCTTGAGGGATATACCGTCTCGGATAAGATCCTTTATTTCATCAACGCGGCGCTGGCGCGCAGCCTGTGGGTGCCGCAGAACTGCGAATACGTCATGACGATCCAGAGCCACGATTTTTATTCCTGAACGGAAGGCGCACGCCGTCCCGACCGCCCGGTCGGGACGTTTTTTTCGGGGAGGCGCCGACGGCGCTCACGGGGCGAACTGGCTGTTGTACAGCGAGGCGTAGAACCCGCCGCGGGCGAGGAGCTCGCCGTGCGTCCCCTGCTCGACGACGTTCCCCTCCTTCATGACGAGGATCACGTCCGCTTCGCGGATCGTGGAAAGGCGGTGCGCCACGATGAAACTCGTGCGTCCCTCCATCATCTTCATAAACGCCGCCTGGATCCTCGCTTCGGTCAGCGTATCGATGGAGGAGGTCGCCTCGTCGAGGATCAGCATCGGGGGAAGCGCCAGCATGACGCGGGCGATGCAGAGCAGCTGCTTTTGTCCCTGCGAGAGGGAGACGCCCCCCTCGCCGACGACGGTGTCGTACCCGGCGGGGAGACGGCGGATGAAGCCGTCCGCGTGGGAGGCGGCGGCGGCCGCCGCAATCTCTTCGTCCGTCGCGTCCGGGCAGCCGAGCGTGATGTTCTCCCGCACCGTGCCGGAACGCAGCCACGTCTCCTGGAGGACCATTCCGTAATTCTCGCGCAGGCTTTGGCGCGTCACGGTGCGGATGTCCCGCCCCTCGACGAGGATGGCGCCGCTGTCCGGATCGTAGAACCGCATGAGAAGATTGATCATCGTCGTCTTGCCGCATCCGGTCGGACCGACGATGGCGACGCGCTGACCGGGCTTCACGCGGAGGCGGAAATCCCGGATGAGCGGGCGGTCCGGCGTGTAAGAGAAGGAAACGTCCTCCACGGCGACCTCTCCCCGCACGTCGGCGAGACGCGCGGCATCCGGCGCGTCCGGGATCTGCGCCGGTTCTTTTGTCAGCGCGAAGAGCCGGGCGGCGCAGGCGAGCGCGTTCTGGAGTTCCGTTATGACGCCGGAGATCTCGTTGAAGGGCTTCGCGTACTGCGCCGCGTAGCTGAGAAAGCACGACAGCCCGCCGACCGTCAGCGTCCCGCCGATGACGGCGAGCGCTCCGGTGAGGGCGACGGCGGCGTACACGAGGCTGTTTACGAAGCGCGTGGACGGATTGACGAGGGAAGAGAAGAAGGTCGCGCCGCGGGCGCATTTTTCGAGCCGGTCGTTGATCCCGTCGAACTGCGCGAGCGTCGCTTCTTCATGGGAGAAGGCGGCGATCGTTTTCTGTCCGGCGAGCGCCTCGTCGACGAGCGCCGTCTCCTCGGCGCGGATCTCGGACTGCGTGCGGAAAAGTCCGTACGTCCGCCGCGCGATGAAGCGCGCGACGAGCAGGGAAACGGGCGTCAGCACGACGACGGCGGCGGTGATGAGCGGATGGATCGTCAGCATGAAGACGAGCGTTCCGAGGATCGTGACGACGCCGGTGAAGAGCTGGGAGAAGCCGAGGAGCAGCCCGTCCGCGAACTGATCCGCGTCGGTGATGATGCGGCTGACGAGCGCCCCGGACGGATGCGCGTCCAGATAGGAAAGCGGCAGGGACTGGACGTGCGTGAACGCCTCGACGCGCACGTCCCGCACGACGTGGAAGACGATGCGGTTGTTGAGCACGCTCATGCACCACTGCGCGAGCGCGGCGCACGCGGCGCACAGCGCGATCCTCAAAAGCAGCGGAGCGAGGCGGGAGAAATCCACCGCGCCGGCGCCGACGGCACAGTCGACGGCGTCGCCGATCAGGAGCGGGATGTACAGCGTCTGGGCGACGGAGACGAGCGCGAGGAGCACGGAGACGGCGAGCGGGAGCCGGTAGCGGCGGATGTGCGCCAGCACCTGCCGCACCGTCTGCCGCCGCTGGGCGCCGTTGTCACGAGAGGAAGGATTCACGACGCATCCGCCTCCTTTTTGAACTGGGAATCGTAGATCTCCCGGTATACGGGACAGCGCGCGAGCAGCTCCGCGTGGCTTCCGCAGTCCCGCGCGCGTCCGTCCTCGAGGACTACGATCTTATCCGCGTGCGCGATGGAGGAGGTGCGCTGGGAAACGATGAACACGGTCGTGTCCGTGAGGGTGCGCAGCGCCTGCCGGAGCGCGGCGTCCGTAGCGAAATCGAGCGCGGACGCGCTGTCGTCGAGGATGAGGATCTCCGGACGGCGTACGAGCGCCCGGGCGATCGTCAGCCGCTGGCGCTGTCCGCCGGAGAGGTTGAGCCCTCCCTGTTCGATCATATAGTCCAACCCGCCGGGCTTTCCGTCGACGATCTCCGCCGCCTGCGCGAGCGCGAGCGCCTCGCGCATCTCCTCTTCCGTCGCGTCCGGGGCGCCCCAGCGGAGATTGTCCCGGATCGTGCCGCGAAAGAGCACGGCGTTCTGCGGCACGACGCCGATGCGCCGGCGCAGCGCCGACGGATCCCATGCGCGCACGTCGACGCCGTCCACCGTGACGCTTCCGTCCGTGACGTCGTAAAAGCGCGGGATGAGATTGACGAGCGAGGATTTGCCGCTCCCCGTCCCGCCGATGATGCCGACCGTCTCGCCGGGACGCGCGGAGAGATCGATGCCCGTGAGCGCCGCCTCGCCGCCCTCGTGATACCGGAGCGTGACGCCGGTGAAGCGGACGGCGTCGCCGTTCTGCCGCTCGCGGGAGATCTCCGGATGCTCCGGCATCCCGGTCGGCAGAGCGAGCGTCTGTGCCGCGCGCTTCGCGCTGGCGGCCGATCTCGTCAGCGTGATGATGAGATTCGCCGTCTTGACGAGCTCGGCGAGGATCTGCGACATGTAGTTGTACAGCGCGATCAGCGCGCCCTGCGTCAGAAGCCCCGCCTCGATGCGGAGCGCGCCGGTGCGGAGCAGCAGTACGACGGCGAGGTTCACGAGCACGTACGTCAGCGGGTTCATGAGCGCGGAGATGCGCCCGACGAAGCGCTGGTCGGCGTCGAGCGTTTCGCTGTGTTTTTGGAAGGAGCGGATCTCCTCCTCCTCCCGGCGGAAGGCGCGGAGCACGCGGACGCCGCTCAGGTTCTCCCGCGCGGCTTTCACGACGCGGTCGAGCGAGGACTGCACGCGCCGGTACAGCGGGATGGTGACGAGCATGATGCCGAACACGACGGCGGCGAGCACGGGGATCGTCCCGACGAAGAGGAGCGCGCTGCGCGCGTCGACGGTGAACGCCATGATCATCGCGCCGAAAACGACGAAGGGCGAGCGCAGAAGGAGCCGCAGCGTCAGGTTGACGCCGTTCTGGATCTGGTTTACGTCGCTCGTCATGCGCGTGATCATGGCGGAGGTGCCGAGCCGGTCCTGCTCCGCGTAGGAAAGCTGTCCGAGATGGGCGAAAAGCGCGTGGCGTAGGCGCGCGGCAAAGCCGACCGCGGCGCGCGCGGCGAAGTACTGCGCCGTCACGGAGAAGCCGAGCCCGACGAGCCCGATCAGCATAAGGAGCAGGCAGGCGCGCACGACGTACGCGCGGTCCCCGCCCCGGATCCCGGTGTCGATGACGCGGGCGACGACGAGCGGAACGAGGAGCTCCAGCACCGCCTCAAACAGTTTGAAGAGCGGGCCGAGCACGCAGTCCCTGCCGTAACCCTTCAAATAGGGAAGAAGTCTTTTCACGGATCCGATCCTTTCTGCCCCGCGGCGGGCGCGCCGCGGGACGCAGGCTGAGAAAATAACATACGTTTTTTTCGCAACGTATTGACAAAGCGGACGGAATGTGGTACAGTTACCGCGAAGAGGGAAAACGCGTCTCCGCGGCGCTCATTCCTGCAGTTTCCGCCAGTATTTGTAGTAGGCGACGAGGCTGCGCACCCGGCCGCCGTGTTCGAGATCCGGCGCCGTGATGACGACGCCCTCCAGTGACAGAAGCTCCCATGCCGAGAGATCCTCGACCCGTGTGCGCAGGAGCACGTCCATGCTGGCGTAAACGAGGAATTCGCCGTCCTTCACGATGAGGGAGCCGTCGTGCCCGATGACCTCCTCGACGCCGTCCTCTTTTTTCTCCAGAACGCACTTCAGCGCTCTCCCGTCCAGGCGGCGCGCCATGTCCCGGCGGTAGCGCGGACTGTCCGGATTTTTGCTGCGAAAGATCCTTTGCAGTATTTTATTCATGATTTCTCTCCGTTCCCGGAATGTTTTGTGCAAGCATACGAAATTCAACGAATGTGGCAAATTGGGTTGACTATTTCCGGGAATGTGCTATCATATTGCAGACCCCGGCATGCGCCGCGCGCTTCCCGTTTTCCGTGCGGTCACTACATTATAACATGTTTTTCCTCGTTTGAAAAGTAGAAACAGCGGGTATCCGCCGGGGGCGGGTAAATTTTCGATCATAAGGCAGGAGGGACGGTATGCTTCCCCTTGATACGTTCAGCGCGGCGGCTGAAGCCGCGCTCCGGGCAAAGGACAGAGATCCGGCGGAGATGACGATCGCGATCCGTCTGGATCTGGACTTTGACGGACAATTCGGCGAGAGCTGGCTCGTTTACGACAAGGCGCGTCACGAAATGATCCGCCTGCTCGGCGACCCGGATACGATCCGCAGCGAGCTGAGCGACGAAGAGCTGCGCCGCAAAAAGCACAAGAAGACGCTCGGCGACATACTGTCTTCGGATCTGCATATGCGCGCTTCCTCCGTCACGATGGTCAACGCGCTCGATCTGACGCTGTTCACCGATCCCGCCGTCGACGCGTTCGTTTCCTCCGTCCGCGTGGTGTATCAGCAGCACACCGAGCCGGCGCCGGACACGGAAGGAAAGAGCGACGAGGAGAAGAAAAAGATCCTCGATCCGTGGATCAAGGACGGTGTAGCGTTCATCGCCGCGTACTGTACGAACTCCTGCAAGCAGCGGCTGTACGCTTTCAACGAGATCGTCGACCGGCTGGAGCGCGGCGAGGAGGTCCGGGAGGACGACCCGATCTTCGAGCAGTTCAACGCGCGCTGCCCGAAGTGCGGCAGAGTGTACGAGGATCAGAAGCGGAAGGTCTGCACGTTCTGCGTCGATCGCAGCACGCTTTTCAAGCGGATGTTCTCGTACTTCGCCCCGCACAAAAAATTCTTCCTCGTTATCTTCGCCTGCATGGCGATCTCCAACGCCATCTCGCTCGTCAACCCGATCCTCAGCGGCACGATCCTGTACGACCGCGTGATCGTCCCGGAGGGCGATCTGCACACCACGGGCTGGCTGATCCTCGTCCTGTCGGCGATCTTCGGGCTCGCGCTCCTCTCGCTCGCCAACAGCATCATCTCGGGGCGTACCCTGACGCGCATCGACAACCGCGTCGTCAAGAACATGAAGCAGGACATCTTCTCCTCCATGCAGCATCTGTCGATGTCCTTCTTCAATAAGTATTCGACGGGCAACCTGATCAACCGCGTCGATTACGACGCGCCGACCGTCGCCAGCTTCTTCGTGAACCAGATCCCGTCGCTCGTTTCCAATCTCATCATCCTGATCGGTCTGACGGTGTTCTTGTTCATCCTGAACTGGAAGCTGACGCTGCTCGTCTTCATCCCCGTCCCGCTCGTCGTGATCGTCTTCAAATTCATGCTCCCCAAGATGTGGAAGCAGTACACGAGACAGTGGAGAGCGAGCACCGCGATGAACTCCGTGCTCAGCGACTCGCTGAGCGGGATCCGCGTCGTGAAGGCGTTCGCCAAGGAGGCGGAGGAGAGTAGCCGATTCCTCCGCGTTTCCGAACGGGTCTACGAGGTGAACCTGAAAACGAACCTCATCTCCCTGTCGATCTTCCCGATGCTCATTTTGCTCATGAGCGTCTCCTCCCGCGCGGTGTGGGGCTACGGCGGCATGCTCGTCATGGATAAGGCGATGACGTACGGCGAGTTTTCCGCGTACCTCGGCTACGTCGGCATGATCTTCGGCCCGATCCAGTATTTCATCAACTTCACCGACACGCTCACGAACGCGATCAACTGCGCGCAGCGCATGCTGCAGGTGCTTGACGCGAAATCGGATATCTCCGACGCGGCGGACGCCGTCGATATCGGTCAGATCCGCGGGGACATCGAGTTCCGCGACGTGAACTTCCACTACAATCCGAACCGCCAGATCCTCAAGAACATGAACATCAAGATCCACGCGGGCGACAACGTCGGCCTCGTCGGACACACGGGGAGCGGCAAGAGCACCATCGTGAATCTGATCACGCGCATGTACGACGTCGTGTCCGGCGCGATCATCATCGACGGTGTGGACGTCAAGAAGATCCGCACGGACGTGCTGAGGCGGAACGTCGCCATCGTTTCGCAGGAGATCTTCCTCTTCCGCGGGACGATCGCGGAGAACATCCGCTACGCCCGCCCGGAGGCGACGATGGCGGAGGTCATCGCCGCGGCGCGCGCCGCGAACGCGCACGATTTTATCGAACAGCTCCCGCAGGGCTATGAGACGGACGTCGGCATCGGCAGCCGTTCGCTGTCCGGCGGCGAGAAGCAGCGCATCTCCATCGCGCGCGCGCTGCTCATGTCGCCGACGCTCCTCATCCTCGACGAGGCGACGGCCGCCATGGACACGGAGACGGAGCGTCTGATCGGCGACGCGCTCGCGAAGCTGGTCAAGGGACGCACGACGATCTCCATCGCGCACCGTCTCTCTACGCTGAAGGACTGCAATTACCTGTTCGCCATCGAGAACGGCGAGATCGCCGAGGAAGGCACGCCGCAGGAGCTCCTTGCGAAGAAGGGCGTATACTACAAGCTCTATAAGCTTCAGAACGAAGCGATGAAGAAAGTTCTCTCCGGAACGTAACGCTGAAAGGAGAAACCGTAATGGCAGAAGAAAAGAAGGACGCCGCCCTCGAGGCGGAGAAAGAACCGCAGACCGAGAAACCGGCGGAGCCGAAGAAGGACGACGGAAAGGAAAAGGAAGCGGAGCCGAAGAAGGACGCCGCCGAAGAACAAAACGCCGGAAAACCGGCGGACGAGAAGGAGAAATCCGAGAAGAAGCCGGCCGACGCATCGCCGGACGAGGACGACGAGGAAGGGGAGGAGGAGCTCTCCACAGACGAGCTCTTCAAGCGCCGTCCTTCCGTCGATCTGACGCCGGAGAACGCGCATTTCACGCGGTCGCGCGGCGGCATGGTCTCCCTGACGCTGAAGGGAGAGAAGGGCGAGGAATTCTTCGAGCGCGTTGTGATCCTGCGCTCGTTCCCCATCTCGGCGCCGCGGGAATTCCTTTCCGTGCGTCAGCCCGACATCCGCAAGAAAGGGCAGGGGGCGGAGCTCGGCATGATCCGCTGCCTCGATGATTTCGACGAGGAGACGCGCGCTCTGATCGAGGAAGAACTGGAACTGCGCTACTTCACGCCGACCATCACGAAGATCAACTCCATCAAGGACAAATTCGGCTATTCCTACTGGGAAGCGGAAACGACGGCGGGCAAAGTGTCGTTCATCCTTTCCAACCCCTTCGCCAACATCCGGTCGCTGGAGGACGGGCGCGTGTACATTACCGACATGGACGGCAACAGCTTCACCATCCCCGATCCCGCCGCGCTGGACCGCGCCAGTTACCGCCGCATTGAGGTCTATATCTGATTCCAAAAATCCATGAGAGGTGACAGGATCCAGCTATGAAACTGATGTATGAGCTCGGCGCCGAGGATCAGGCCGCTCTGGACGCCGCGCGCCTTGAGGACGAGCGCGTCATGTACTGCGTTCCCTTCAACATCTACGGCGAATCGTTCGTCGACGGCTTCACCGTCGTGACCGACCGACGCATCTATACCATCCTGCACGGGAAGGTCCTCGCGCATCACGAACTGGCGAAATGCAAGGACTTTTCGACGGAGGTCATGTACGGCAACTGCGCCTTCTACTGCGTCGAGGACGGCGCGACGGTGCTGATCTGCCGCTTCATCTCCGGGCGGCATCTGTCGCGGTATTCGGTGATCGTCCGCGCCTGCGAGCTTCTCGCGGAGCGCATCGCCTCCGGAAAGGATCCGGGAGAACCGGTCACGAACAGCGAGGCGGAGCATTTCTGCCCGAAGTGCGGCCGTCCGTTCGTGCGCGGTTCGTCGATCTGCCCCTTCTGCCGCGACAAGATGGAAGTTTACCGCAAACTGTGGCGGATGACGCGCGGCATGCGGCTGCTCATGTTCTCACCGTTCATCGCCACGCTCATCATCACGAGCCTCAACTTCGTCATCCCGGCGATCGAGAAGCACGCGGTGGACGATTACCTGCTCGCGGACGCTCCGGTGCGGAGCGAGTTCCTCCTCGTCTTTTTGGCGATCATATTCTTCGACGTCTTCTTCCGCGCCCTGCGCATGATCGAATCGCGGCTCACCGTCGTGGCGAGCAACAAATTCGCGATGATCCTCCGCGCGCTGCTCTATGAGAAGATCCAGAACCTGTCCCTGTCGTCCATCGACCACCGCTCCACGGGCGAGCTCATGCAGCGCATCACGAGCGATATCGGCGTCATGCAGAGCTTCGTGACATGGCAGTTCCCCAACATGATCTTTCTGATCCTCTCCCTGATCGTGGCTGCCATAGTGCTCTTTATCATGAACCCGATCATGAGCCTGTTCGTGATCGTTCCGTTCCCGATCGTCGCGTATCTGATCGCCCGTTTCTGGGAGTTCATCAACGCGCGCAGCCGCCGGGACGTGCAGCTCCAGTACCGCGTCAGCACGCTCCTTCAGGATACGCTGAGCGGCGCGCGCATCGTCAAGACGTTCGGCGGCGAGGAGAGAGAGATCAAGCGCTTCAACGAGTATTCGGACAAATCGTACGATCAGATCGAGACGACGATGAAGATCTTCCATACGTTCTTCACGATGCTCTCGTTCCTTGCGCGGTTCGGCAGCTACCTGATCCTCTACTACGGCAACTTCATGCTCTTCGCGGGGCTGATGACGGCCGGTGAGCTTTTGCAGTTCAACTCCTACGCGAACCGCGTCTACGAGCCGATTTTGTCCATCACGGAAATGCCGCGCACGATCTCCCGCTTCCTCACCTCGCTCGGCAAGATCTTCGAGGTGCTCGAGGAGGAGCCTGAGGTCGCCGACATCGCCATGCCGATCGATATCCGCATCGAGGGCGACATCTCCTTCCGCAACGTGACCTTCGGCTACGAGTCCTACAACCCCGTTCTCGAGCACGTCAGCCTCGACGTGAAGAAGGGCGAGATGATCGGCATCGTCGGGCATTCCGGTTCCGGCAAGTCGACGCTCATCAACCTGCTCATGCGTCTGTACGACGTGACGGAGGGATCGATCGAGATCGACGACGTCAACATCAAGGATATCTCCCAGAACGCGCTCCGCTCGCAGATGGGCGTCGTGCTCCAGGAGACGCATCTGTTTGCCGGATCGATCCGTGACAACATCCGCTATACGAAGCCGCTTGCGACGGATGAAGAGGTCATCGCCGCCGCCCGGCTCGCCAACGCGCACGACTTTATCGTGAGCCTGCCGGAAGGCTACAACACGATGGTCGGAGAGAGAGGCTACTCGCTCTCCGGCGGCGAACGGCAGCGCATCGCCATCGCCCGCGCGCTGATCCATGATCCGCGCATCCTGATCCTCGACGAGGCGACCGCCGCGCTCGATACGGAGACGGAGAAGCTGATCCAGGACGCGCTCAACCGCCTGATGGCGAACCGTACGACTTTCGCCATCGCGCACCGTCTGTCCACGCTCCGCAACGCCGACCGGCTCATCGTGCTCGATCACGGGCGGCTCGTCGAATGCGGGACGCATCAGGAACTGCTCGCGCAGCGCGGCTTCTACTGGCGGCTCGTCATGGCGCAGCGGCAGGATTCCGGCTTCGTCAAGGTGAAAAAGAAAAAGGCGAACGTTTCGTAAAACGATCGCGAAAAAGATCCTCCGCCCGAGATCGGGCGGAGGATCTTTTATTTTTCGCGGCTTTCCGCGGCACGTCAGCTCTTCTTTCTCAGAAACGAGACGAGCGAGGCGAGGAGGAGCGCGGCGAGATTCGTGAGCACGACGGTCGCGCCGCCCGGCGTATCGAACAGATAGGAAAGCGTGATCCCGCAAAGGAAGCACACGGTCGAGACGGCGGCGGAGGAGATCACGACGGAGCGGAAGCTCCCGAAGAGGCGCATCGAGGTGAGCGCCGGGAAGATGATGAGCGCGGTGATGAGCATCGCGCCCATGAGCCGCATCCCCAATACGATCGTGACGGCGGTCAGCGCGGCAAGCAGCATGTTGTATGCGCCCGCGTGCATCCCGCTCGCGCGGGCGAAGGATTCGTCGAAGGTGACGGCGAAGATGCGGTTGTAGAAGAGCACGAAAAGCACGAGTACGACGGCGCTGAGGATCAGGCTGAGCCGCACGTCCGCGGCGCTCATGGCGTACACGCTGCCGAAGAGGTAGTTGTACACGTCCGTGTTGACGCCGCGCAGGGAGAGGAGCAGCACGCCGACCGCCAGCGAGGCGGTCGAGACGACGGCGATCGCGGAATCGCCGCGGAGGCGGCTCTTCTCACTGAGGCGCAGAAGAAGGAACGCGGCGAGGACGACGACGGGGATCGCCACGTACAGCGGCGCCGCGTTCATCACGGCGGCGGCCGCCAGCGCGCCGAAGCCGACGTGGGAAAGCCCGTCTCCGATCATGGAGACGCGCTTGAGCACGAGGCTGACGCCGAGCAGCGCGGCGCAGAGCGCGACGAGCGAGCCGACGAGCAGCGCGCGGCGCATGAAAGGGAAGGAGAGCATCTCTCCGAGAAAAGCCGGCATATCTTTTTTCCTTTCGCGGGGCGGGATCAGTTGAGCGCCGTCCGAAGGTTTTCCAGATTGCGGCGCATGAGCGAGACGTACGTTTCGCCCGCTTCCCATTCGTCCCGGGTAACGTTGTGACAGGAGTGGAACGTGAGTCTGCCGCATCCCGCGGCTTCGCAGATCATATCGGCGACGCGCCCGTTTGAGAATTCTATGGTGAATACGTACGGGATCTCTTCCTCGCGCACCTTGCGGATGAGAAAGGCGAGCGTCTGCGCGCCGGGTTCCGTTTCCTCGGCGCAGCCGGGGAACGCGGCGCAGTATTCGAGTCCGAATTCCCGCACGAAATACAGGAGCGGGAAGCGGTCGGCGAACACGACGGTCCTGCGCGCGGCGGAGGCGGCGAGCGCGGCGAAATCCGCGTCCAGCGCTTCCAGCTGTCCGATATACTCCTCGGCGTTGGCGCGGTAGAGCGCGGCGTTTTCCGGGTCCGCCGCGCAGAGCGCGTCGCGGATCGCGGCGGTGATCCGCACGGCGTTCGCGGGCGAGGTCCAGACGTGTTCGTCGTATTCTTCGCCTTCTTCGTCTTCTTCCGCTTCCATCCCCTCGACCGTTTCCTCGTTCAGGAGCGGCACCGCGTCCATCATGGCGAGCACCGCGGTGTGCGAGCGGTCGAGCGAGGCGAGGATGTCCTCCATCCACGCGTCGGATTCGCCTCCGCAGAAGACTAAGAGATCGCATTCCCGGATGCGGCGGATATCCTGCGGGGTGGGGTCGTAGGAATGCACCTCCGTCCCCGGCGCGATGAGCATCGTGACGGAGGCGGCCTCGCCGGCGACGGCGCGGGCAAAATCATAGGCGGGGAAGTTCGAGGCGACGACGGCGAGCCGTCCGTCGTCCTCCGGGACGCGCGCGGCGCATCCCGAAAGCGGCACGAGCAGAAGAAGGCAGAAAAACAAAACGAAACGCTTCATCGCGGGATCTCCTTTTCCGTGCCGCGCGCGCAGTCCGCGCAGATCCCGTAGATGACGGAGCTTCCGCCGATGAGGAATCCGTGCCGGCGCAGGATGTGGGTGCGGACGTCGCGCAGCTGTTCGCATTCCATATGCAGAAGCTTCCCGCAGCGGGAGCACTTCAGATGGAAATGATGTTCGCAGTCGACGCCGACCGCGTACTGGTATACGAAGGAATCGCTCCCCGCGCTCTCGAAGCGGCGGATCACGCCGTCGTCCAGCAGCGCGGAGATCTGACGGTATACGGTGCTTTTGGCGGGGCGGCGCTCACCCTCGGAGAGCGCGTCGATGATCTCTTCCACGGTGAAGTGCCGGTCGCGGTTCCGGATCAGGAAATCGAGGATCTGCCGCTTGTGATTCGTCATATAGGGCATGGGATACTCCGAAAACGGGAATCATTCTCAATTTCACAGTATAGCATATCTTCGCGCGTTTGTCAAGGGGAACGGGATATTTTCCCCGCCGCTTCGGGAAGCCGCGATTTTGCGCGGAAAGCGGAGGAATTTTCCGCTCCTTCTTGACAGGCGGCGCCGATTGTGCTATCATGAAAGAAAAAATCTAGGAGAGAACTTATGGACAACAATCCGATCCGCATCGGTCTGGTCGGCCTCGGCCGCGCCGGAGGAGGAATGCACCGGGGCGAGCTGCGTTCCCGTCAGGACCGCTTCCGTTTTGCCGCCGTGTGCGACGTTATCGAGGAGAGAACGAAACCGTTCGTGGAGGAATTCGGCAGCACGCCGTACACGGACTATGAAAAGATGCTCGCCGATCCGCAGGTGGAGCTCGTGAGCATCGCCACCCGTTCGGTCGATCATTTTCGCCACGCGAAGATGGCGCTGCTCGCCGGGAAGGACGTCATGCTGGAGAAGCCCTTCTGCATGCACACGGCGCAGGCGAAGGAGCTGATCGCGCTCGGCTCGCAGCCGGCGGGTCCGCATCTCTACATCCGGCACAACCGCCGTTTTGAGGACGGCTTCAACAAGGCGATGAAGATCATCGATTCCGGCAAGCTCGGCGAGGTCTTCCAGATCTATCTGTCCCGCAACGGCTACGACCGCCGCTGCGACTGGCAGACGCTCTCCGAGTTCGGCGGCGGCCAGCTCCTCAACTGGGGACCGCATATCATCGACCATTCGCTCCGCTTCTGCGGCGGCGCGTACACCGAGATGTATTCCGCCATCCGTCACGTGGCGGCGGCGGGCGACTGCGAAGACCATATCAAGATCGTCTTCACCGGCGTGAACGGACGGATCGTCGATATGGAGATCTCCGGCGGCGTCGCGGTGCCGACGCCCATGTACCGCATTTACGGTTCCCGCGGCTCGCTCGTTTCCGCGGACGACGGCTTCCATCTCCGCTATCTGGATCCGAACGTGGAACTGCCGCCGGTCGTCGCCGATCCGGAGACGCCCGGAACGAAGGCGAGTTTCGGCAACAACGAGCCGCTCCCCTGGATCGAGGAAACGGTGCCCGCCGGCTGCGGCGGGACGAGCGCGATCTGGGACGCGCTTTACGAGACGATCCGCCACGGCGCCAAGTATCCGATCGAGCTGTCGCAGGCGGCGGCGGTCATCGACGTGATCGAGCGCGTCAAGGCCGGCACGATCTTCGAGAACAAATAATCCGCGGCGCGCGGCAAACGGGAATACGGCAAAAGAAGAAGGCTGTCTCCTTTTCGGGAGACAGCCTTCAGTTCGTATGAGGGGGGATCAGTACGTCTTTTCGATCTTGGCGTCGACGACGTTCTTCTGGACGCTGGCGATGCCGTTCACGCAGGAGGCCTTCGCCTTGTAGCCCTCGGAGGTCGCGATGATCTCGCCGTTGCGCGCCTTCAGGCGGAAGCGATACTCGCCGGCCTTGTCGGTGTACATCTCGAACTTCGGATGCTTTACCTTTTCCGGGTTCTCGACGGTCAGGTCTTCCGTTCCGGCGGCGGGAGCGCACCGGGTCACGCTGGCGATGCCATTCATGCAGGAGGCTTCGGAGGTGTACACCTCAGAGGTCGCGATGACCTCGCCGTTGCCGGCAACGAGATCGAACTTAAAGCCGGTGTTCGTTTTCTTTGCTACGAATTTTCCCATGATTTTCCTCCCTGTATCCTATGAATTTCTCGGAATTCGGAGCGGTCCCGCGGTCTGCGCGCCGCTCTTCCCCTTTATTATACATTACGGAGAGTTCTCTGTCAAGAATTCGGAGAAAAAAGGAATCGGCAAATTGTATTGACATCTTTTTGTGTATGTTGTACAATAGTCAGGAAAGCCGCCGAACGGTCGGCAAACGGAAGGAGTTTACGATGAAAAAAACACTGATGAAGAAATACGCCGCGCTCATCGCGCGCGTCGGCGCGAACGTACAGAAGGGGCAGACGGTCGAGATCCACGCGGACGTCGATCAGGGGGAATTCATCTCCATGCTCGTCGAGGCGTGCTATAAGGCGGGCGCGTCGCGCGTCGACTGCGAATGGACCTGTCAGCCGATCACGAAGCTGAACTACCGCTACCGCACGCTGCGCTCGCTCTCCGAGGTCCCCGCGTGGAAGGAAGAGAAGATGAAACTGGCGGTCGAAGAGGTCCCCTGCCGCATCTATATCGACAGCGAGGATCCGGACGGGCTGCGCGGCATCGATCAGGAGAAGATGCAGAAGGCGCGCATGCGGACGTATCCGATCATAAGAAAGTACCGCGACGCGCTGGAGAACAAGGAACAGTGGACGATCGCCGCCGTGCCGTCGGCGGCGTGGGCGAAGAAGGTCTTCCCCGGCGAGCAGAAAAACCGCGCCGTCGAGCGGCTGTGGGAGGCGATCCTGAAGACGGTGCGCGTGACGGAGGACAACGATCCCGTCGCCGCGTGGAAAGCGCACGACGAGGCGTTCCGCGCGCGCTGCGCGTGGCTGAACGCGCAGCATTTCGACAGCCTGCACTACAGGAGCGCGAACGGCACCGATTTCCGCGTTGGGCTGATCCCGGAGGGACGCTTCTGCGGCGGCGGCGAGACGTCCCTGCTCGGGCATTTCTTCAACCCGAACATGCCGACGGAGGAGATCTTCGTCTCCCCGAAGCGCGGCGCCGCCGAGGGACGGCTCGTCTCCACGATGCCGCTGTCCTGGCAGGGGCAGCTGATCGAGGATTTCGCTTTCGATTTCAAGGACGGCCGCGCCGTTTCGTGGGAAGCGAAGAAGGGAAAAGAACTGCTGGACCGCATGCTGGGGATGGACGAGGGCGCGCCGTATCTCGGCGAGGTGGCGCTCGTCCCGAAGGACAGCCCGATCAGCGAATCGGGGATCCTGTTCTACAATACGCTCTTTGACGAGAACGCGAGCTGTCACGTCGCGTTCGGGCGCGGATACATGGATACGATCGACGGATACGCCGACAGGACGCAGGAGGAATGCCATGCACTCGGCGTGAACGACAGCATGATCCACGTCGATTTCATGATCGGCGCGCCGGATCTTTCGATCACCGGCTATAAGGACGGCAAAGCGACGCCGGTCTTTACGGACGGCACGTGGGCGGAGGGGATCCCCGGATGAGCGAGATGGATACGGGCTTCCGCCTCGAGCACGATTCGATGGGCGAGGTCGCCGTCCCCGCCGACCGATACTGGGGCGCGCAGACGGAACGGAGCCGCCGTAATTTTCCCATCGGCGTCGGGCGCGAGCCGATGCCGCCGGAGATCATCCATGCGCTTGGGCTCATCAAACTTGCCGCCGCCCGCGCGAACCGGCGCCTGTGCCCCGCGCGGATGACGGGGCAAAAACTCGCCGCGATCGAGGCGGCGGCGCGCGAGGTCGCAGACGGCGCGCTCGACGCGCATTTCCCGCTCGTCGTCTGGCAGACCGGTTCCGGCACGCAGACGAATATGAACGCGAACGAGGTGATCGCGCGCCGCGGCAGCGAGCTTGCGGGCGGATTGACGCTTCACCCGAACGACGACGTGAACATGAGCCAGTCCTCGAACGACGTTTTTCCCGCGGCGATGCACGTCGCCGCCGTGCTCGCCGTCGAGGACCGGGTGATCCCCGCGGCGCTGTCGCTGGCGGAGACGTTCGGGCGGCTGGAGACGGAGAACGCGGGCGTCGTCAAGAGCGGGCGCACGCACCTGCAGGACGCGGCGCCGATCGCGTTCAGCCAGGAGATCAGCGGCTGGCGCACGAGCCTGGAGCGGGACGTGCGGCTGCTCAGAGAAGCGTGCGGCGCGATGTACGCGCTCGCGCTCGGCGGGACCGCCGTCGGCACGGGGCTGAACGCGCCCGCCGGCTTCGGCGAGGAGGCGGCGGCGGAGCTCGCGGCGCTGACGGGCAAGCCGTTCGCTGCGGCGGAGAACAAATTCCACGCGCTGACCTCGCGCGACGAGCTCGTCTTCGCGCACGGCGCGCTGAAGGCGCTCGCGTGCGACATGATGAAGATCGCGAACGACGTCCGCTGGCTTGCGAGCGGTCCGCGTCTCGGGCTCGGCGAGATCCGCATCCCGGAGAACGAGCCGGGCTCGTCCATCATGCCGGGCAAAGTGAACCCGACGCAGTGCGAGGCGGTCACGATGGTCGCTGTGCAGGTGATGGGCAACGATACCGCCGTCGGGATCGCGGCGTCGCAGGGGAATTTCGAGCTGAACGTCTTCATGCCGGTGACGGCGCAGTGCTTTCTCCAGTCCGCGCGGCTCCTCGCGGAGGCGATCGGGTCGTTCCGCGTCCGCTGCGCGGAGGGGATCGTCGCCGACCGGGAGCGGATGCGGGAGAACCTGCACCGCTCGCTCATGCTCGCGACGGCGCTCAATCCGGTGATCGGCTACGAGCGAGCGGCCGCGACGGTGCATCTCGCGTGGGAGCGCGGGCTGTCGCTGAAGGAGGCGTGCGTCGAACTCGGATACCTGACGCCGGAGCGCTTCGACGAGGTCTTCCATCCGGAGAACATGGTCTGATATCCGGTCCGGGAACAAAAAATACGGCGCGGAGCGCATCCGGTGATCCGGAGGCTCCGCGCCGTTTCGTCTGTCCGCGGCAACGGATCAGCGGCTCTCGCCGATGACCCAGGTCGCGCGGTTCTGGATGATCTTCACGGTTTCGTCGAGCGACTTCTGCCCGGAGAAGTACGCGGCGGCGTCTTCGTGTATGATGTTCAGGATACTGACGTTGACGGAGGCGGTGTGGTCGAGCGTGTGCAGGAACGCGAGCAGTTCGTCTGCCAGGCCGCGGTCGAGGAAGAACATCTCGCCGTATTCGTAGCCCGGATCGACGGGCAGGACGGTGATCGGCTCGTCGACGCCGAAGCCGTCGTCGATCGCCGACGTTTCGGGAGAAGCAGGCTCATCCGCCGCACCGACGGTGAGAGTGGGCGTCTCCCCGCCCGTCACGTCGTAGGAGGCGGCGTAGTCTTTGATGACGCCGCCCGGATAGGTGTAGTAGCCGTTCTCCTCGTATTCCTTCTTCATTTGCTGCTGCTCCTCGACTTCGCGCGCCGCCATTTTTTCAAGCGACGAGACGCGCATCGGGAAACCGCTCGTGATCGCGTCCTGATACTCCTCGGTGAGGAAGCTGCTGACGAATTCCCACGCGCCGTCCGGCACGGCGGATTTCGTCGTGATGGCAAAGCTGAGCGTGTTGGAGGTGATCGTCGCGCCGGAGGCGGAGGCGGTCGGCAGCCCGATCAGCGTGACGTCGGAGGTGTGCATCGTGTAGTTCATGAGACCCGTGATCGAGCTGAAGCTGTTCAGCGTGAACTGCGCGAGCGCGACGGTGTCGTTGACGAAGCGGTACTCGTAGGATTCCCAGTATTCGTTCCAGAAATCCTCGTCGTCCTGATGCTGCTCGTAGATCGTTTCGGCCGCGAGTGTGTTCGCGTAGCGGAGCAGCTGGCGGAACTCTTCCGAATCGAAGCGGCAGGCGCCGGTCGCCGGATCGACGAGCTGGGTGTAGAAGAAGGAGCAGAAGAGGTCGAGCAGCGTGTCGCGCGTCATTTCGTTCTCGAAGACGGTCGTGGTCTCGGGCAGCGCGTTCGCCCAGGCGATGAACTCGTCCATCGTCCAGTGCGTGCGGTCGCCGACGACGGACTTCTTCCCGGCGAAGGTCGTCACGCAGAAGGAGGGCATGATCCGGTAGAGCTTCCCGCCGATCTCGAAGGCGGAGAGGACGTTTCCGAGGAAATCGGAGCGGGAGAAGCGCGGATCCTTCTCGATATACGTGTTCAGATCGACGAGCAGCCCCTTCGCGGCATAGCTGTCGATCGGGATGTATTCGTCCACGTACAGGATATCCGGCACGCGCCCGGCGATGATGTCGTTGTTCAGCGCGTCCACCGCCTTCTGCACGAGGTCGTTCCAATCGTAATCATCGGCGGAAAGCGGGTCGTAGTAGTCGTCCGGATTGTACAGCTTGATCTTGATGCGGTATTCCTCGCTCTGACGGTTGAAGAGGAGGACGGGGCTCCGCACCGACCAGAGACCGCCGACGACGGCGAGCGTCAGGATGTATTTCGGCACGATCTCCTCTTCCGGCACGCGGGTGAGGATCATCGCCGTCTGCTTTTCGAGCACGTCGTCGTAGCCGTAGGTGACGAAGCGGTCCGGAGAGATAACGATGAGGTTGTTCGCCGTGCTGCTCGAGAGATCGGAATTCAAAAAATCGAGCAGGAGCGTTTTTGTCTGCGCCGCGGCGTCGTAGCCGTAGACGCCGTTCTCGTCGGTGAAGTACAAAGAGTACCCCGGACCGGTAGTGATGGTGTTGGCGTACTGGAAGATCTCCTCCGGGAGCTCCTGCCGCTCGCCGAAGGCGGGTCTCTCGCCCCACGTGATCGGTATCAGGAAGGTGGAGCTGCCCTTGCCAAGAGACATGGACATGGAGTAGTCGGTGTACAGGATCTGCGTGTCGTTCTCATCGCCGAAGATGGAGCGGATGTACCCGCCCTCCTCGGACAGATCGCGCAGAGACAGCTTCGCGCTCACGGTCCCGTCCTTCTCAAAACGGTAGAGCGAGGTGGAATCGGAGAGGAGCAGCGCGTCGCCGAGGGGGAAGGTCTGTTCCACGTAGTGCCATTCGTCGTCCGTGTTCTCGCCCCACAGGGCGCTGAGATCGACGGAGCAGAACTCTTTCCCGTTCCCGTCGATGCGGCGCAGCACGTAGGTCTCGGAATACTCGTAGGTGAGCTCGTCGTAGGAGTACGTGTAGTAGATCTGCCAGAAGGTGCCGTCGCCGGCCGGCATCAGCGTCTGCTCGTTGGTGTTTTCGCCGAGCTCCGTCTTCGGGACGTCGACGGACGAGAGCGCCCCGGTATCCGGATCGACGCGGTAGAGGAGGCGGGTCGACTCATACGTCTCGGGATCGTAGGAATAGACGGAGGCGTAGATGCCGTCGCCGATCCGCGTGAACTGCTCGACGTTGGTGTTTCCGGCATCCCCGTCCCCGATTTTCAGCGTCTGGGAACGGTAGACGTGGTCGGCGATCTCCTTGACGGCCTGTTGCTTTTTGCGGCAGCCGGAGAAGGAAGCGGCGGCGCCGGCGAGGAGCACGGCGGCCAAGGCGAGGCATACGATGCGTTTCAGGCTCATGGGTATCTCCTTATTCGTCCGACGGAGCGGACGTTTTTTTCTGACGGGCGCGCAGGCGCCGGTCGCGCAGCGCGTCAAAGCGGTCTCTCGCGCCGCGCAGGACGCGGGCGAGGAGGGCGAGGAAGGGGCGGTACAGGATCACGATCCAGACGAGGAGGAGCAGCGCGGCGGCGGCGAGCAGGAGCAGCGACAGAAGAAGATACGTGCCCGCGCGGTATTCGGCGACGCGCGCCAGATTCTCCCACCACGGGAAGGTGACCGGGGAGGCGCGGACGCCGAGCGTCTCGCGCTCTGCGAGTCCGCCGAACAGCGATGAGAACGTGAAGCGGGAGGAATTCTCGACGGTCACGGTGCCGTCGGGGAAGGGCAGTTTGCCGACCAGATCGGCGGCGAAGCCGTCGATCGGATCCGGCAGAACGATCTCGAAGACGGCGGCGCCGCCCGCCGTCATGCCGGCGGCGGAGTCCGAGAGGATCCACGCGCGCGGCGTCTCGCCGTAGAGCGCGTCGCGGACGGAATCGTGCAGCGCGCGCCCGACGCCGCAGACGATGTACTCGGCGCCGTCGACGGTGACGGGCATCCCCGCCACGTCCGTCGCGCCGAAGAGCCGCCACGCGGCGTTATCATCGAGGAACACGTATCCCGCGTTCACGCCGTCCGAGGAGAGGTAGCCGCCGGAGACGAGCGCGGGCTGATGGACGTAGAAGAAATCTCCCCGGAAGACGGTCGTCTGAAGCGTGCAGGAGGCACGGGACGTAGAGGCGTACAGCGACGTTTCCGTGCTGGCGGCGAAGTACCAGAGGCGCGCGTTCGGGGACGCGGCGCTCAGGGACGCCTCCGTCAGGGCGACGTCCACGGTGCGCGCCGTCTCGTAAAAGGAATCGAAGGAAGGATACTCCCCCTCGGGGAAGAAACAGCTCAGCTGCGCCGATCCCTCGCCGCCCCAGCGCTGTGCCGCCTGCTGATCCGTCAGAGAGCGGACGAGGCGGACGCGCGCCGCCGTCAGGATCCCGGCGGCGCCGGCGAGGAGCAGAAATACGGCGGCGCAGACGGCGCCGGCGCGCCGCAGGCGTGTGACGTTCTCCATATCAGTTCGTGTTGTCGCTCAGCCGTACCTGCATCCCGTCGGAGATCGGCGTGGACGAGGCGGTGATGACGTATTCACCGGAGACGGCGCCGGAGATCGCGGCGTTCGTCTCGTCGGAGGCGAGCACCTGCACCTCGACGCGGCGCGCCGTGTAACGGTTGCCGAGCGGCGTGCTCCGGGCGGTGACGATGAGGACGAAGTTTCCGTTCGTGTCCTCGCGCACGGCGCTCTTCGGTACGACGCAGTCATAGGAGGCGTTCTTCTCTCCGAGCGTGAAGGTCAGCTGCGTACCGGGGGACACCTCCCCCGTGACCTCCAGCGTCACGATGCGCTGCCGTCCCTGGCTGGACGGATCGGATTTGATGGAGACGATGCGCGCGCTCGGCGCCTCGCCCCAGTAGTACCACTGGATCGCGGCGGCATCGCCGACACGGATCCCGGCGGCCTGCTCGCTCGTGACGGTGCACTGCATGGTGTATCCCATGTCGGACTGCACGATGGAGACGAGCGGCGTGTTCGCCTCCGCCTTGTTCCCGGCGGCGACGTAGATCGATTCGACGATGCCGGAGACGGGTGAGGTGACGGTGCCGAGCATCTCCTTCTCCTCGGCGGCGCGGATCTCCGCTTCTTTCTTCTCCAGCGCGTCCTTGATCTGCTGCAGCTCGATCTGGTACCGCCGGTATTCGAGCTCCGCGGCTTTCCCCGCCGCCTCCGCGTTCTTCTCCGCGGCTGCCTGCGCTTCCTCGATCTGCGTGCGGAGGGAGGCGATCTGCTGCTGCGCGGCGGTGACGGCGCGCGAGCAGGAGGAGACGGTGCGTTCCTGCGCGGTGATGGAGCGTTCCTTCTGGGCGATCTCCCGCTCCTTGCTCTGATATTCTCTCGTCAGCGCGGAGACGTTCTCCTCCGATGCCTCGGAGAGCGTTTCCTCGGCGGCCGCTTTCTCCTTCTCCGCCTGTTCGATCTTTGCCTCGAGCCCCTTCAGCGCGGCGGTGAGCTCGTCGTAGTTTTCATATTTGCGCAGCGCGTCGAGCGTGTTTTCCGCTTGTTCCGCCGCCGCCTGGGCGCGGTCGTTCTCCTCACGCGTGCGGTCCCGCGCGTTCTCGGCGGCGGTGAGCTGCGCGTTCAGCGCCGTGACGCGTTCCTTTGCCGCCGACGCCGTCTCCTGCAGCTGACGGAGCTGTTCGGAGGCGCCGGACGCCTGCGAGATGCGGGCGTAGACCGCCCAGTATTCCTGCTGTGCCCGCTGGACCCCGGCGAGCGCGTTCTGATACGCTTCCTCCTTCGGTTCCAGCGCCTGGAGCGCGGCTTCCTTCTCTTCGAGCACCGCCTTCAGTTCGGCGAGCTCCTCGGCGGAGACTTTGCCGAATTTGCTGTCGTATTCCTTCTTTGCCGCGTCATAGGCGGTTTTCGCCGCGGTGTATTCGGCGCGGGTGTAGTAGCGCAGCGTATCCTCCACCGCCTTCTGGGCGTCTGTGACGGCCTGCTGCGCGGCGAGCAGCTCTTCGTAGGTCACTTCCTGCGGCATCGACGCCCGGTAGTCGTTCAGCGCCGCTTCGGCGTATTCATACTGCGCCTGGGCAGCCTCCGCCTCCCCGGCGAGCGAATCCGCGAGGCGGAGGGCTTTGTCGTACGCGTCGAACGCGGCGGCGTAGGCGTCCTTTGCCGCGGCAAGCTCGTATTCCGCCCGGGCGATCAGCGCTTCCAGCTCCGTTTCCGTATAGTAGTGGCTGTCGCCCGTGGCGGCGCGCTTCGCTTCGAGGCGGCTGTGCTCCGCGTTCAGCGTGCGCAGCGTCTCCTCCGCCCGCGCGATCACCGCCTGCGCGCTCTGCACGTCGTCCGCCGTGGGGAGCGCCTCTTGCCGCGCGCGGATCCCGGCGAGTTCCGACTGCAGATCGCTCAGATCCGTTTTCAGCTCCGACAGCGTGTACTCGGCGTCCGACAGCGTCAGCCGCTGATCCGCCAGCGCATCCTGCGCGTCGGCGAGCGACTGCTTCAGCGACCGCACCGTTCCGTCGTCCGTGCCCGCGGAGCCCTCCGGCTCCTGCTGGAGTTTGGCGAGAAGCTGCAGTTCCAGATCCTCCGCCTCACGGCGCAGCATATCCAGCTCGTCGGAATCGCCCGGCTCCAGACGCATGATCGTGTCGCCCTTCTGCACGGTCTGTCCGACGCGGATATCCACGCCGGCGACGGTGCGCGTCTGCGGGATCGTGACGGAAAAACTCTGGTTGGCGGTCACGGAGGCGGACGCGCGGATGCGCGAGGAGATCGACGCGTACTGCGGATAGCGCACCGCGACCTCGGGCAGCGAGCGGTTGAGGATCGTGTTGGAGAACAGCGTCAGAAGAAGGAGCGCGGCGAGGAACAGGATGATGAAATTGCGGATCCAGATGCGCCGCCGGACAGTCGATTCGTTCATGGTTGAGTCCTTTCGTGGAAGTTTTGCCGTCAGCCCTTCAGGCCGCCGGAGTAGGAGACGCCTTCGACGAGGTATTCCTCGCTGTACAGAAAGAGGAGCAGGGGAACGACCATATAGATCGTGGCGACGGCGAAGGCGAGCCCGGCGTCACCGGCGTTGATCTTGGAGAGGAACACGGAGAGCGGATGGAGCGACTGCGCGTCGCCGCGCAGGAGCACGAGCGGCTGCTCGACCATGTTCCAGTAATCTATGTAGATCAGAAGCGCGACGGAGGCGACGATGCTTTTGGACATCGGCACGCAGACGCGCGTGAAGATCTGCCATTCGTTTGCGCCGTCGAGCTTCGCGGCCTCGACGACGGAGGAGGGAATGCGCCGCATGAATTTCGTGAGGATGAAGACCGCGAAGGGGGAGAAGATCCCCGGCAGGATGATCGCGCGGCGCGTGTCGAGGATGCCGAGCCAGTCGGAGACGAGGAAGTTCGGTACGAGCGTGACCTGATACGGCATCAGCATCAAGATGATGTATCCGAAGAAGACGGCGGTGCGGAATTTCGTGTCGAAGCGCGCGAAGCCGTAGGAGGCGACGAGGGCGACGGCGGTCTGGAAGACGACGATCGGCACGACGAGGATCACGGAATTCCAGTATTTCATCAGATAATCGGGACTTCGGAAGAGCACGGCGGAATACTGGGAGAAGCTGACGGTGTCGGGGATCAGCTTCAGGTTCACACTAGAGGAGACGTACGTGCCGGGCGTCGTCACGCCGGTAAAGATCTTGCCGTAGTTGGAGGCGATCTCGCTCTGCGACATCAGGGAATTCGTGATCGTCAACACGACCGGCATGAGGAACACGAGCGACACGCCGATGAGGAACGCGGTCGCGGCGAGCCGCGCGCCCGCGATCCCGACCGCGCGCGGGGTGAGCTTTTTTTTCATAGGCAGTCAGGGCAGCCTTTCACAAAATGGAAGCGTTCGGTCATTCCTCGATGTCCCGGCCGAGCCGCCGGTCGATGAGGAAGAGGACGCCGATGATGACGATCATCACCGCGCCCATAAGGATCGCGGCGCAGGAGAGTTTCTGATAGTCGAGCGTGCGGAAGGTGTTGTTCATGAAGTGCTGGAGCATGTACAGGGCGTCGTACGGATAGTCTCCCGTCAGGAGATACACCTCGCGGAAGACTTTGAAGCTGTTGATGACGGAGAGGATGGTGACGAAGAGGATCGTCGAGGAGAGGTAGGGCAGACGGATGCGGAAGAAGGTGCGCACCGTCCCGGCGCCGTCCAGCGCGGCGGCTTCCAGCACGTCCTGCGGGATCTCGGCAAGCGCCGCCATGAAGAGGATCATGTTGTAGCCGATGTTCTTCCACAGATAGAGAAGCACGATCGTGACCTGGCTGTATTCGCTTTTGAACCAGTCGACGGCGGTGCCGCCGAGCGCGGTGATCCATTCGTTCACGACGCCGTTGTTGTGGAAGAGCACCTCCCAGATGAGGACGACGGAGGCGATCGGCACCATGAGCGGGCTGATGAGCACCGTGCGGAACAAACTCTTCATCGGCAGCTTCTTCATGAGCAGGACGGCGAAAAGGAGCGGCAGGACGACCGCCAGCGGCACGGCGATGCCGGAGAAGACGGCGGTGTTGCGCGCCGCCTGCCGGAAGGCGATGTTGCGAAGCAGCGACGCGTAATTCGCGAGCCCCGCGAACTCCCCGGAGATCGGATTGTCGATGAGGCTGTAATATACGACGACGCCGAAGGGCGCGACAAAAAACACCGCGACGCCGATCAGGCTCGGCAGTAAAAAGAGGCGCGTGACGCGCCTCTCGTGCAGCGCGGCGTTTTTTTTGCGGCGGGCGGGTCTTGTGCGGGCGGACGTAGGCATGACTGTACTCCTGCGGGGGAGCGGACGCGCTCCCCGTTCTTCCCGTATTGGACGGGATTTTCGCGGATTTGTTTCATGAAACGGACGAAAAACGGAAAAAATCGCGCCGGAGGCGGGATCTTTCCGTTGCGGATGCGGAAAAACCGCGCTATAATATATACGTATACGTACCCATCCGGTATACGTACCCATCCGGGTGACGATGATCCGCCGCGGGCGGAGAGGGAGGACGGAATGGCTGAGGAGAAAACGAACGCGATGCGCCTGCTCGAGGAGGCGGGCGTGCCGTATACGGCGGCGCGCTATGAGGTGGACGAGGACGACTTGAGCGGCGTCCACGCCGCGCAGCTGCTCGGGATCGAGGACGCGGGATGCGTATTCAAGACGCTCGTCACGCGCGGGTCGCGGGGCGGATACTTTGTGTTCTGCATCCCGGTCGCCGAGGAGCTCGATCTCAAGAAATGCGCCGCGGCGGCGGGGGAGAAGAGCGTCGCCATGATCCACGTAAAGGAGATGCCCGGCGTGACCGGCTATATCCGCGGCGGCTGTTCTCCCGTCGGCATGAAGAAGCGTTTCCCGACGTTTTTCGACGAGGTCGCCGTTCTGTACGACGAGATCTACGTGAGCGGCGGACAGCGCGGCCTGCAGCTGCGTCTCGCGCCGGACGCGCTTTTGCGCGTGACGGGCGGGAGCTACGCCGATCTGACGCGCGCGTAGCTTATTCTTTCGCGAGAGAGAGGGCGAATTCGCACACGTCGCGCGTCGAGTCCGGATGGCGGAGCAGCTCGATGCTCGCGCGCATCGCGTCCAGCCGCTTTCTGTCTTCAAGAAGCCCGGCGACGAGCTCGTCCACGCCGCAGATCTTGTTGGCGGCGACGGCGGCGCCGCTGTTGAGCAGAAATTCCGTGTTGCGCGTTTCCTGACCGGGGATCGGATTGACGATGACGATCGGCAGCCGCTTGGCGAGCGCCTCCGAGATCGTCATCCCGCCGGGCTTCGTGATGATACAGTCGGACGCGTCCATCATCACGTCCACGTTGTCGACGAAACCGAAGGGGAGCATCCGGTGGCGCGTTTCCAGTGCCTGAAGATCCTTCAGAACTTTTTTGTTGTTGCCGCAGACGGCGAGGATCTGGAAATCCTCAGCGAGATCCAGCGAGTCCATATCGCGCACGGTCTGTTCCATACTCACGTATCCGACGCTCCCGCTCATGAGGAGCACCGTCGCGCACTCCGGATCGAGACCGAGCGCTTCGCGCGCCTCCTTCTGCGGGACGGATCCGGCAAATTTCGGGAGGATCGGGATGCCGAGGGGGAGGACCTGACTGTCGGCGAACCCCTTGCGGCGCGCCTGGTAGCGGAGCGGAGCCGCGGGGATGACGACGTAGTCGTTCCCCGTACAGTCCTCCCAGAACGGGTGGAACACGAAGTCCGTCAGGATGCCGACGGTCGGCGCGGACAGCTTGCCGCTGCGTTTCAGGTCGTCGAGGATCACGCCGCCGAACGGGTGCGTGAACAGGATGACGTCCGGCTCGCTTTCCTGGATGTACGTGGCGATCTCCCGCTTGAACGGAGAGCTGACGATCTGCTCGATCGTTTCGTCGAAGGCGGTGTTCTTCCGTTTTTCCGCGAGGCGGTATCCGACGCGCCACACGTTCTTGGCTTTGCTCGAGATCCAGAGGTAGTTGCGGTCGAGGGATTTGGCGAAGGTGGGCGACGCGGAGCCGATCGTATCGAGAATGTCGCATTCCGCGTCGTGCGCCCAGAAATAGGCGCGCATCGCCTTGGCGGTCGCGTTGTGCCCGCCTCCGGCGGTGAAGGACAGGATCAGCACTTTTTTCATACGGACGCTCCTCGGTCGTTGTCCGGCGGCTCCGGTGCGGAGGCGGCCGGACGCGCGCGTTTATTATTTATTATAACATATTTCCGCCGAAAAGGCAAGAGGCGAAAAGGATTTCGGCGCTCGCCGCGCCTTATCCGCCGCTTTCGTCCGGCGTGCCGGAACGGAAATACGACCGCATGCCGCCGCCCTCGAGCGGCGTCATCCCGGCGGCGTGCCAGAAGGCGTTCGCTCTGCCGTCGGCGCTGTCCGTGACGGCGAAGAACATCCGTACGCCGCGGTATTTTTCGGCGGCGGCGCGGAGCAGCGCCGTGCCGAGTCCCCGGCGGCGGTATGGTTCTCCGACGAGCAGATCCTGCACGAGGACGACGTGCTCGCCGTCGCCGACGCAGCGGCAGAAGCCCGCGAGCCGCTCGCCGTCGAAGGCGCCGAGCACGTACAGAGAACGCGCAAAGGCGCGCGCGAGCGCGTCGGGATCGCGGAGATAGGCGATCCAGCCCGCGGCGCGATAGAGATCCCGCACCTGCGGCAGATGTTCGTCGGTCAGCGGCGCGAAGCGGAACGCGGCGTCGGTTTTGTCCATGAGGCGGCCTCCCCGTCCGGCGGCGCCGGACGATCGTTGATGATTTGTATCAATATTATACAGCAGCGTACCCGTGCGCGCAAGAGGCGGCGGGGATTTCGGAGAGAAAAAGCTCCCGCCGGTGACGGCGGGATCGGGCGGATTGCGTATGTTATTGCTGGGCGTCGTTCGTGATGGTGAAGGGGGAATAGGTGAAATCCAGATCGAAGTATGTGTCGATCATGTATGTGTCGATGTCCCATGTGATTTCTGCGGTTTTCCAACGGCTGGTATCAAAATAGTTATAAAGAGTGGAATCAAAGTTTGGAATTAGATAATAGTATCGATATAACCCGGAATCATAATTAGGATTATTTTCCCCGTGATAATCGCCGTAATCGTACTTTATGTTGCATTTTATAAAACTCAGAATTTCATAGGCGGCCGATTTTTCGGAGTAGTTATACAACTCTTTGTAGACTTGCCCTGTTTTTTTATTGAATGAAATGTCGTCTATGTGATCGACAAGGAAGCGTTCTTTGTTGAAACATAAAATACCATTACCATTAAAATACACTCCACCATAAGCATATAATCCATTAGCAGGTATTTCAACATAATCGTTCAGATTGATCTTGGCGTTTTTTCTTCCGCCGCTGCTGACGTCTCCGCTGTTCCCGATCTCTCTGGTCGAGCATCCTGCAAGTGAAAAGATCACCGCGAGGACGAGAAGAACGAACGCGATCCTTTTCATGGACCTCCTCCTTGATGAAAACAGTGTTTTGAGAAGCGGAATAGGGATTCGGTCTCGCCTGCGGGCTCGGTCAGGGTCGGCTCTGACCGTCCCCCGGACGGTCATTCACCACCGACCCGTTCGAATCCCTTCCGGATAAAGGAAACGGACGGGCAGCGCCCGTCCGTTTCCTTTGGCTGCGGAATAGGGATTCGAACCCCAACAAACAGAGTCAGAGTCTGTCGTGCTACCGTTACACAATTCCGCAATGATCTTTGAAGCGTAGGATATTATAGCACCTGCGGGGCGGGTTGTCAAGACTTTTTTTGAAAAAACCGAAAAACTTCGCCGCCTCCGCGCCGAAATGCGCCCGCGCTCTTTACTTCAAAGCATAATTATGGTACAATGGTCGCATACTGAAGGCGGAGACGAGTCGTCTTTGCCGGAGGTGAGAGAGATGTTCTGGAGGAATTTTGCCGTGGGAGCGGCGGCGGCGCTCGGCACGTCGGTGCTGTTCGCCGCGCTGGCGGCGCTGTTTTTCTTCATTTTCAAAATATTCTGAAACGGATCGGAGGGCGGCGCATGAGACTGGACAGGATCCTGCGCGAGGCGGGGGTCGAGTCGCGCGGCGAGGCGGTGAAGCGGATCCGCGCGCGCCGCGTGACGGTGAACGGGGTAACGGTCACGGATCCCGCCGCCCACGCCGACCCGGCGGCGGACATTATTGCCGTGGACGGGACGCCCGTCGCGTGGCGGCGCTTCGCTTACGTCATGCTCCGTAAGCCGGCGGGATACGTCAGCGCGACGGAGGACCGCGGTCCGACCGTGATGGAGCTGCTTCCCGCGTCCGTGCGGCGGCCGGGAATGTTCCCGTGCGGGCGGCTCGATATCGACACGACCGGACTGCTCCTCATCACCGACGACGGCGCGCTCGGGCATTTCCTCCTCTCGCCGCGGCGGCACGTGGCGAAGACGTACCGCTTCACGTGCGATCCGCCGATCGGGGAGGACGCGCTGCGCGCGCTGTGCGGCGGCGTCGATCTCGGCGATTTCGTGACCGCGCCGGCGGAGCTCGCCCCGGACGGAGGGACGCTGCCCGCCTCCTCCGGTGAGATCACGGTCTGCGAGGGAAAATTTCACCAGATCAAGCGGATGTTCGCCGCCTGCGGCAGTACGGTCCTCACGCTTGAGCGCGTCCGTTTCGGTCCGCTGACGCTTGATGAGGCGCTGGCGCCCGGCGAATGGCGGTATCTGACGGAGGCGGAGGAGGAGGCGCTGCGCGCCGCGGGGCGGGGAACGCCGGAGAAGCGGGAAAGCGGACGGGAATCGCCCGATCGGCGGTAATCTCACAAAATGAGATCCTGAGCCGGATAAATCGGGGCGGCCGCCGGGGGCGCGGCGAAGCGGATTGTGCAAGGTGCCCAAACAAGGAATTTAAATTTTGGGGAAAAAACCCCTTTCCATTTGCCGATTTTTTTGATACAATATTATAGTCCGGTGGAGTGTCCCGCAGAAGGCGCCTCCGCGGAGAATCGTAGGGAATTATTTCAGGAGGAACTGTACATGGCAAGCCTGTCTCTCAAACATATCTACAAGAAGTATCCGGGCGGCGTGACGGCCGTTTCCGATTTCTGCCTCGACATCAAGGATAAGGAGTTTCTGATCCTGGTCGGACCTTCCGGCTGCGGCAAGACGACGACGCTGCGCATGATCGCCGGTCTGGAGGAGATCACCGAGGGCGAGCTTTTCATCGGCGACAAACTGGTGAACGACGTCGCGCCGAAGGACCGCGATATCGCCATGGTGTTCCAGAACTACGCTCTGTATCCGCATATGTCCGTGTTTGACAACATGGCGTTCGGCCTCAAACTCCGCAAGACGCCGAAGGAAGAGATCAAGCGCCGCGTGGAGGAAGCCGCGCGCATCCTCGATATCACCCACCTGCTCGACCGTAAGCCGAAGGCTCTGTCCGGCGGTCAGAAGCAGCGTGTCGCGCTCGGCCGCGCCATCGTCCGCAACCCGAAGGTCTTCCTTCTGGACGAGCCGCTGTCCAACCTCGACGCGAAGCTCCGTGCCGCGATGAGAACCGAGCTGACCAAGATCCACCAGAGAGTCGGTACGACGTTCGTATACGTTACGCACGACCAGGTCGAGGCTATGACGATGGCGACGCGCATCGTCGTCATGAAGGACGGTCTGATCCAGCAGGTCGACACGCCGCAGAACCTGTACGATTATCCGACCAACCTGTTCGTCGCCGGCTTCATCGGCACGCCGCAGATGAACTTCGTCAACTGCACGCTGGAGAAGCGGAGCGACGGCGTCTACGCCGTGTTCGGCACCTCTTCCCTCAAGCTGCCGGATGAGAAGGCGAAGGACGAGAACGTCGCCGAGTACATCGGCAAGGACGTCGTGATGGGCATCCGTCCCGAAGCGATCCACGACGACGCGGCGAGCATTGCCAGCATGCCGGAATCCATCATCGAGACGGACGTCGAGGTCACCGAGCTCATGGGCGCCGAGATCTACCTGTATCTGGTCGCCGAGGAACAGAACCTGACCGCGCGCGTGTCTTCCCGCTCCACTGCGAGAGCCGGCGACGTCATCAAGGTCGCCGTCGACATGAGCCGCGTGCATCTGTTCGACAAGGATACCGAGCGCTACATCGTTCACTGATCCGTTTGGCACACGGGCTGTCTCCTTTGGGGGGACAGCCCGTTTTTCGTCCGATCGCCGCGCGGATTGTTGCAGCTTTGTTGCAGCTTTCCGGCGTTCGTTGCATTTTGCGGGCGAAAGGCATATAATAAACGCGGAATCGATGCGGATCCCGACGACGGAAGAGAGGGGGCGAGAAAATGACGAAACGGCTCATCGGGGGAGCGTTTTTCCTGCTGCTTCTGTTTTTCGGGGCGGTGCTGCCCGCGTATGCCGGTACAGCGGAGTATCGGCAGGGCGAGGCGGTGTTCGCCGCCCGCTATGACGAATACGGTTCCCTGCGCGACACGGGGCTGCGCCTCGGCACCGCTTCCTGGAGCGGTGCGTCGTTCTCTCTCTCGGGGGAGGGACTGCTCGTCTCCGCCGCCAGCGATTACAAGACCTATCTGCTCCTGCCGCCGGAGCTCCCGTTCCCGGATACATACACCGTGCTGTACACCTTCCGCTTCACGGAGCTGCTCGAGGCGAACGGGAGCTGCGGCTTTCTGCTCACCAGTTCCGGCGCGGCGCCCTCCAACCGGACGGAGGCGGTCCTCCGCGCCGACGGCGTATGCGACGGCTTCGGCCGCTGCGGCGAGGCGGTGACGGAGCATCTGACGTCCGGCGCGTGGGTGACGGTGGAGATCCCGATCCGCCATGGGATGCTCAGTGAACTGCGCGTCCGCGCGGGCGGGGAAGAGGAGGTGCTCCGGCTGCAGCACGTCCGCTCCGTCGCCGAGGGCGGACGGGGCTTCGTCTTCCGCAACGCGTCCGTGGAGATCGGCTCCGTGTATCTCGTCTGCGGCGCGGATTTCACCGAAGAGGAGGCCGCCGCCCGGGAGCGGGCGGTCAGTTACCTCGCGCCGGAGGATTTCACGGGAGACCTCCCGCCGGCGCCGGAGGACGACGTGCCCGCGCCGCATACGGCGGACGCCGGGCTGTATCCGGCGGCGCTCTGCGCGGCTGCCGCGGCGGCCGTGTATAGGCTGACGCGAAAACGGAAAACATAATGGGGAAAAGGAATGCGGGACTGCGCGAAAATGCGCAGTCCCGCACTTTCAGTGATAAAAAAACGGCAGTTCACAAAATATTAACAAAATATCTTCAAAATAGTCTTGATTTACGCGCCCTAAAATGGTAAATTATGAATCACAAGTTAGCACTTAAGCAAACCGAGTGCTAATCTGAATTCGGCGGACAGGAGGCGGCATGGGATGGCACACGAACCGGAGCTGACCGAACGGAAAAAGATGATCCTCAAAGCGGTGATCGAAGCGCACATTGCGCTGGGCGAGCCGGTCGGAAGCAAATTCCTGATGCAGAACAAGCAGATCGCATATTCGTCCGCTACGATCCGCAACGAAATGGCGGAGCTGGAGGACATGGGCTACCTGGAGCAGCCGCATACCTCCGCCGGCCGGATCCCCACGGAGGACGGCTACCGCTTCTACGTGGATTCCCTCATCGAGAAGTACAACATGACCTCGCGGGAGATCACAGAGCTCAAAACGGCGCTGCGCGCCCGGCAGTCCGAGCTCGACACGATCCTCGACGAGGCGATGCGCCTCGCTTCCTCGATGACGAACTACACCGCGCTTGCGATCCGTCCGCGCGACGTGCGCAACATCGTCACGCGCTTCGAGGTCATCCCGATGGCAGAGAACAAGCTGGTGCTCGTCATGATCCTCTCGAGCGGCGTCGTCAAGAGCAAGTATATCCTCTGCGAGACGCCGATCCCGCCGGAGGCGGCGTCGCGCCTCTCCGACGTGCTCAACGAATCGCTCGTTTCCGTCGCCGCGGAGGAGATGAATCTTCCGCTTCTGATGGACATGGAACGGCGCATGGGCGTCTACGGGTATCTGGTCAATCCGGTCGTCAAAGGCGTGTACGAAACGCTGACGTCCTTTGATGGCGGGGAACTGAAGGTGGACGGCGTCAACCGCCTGCTCGCCTATCCGGACACCTACGACCGGGACCGTCTCCAGGAGATTTTGGCGCTCTTCGAGCAGAAGGACGATCTGTTGCGGATGCTCTCCGACGAGACGCGTTCGGTCGCGGACACCGGAGACGACAACAAGGTACAGGTCTATATCGGTCACGAGAATCTGGTGAAGATCATGGACAATTCGACTTTGATCCTCAAGACCGTGAAGAACGGCGGTCATATCGTCGGCACGATCGGCATCATCGGACCGACGCGGATGGATTATTCCCGCGTCATCTCGATGATCGACCATCTGTCCGCCGGCATCCTCGACGCTCTCGGCAGCGGGGGCGAGGGACGCGCCGGCGACGCGCCGCCGGACAATCAAGAAGAATAGAGATGATGTGCTATGGAGGAAAAGAAAGAAAATCCGGAACGGACCCCGGACGTGACCGAAACGCCGCAGGAAGCGTCGGAGCTTCCGCCCGACGCCGCACAGGCGGACGGCGGGGAGACCGGCGGCGCGGCGTCGGCGGACGGGGCGGAAACGCCGGAGAACGCCGACGCGGAAGCCGATGCTGCCGAGCACGGGATCCGGCGGGAAAAGCACGCGGCGGCGGAGGTGAAAAAACTCCGCGCGGAGAACGCCTCGCTTACGGAGAAACTGAAGGAAGCGGCGGCGCAGGCCGACGAGCAGAAGGACAAATACCTGCGCACGCTGGCGGAATACGACAACTTCCGCAAGCGCACCGCGCGTGAGCGCGACGGCATCTACGCCGACGCGGCGGCGGACTGCGTGAAGGATCTGCTCCCGCTGATCGACAATCTTGAGCGCGCCTCGCAGTACACGGAGAGCGACAAGGTCGCCGAAGGCGTGAAGATGATCCTCGGCTCCGTCCCCGCCATTCTCGAAAAGCTCCGCATCGAGCCTTTCGGCGCTCCGGGCGACGTCTTCGATCCGGCGCTCCACAACGCCGTGATGCACGTGGACGACGAGGAGCACGGCGAGGGGGAGATCCTCGAGGTCTTCCAGCGCGGATATCGCCACGGCGACCGGATCATCCGCTACGCGATGGTCAAGGTCGCAAACTGAACGGAATCACAAAAAAACTTTTATATATCTTCGGAGGGTATTATTATGGGAAAAATCATCGGTATAGATCTCGGTACGACCAACTCCTGCGTCGCCGTGTATGAAGGCGGCGAGCCCACCGTCATCCCGAATCCGGAAGGCTCCAGAACGACTCCTTCCGTCGTCGCGTTCTCCAAGACGGGCGAGAGGATGATCGGCCAGGTCGCAAAGCGTCAGGCGATCACGAACCCCGACCGTACGGTCATGAGCATCAAGCGCAAGATGGGCTCCGACACGAAGGTCTCCATCGACGACAAGCAGTTCACCCCGCAGGAGATCTCCGCGATGATCCTGCAGAAGCTGAAGGCGGACGCCGAGGCGTACCTCGGCACCTCCGTGACCGACGCGGTCATCACCGTTCCGGCGTACTTCTCCGACGCGCAGCGTCAGGCGACGAAGGACGCCGGCAAGATCGCCGGTCTGGACGTCAAGCGGATCATCAACGAGCCGACGGCCGCCGCGCTCGCCTACGGCATCGATAAGGAAGGCGCCGATCAGAAGATCATGGTCTACGACCTCGGCGGCGGCACGTTCGACGTGTCCCTGCTCGAGATCTCCGACGGCGTGTTCGAGGTGCTCGCCACGAACGGCGACACGCACCTCGGCGGCGACGATTTCGACCACCGCATCATCGACTGGATGGCGGATCAGTTCCAGAAGGATCACGGCATCGACCTCCGCAAGGACAAGATGGTGCTCCAGAGACTGCGCGACGCCGCCGAGAAGGCGAAGATCGAGCTGTCCGGCATGACGACCGCCTCCATCAACCTGCCGTTCATCACGGCGACGGCGGACGGCCCGCTCCACTTCGAGGCGACGCTGACGCGGGCGGAATTCGACCGCATCACCGCCGATCTCGTCGAGCGGACGATCGCCCCGACGAAGAAGGCGCTCGCCGACGCCGGTCTGAGCACGTCCCAGATCGACAAGGTGCTCCTCGTCGGCGGTTCCACCCGTATCCCCGCCGTGCAGGAAGCGGTCAAGAAGTTCATCGGCAAGGAGCCCTTCAAGGGCATCAACCCGGATGAGTGCGTCGCGATCGGCGCGGCGATCCAGGGCGGCGTCCTCGGCGGCGACGTCAAGGACGTGCTGCTCCTCGACGTGACTCCGCTGTCGCTCGGCATCGAGACGCTCGGCGGCGTCTTCAACCGCATCATCGACCGGAACACGACGATCCCGGTCAAGAAGAGCCAGATCTACTCCACCGCCGCGGACGGTCAGACCTCCGTGGAGATCCACGTCCTGCAGGGCGAGCGCGACATGGCGTCCGGCAATACGACGCTCGGCCGCTTCATTCTCGACGGCATCGCGCCCGCGCCGCGCGGCATCCCGCAGATCGAGGTCACCTTCGATATCGACGCCAACGGCATCGTGAACGTGACCGCCGTCGACAAGGGCACCGGCAAGGAACAGCATATCACGATCACCTCCTCGACGAACATGTCCAAGGAGGACATCGACCGCGCCGTCAAGGACGCGGAGAAGTTCGCCGAGGCGGACAAGAAGCAGAAGGAAGCCGTCGAGACGAAGAACCGCGCCGAGAGCATGATCTTCCAGTGCGAGAAATCGCTCTCCGAGATCGGCGACAAGGCGGACGAATCGCTGAAGACGCCGGTCACCGCCGCCATCGAGAAGCTGAAGGAGACGGTCAAGTCCGGCGATACCGACGCGATCAAGGCGGATACGGAAGCGCTCGAGAAGGCGTTCTATCCGCTCGCGGAGAAGCTGTACCAGTCCGCGCAGGGCGCGCAGGACCAGGGTCCGAATCCGGGCGCCGGCGCCGGACCGCACACGGACGGCGACGGTACCGTGTACGGCGCCGATTTCGAGGATAAGTCCAACCAGTAACATTTGCCGCCCCCGCCCGGAGACGGGAGCTCCGGGCGGGGGCAAACAGACGCGATGAGGCGGAGCATTCCGCCTTCTTTGCGGTTTTACGGCGCTTTTCCGGCTGCCGCGGCGCCCCGGCGCGGCGGCGGCCGCATCCCCCGTATCTCCCAGAAAGGCGGTCCGGCATATGGCGGAAAACAAACGGGATTATTATGAGGTGCTCGGTCTCGACAAATCGGCGGACGAGGCGGCGATCAAGCGCGCCTACCGCACGCTGGCGAAAAAGTACCACCCGGATATGAATCCGGGCGACAAAGAGGCGGAGCAGAAATTCAAGGAGGTCAACGAGGCGTACGACGTCCTCTCCGACCCCGATAAAAAAGCAAAATACGATCAGTACGGCCACGCCGCCTTTGAAGCGGGCGGCGGCGGCTCCGGCTTCGGCGGATTCGGAGGCTTCGGCGAGGATTTCGATATTTCCGACATCTTCTCGAGCTTCTTCGGCGGCATGGGCGGTTCCTCCTCCGCGCGGCGCGGCGGACCGGCGCGCGGCGACGATCTGAGCGTCCGGCTGACGCTCACCTTTGAGGAGGCCGTCTTCGGCGTGAAGAAGGAGATCTCCTACCAGCGGCTGCAGAAGTGCGCCGAATGCGGCGGCAGCGGCGCGGCGAAGGGAACTTCCCCGAAGACCTGTCCCACCTGCCGCGGGACCGGGCGCGTCCGTACGCAGCAGCGTACGCCGCTCGGGATCATGCAGACGCAGAAGAACTGCGACGCCTGCCGAGGCACCGGCAAGATCGTGGAAACACCGTGCAGCGCGTGCCGCGGCGCGGGATATACCTACGTGACGAAGAAGCTGGACGTCTCCGTTCCCGCGGGGATCGACGACGGACAGCGGATCGTGCTCAGCGGTCAGGGCAGCGACGGCCGCGACGGCGGCGCCGCGGGAGATCTCTACATCTCCGTGTCGGTGCGGCCGCATCCGCTCTTCGAGCGCGAAGGGACGGATATCTACTGCGAGGTGCCGATCTCCTTCGCGGAGGCGGCGCTCGGCGGCGAGATCGACATCCCGACGCTGGAGGGAACGGAGAAATTCCAGATCCCCGAAGGGACGCAGACCGGGACGACCTTCCATCTGAAGCAGAAGGGCGTTCCCGTCGTGAATTCCAAGAACCGCGGGACGCTGCACTTCACGGTGCGCGTCGAGACGCCGAAGAGCCTGAACGCGGAACAGAAGGATCTGCTCCGCCGCTTCGCGGACAGCTGCGGCGAGACCGGCGTGAAGGGACGGGAGAAATTCTTCCGCCGCTTCCGCAAATGATCGATGAACGAAGGAGAGCGCGGCATGGACGACAAGAACTGGATCCGCATCCGCGTCAGCGCGGATCGGGAGGCGCTGGACACCGTCTCGGCGATACTGAGCATGGTGGACAACGCGCTCATGATCGAGGATTTCTCCGACGTGGAACAGGAACTTGACGGCGTGTACGGCGATCTGATCGACGAGGAGCTTCTGAAAAAAGACCGCACGCACGCGGCGGTGTCCGTGTTCGTGCCGGAGGAGCAGTCGCCGCGGGAGGCGGAGCTGTTCATCCGTGATCGGCTGCGCGAGGAGAAGATCGAAGCGGAGATCACCGTGAGCGGCGTGCGCGAGGAAGACTGGGCGGATTCGTGGAAGAAATACTACCATCCGATCCATACCGGACGAAGACTCGTGATCGTGCCCGTGTGGGAGGAATACGAGCCGAAGGACGGCGAGCTGACCGTGCTCATGGATCCGGGAATGGCGTTCGGTACCGGCACGCACGAGACGACGCGCCTCTGCGCGGCGATGCTGGAGGAGACGGTGCGTCCGGGCGACGAGGTGCTCGACGTCGGCTGCGGGAGCGGGATTTTGGCGATCTGCGCGGCGCGGCTCGGCGCGGCGTCCTGCTTTGCCTGCGATATCGATCCGACGGCCGTCCGGATCGCCGCGGAGAACGCGGCGCTCAACGGCACGGACAACGTGACGTGCGCGGTCTCCGATCTGCTCGCCTCGGTGCCGGCGGTACGCTATGACGTGTGCGTGGCGAACATCGTGGCGGACGTGATCCTGCGGCTCGCCCCGGACGTCGGACGGTATCTGAAGGAAGACGGCGTGCTGATCGCGTCGGGGATCATCGCGGAACGGGCGGACGAAGTTATTGCCGCGCTCGCCGCCGAGGGATTTGCCGAGACGGGCTTGCGCCGGGAGAACGGATGGTACGCGGGCGCGTTTTGCCGGCGGGCATGAGCCGCGGCGGAAAAAGAAAATGAGAATACGGCGGGGCCCGACGGTCGGGTCCCGCGTTTTTTCTTTTGACGGCCGTTTTCGGAACAAAAAGGACCGGATCTCCGTCAGAATGAAAAAATCCGAACGGGATATACTGTCCTTTAAGGGGAGACTGCGGCGTGTTTTGCCCGATTCGACGGGAATTCTCAAGAAAAAAATTGACAAATCGCATGATATACTGTATAATATACTCAGTGTGCCGTTCAGGAGAGGCTTTTGTCCGCGTGCCCGCGGGCGTCCCGCTTCGACGGACGGCGGTCTGAAAACGGGATCATTTTGCTTCCCATACGATTTTTATCATAGAACGCTACAACGAAAAGGAGCGATCCGCCCTCGGGCGGACAGTGCCGAAAATGGTTATGGCTAAGGGAAAAACGAAGAAAAAGAAGAGCGGCGTCGTCACTCAGCAGACGATCATCCGCCGCATGCTCGCCGCCGCGGGCGGCGACCTGCTCGGGATCTGCATCCTCCAGACGATCCGGCAGGACGGCAGATGGGAGCTGGCGTTCGTCAATCATTGGCTCGTGCCTCTCGCCGTCTTCTTCGGCATCGCCTCCGCCGCCAGCCTGGTATGGCTGATCATGACGCTCGTGAAAAAGACGGATACGTCCCGCTGGACCGTGACGCCCGTCATGGCGCTCTGCGTCTCCGTCTTCTGCCTGATCGCCAGCCTGATCTACACGTACGTCTTCCCCGGCGCGATCATCATCGCCTCCGTCGCCTGCACCGTGCTGTTTCTGGTGTACTGCCTGTATATGCACATTTTCTACCGCTGATCGGCCCGTCGCCCTTTTTGCGGCGCGCGCTTCGTCAATTCGCGGAGAATCAACAAAAAAAATCGCGTTTTCTTATAAAAAATACAGAATTCCCTATTGAAAAATACCAAATAATACGGTAAAATATAGTATAGTATTGCCAATCACCATCGGAAGCGGAACGTGAGACAAAAGAGATAAGGGAGATTTGAAAGATGTCAAGCCGTTTGTTCCAGGGAATCATCCATCAGATGCGCGATACCATCGACCGGATCACGGGCGTGATCGACGAGAACGGTCAGGTCATCGCCTGCAGTGAGCTTGTCAAGATCGGGGAGATGCGGCAGGGCGTGCGCGACGAGCTCGCCTATACGTCCGATTCCGTGACGGTCGGCGGCTATACATACCGTCCGATCGGTACCGGCGCGAAATGGGAATACGTCGTGTTCGTCGAGGGCGAGGACAAGATGGCGGACAAGATCGCCACGATCCTTTCGGTGACCTTCGCCAACATCAAGAACCTCTACGACGAGAAGTACGACAAGAGCTCGTTCATCAAGAACATCATCCTCGACAACATCCTCCCGTCGGATATCTATATCAAGAGCAAGGAGTTCCATCTCGGGGCGGAGGAGATCCGCGTCGTCTTCCTCATCAAGTTCCACTCCAAGGGCGACGTGCTCCCGTACGACATGGTCCAGAACATCTTCCCGGACAAGAACAAGGACTACGTCATCAGCGTCGGAGAGCAGGATATCGTCCTCGTCAAGGACGTCAAGCCGAATACGCCCGTGCGCGAGATGGAGAAGACGGCGAAGTCGATCGCCGATACGCTGAATTCCGAATTCTTCACGAAGGTCTCCATCGGCATCGGCAAGCCGGTCGACAATATCAAGGATCTCGCCCGTTCCTACAAGGAGGCGCAGGTCGCCCTCGAGGTCGGCAAGGTGTTCGACACGGAAAAGGACATCGTCAGCTACGAGAACCTCGGCATCGGCCGTCTGATCTATCAGCTGCCGACCACGCTGTGCGAGATGTTTCTGCAGGAGGTCTTCAAGAACGGCTCGCTCGAATCGCTCGACCGCGAGACGCTGATGACGATCCAGTGCTTCTTCGAGAACAACCTGAACGTTTCCGAGACGTCCCGGAAGCTGTTCGTACACCGCAACACGCTCGTGTACCGCCTCGAGAAGATCCGGAAGCTGACCGGACTCGATCTGCGGGAATTCGATCACGCGATCACCTTCAAGGTCGCTTTGATGGTCAAGCGGTATCTGACGACGAAGCCGCTCAAATTCTGAGGGTCTCCCCTCGCGCCGTCTGCCGAATAAAAGCAGAAGGGAACGCGCCGGATATGCCAATGTGACCGGATGCATTCCCTTCCGGTGTTTTTTGCCCCGGATTTTTTCCGCGGAAAACCGGCGCCGCGTTCTTCTCCCGGATACGGGACGGGCGCGGATATAACGAAGCAAATGAGTAGAGAAACATGATTGAATTCAAGAACGTAAAAAAATCCTATCCGAACGGGACGGTCGCCCTGGACGGCATCAGCCTCCGGGTCGAAGACGGCGAATTCGTCTTCGTCGTCGGGCATTCCGGCGCGGGCAAGACGACGCTGATGAAGCTGCTCCTCCGCGAGGAGATGCTCACCTCCGGGAGGCTGATCGTCAACGATTACGATCTTGCCCGGATCTCCCGCTTCCGCGTTCCGTATTACCGCCGGGAGCTCGGCGTCGTTTTTCAGGATTTCCGCCTCTTCCCGAACAAAACGGTGTTCGAGAACGTCGCCTTCGCCATGCAGGTCGTCGGGACGCCGTCGCGGATGATCCGCCGCCGCGTGCCCGCCATCCTGAATACCGTCAATCTCGCGGACAAGCAGAAGTGTTTCCCGGACGAACTGTCCGGCGGCGAGCAGCAGCGCGTCGCGCTGGCGCGGGCGCTGGCGAACAATCCGAAGATCATCCTCGCGGACGAGCCGACGGGGAACATCGACCCGGAGATGAGCCGCGAGATCATGAACCTTCTCGTCAAGATCAACCGCCTCGGAAAGACCGTCATCGTCGTCACGCATGAGAAGAGCCTCGTCGATTATTATCAGCAGCGCGTCGTCGTACTGAACGAGGGCAGGATCACGGAAGACCGCGTGGGGGGGATGTTCGAGTGAAACGGTACAGTATTACCTATTTTATCACGCAGGGCTTCAAGGGACTGTGGCGCAACGGCGTTATGTCCTTTGCCTCCGTCGCCGTACTGATGAGCTGCCTCGTCGTGCTCGGCGGCTTCACGCTCCTCGTGTATACGATCAATATCAATCTGGAACAGTTCGGGCTTTTAAACGAGATCGTCGTTTTCGTGGAGCGGGACCTCACGGAGGAGCAGATCGTTTCCGTCGAGGAGCAGATCCGCGCGCTCGACAACGTCGCCGAGGTGCGGCGCACGACGCGCGCCGAGGCGCTTGAAGAAGTCAAGAACCAGTCCGAGGAATACGCCCATCTGTACGCCGACATCACGCCGGAGGAGAACCCGATGAGCGATTCCTTCACGATCACGTATAAGGACAACGACGGCGTCATCACGCTCAGCTATCTGCTCGGACAGATCGAAGGCGTCCGCAAGGTCAACAACCGCCTCGATCTCGCCGTGAAGATCACGTCCTTCAAAAACGGCGTGCTCCTCATCTTCACGTGGTTCCTCATCATCCTGTTCGTCGTCAGCCTCTTCGTCATCATCAATACGATCAAGCTCTCCGTCTTCGCGCGGCGCGGCGAGATCAGCATCATGCGCTACGTCGGCGCGACCGGGTGGTTCATCACGCTCCCGTTCCTCGTGGAGGGCATCGTGATCGGCGCGGTCGCCAGCATCGCCGCGTTCTTCATCGAAAAGTATTTCTATCACTATATCGAAGCCATGGTCACGAGCGATCTGCAGATGATCTCCCTCGTCAGCTTCGCCTCCGTGCAGCCGACGGTCTTCTGGGGATTTCTGGCGGTCGGCGTCTTCGCCGGCATCGTCGGGAGCAGCATCTCGCTCGGAAAGTATCTGAGGGTATGATCCCGCAGGGGAGGAGACAAACCATGAAGGGAAAACGCATCTGCGCCGCGCTGCTCGCGCTCGTCATGACGGCGGCGGTGTTGATCGCCTCCGGCTCGCCCGCCGTCGGCGCCGGATATTCGGACGCGAAGACGAAGAATTTGGAGGAGCAGATCGCGCAGCTCCAGCAGCAGGAGAAGCAGCAGCGGGCAAAGATCGCGCAGCTGCAGAACGAACGCAGCGAAGTCAGTGCGCAGAAAAAGGAACTGGACGAGCTCCTCGCGACGACGCAGCGGATCATAGAGAATACGGAAACGCTGTTCGCGGAGCTGGACGCCTCCATCACCGACAAACGGGAGCAGATCGAGAGCACACAGGCGGAGTACGCCCGCGTGCGCGCGCAGTTCCTTGAAACGATCGCGACGAATTACGAGGAGGGTGAGGCGAGCTACATCGGGCTCATCCTCGGAGCGGACAGCCTCGGCGACTTCCTCTCGCGCGTGGAACGCGTTTCGAGCATCCTCGAATACAATAATACCGTAATGTCCCGTCTCGATCAGGCGAAAAACGAGCTCCTCGCGCAGAAGGATGCGCTCGAAGAACTGATCCTCGACCAGGCGGCGCGCATGGAGGAACTGGAGAACGAGAAGGCGCAGTACGAGAAAGACCTCGAAGCTGCGATCGCGCTCATGAATTCGTTGTCCGCAAACGAGGCCAAAGCGCGTTCGGAGCTGGCAAAACGGCAGGCGGAGGAAGCCGAACTCGATAAACAGCTGCAGGAATACATCGCCGAGCAGCAGCGCAAGCTGCAGGCGCAGCTGGAGAGCGGCGACTGGCGCTGGCCGATCGATCTGAACGTGCAGCAGTACTGTTCCTCCGGCTACGGCTGGCGGATCCTGTACGGTCAGTGGGACTTCCACCGCGGCTGGGACATCGCGTGCTACCTCGGCAACGACATCCACGCCGCGAAGGGCGGCACGGTCATCATCGCGCAGTACCACTACAGCTACGGCAACTACGTCGTCATCGACCACGGCGGCGGCGTCGCGACGGTATACGCCCACGCGAGCAAGCTGCTCGTCACGGTCGGGCAGAAGGTGAACAAGGGCGACGTGATCGCCAAGGTCGGCACGACGGGCAACTCGACCGGCTACCACCTCCATTTCGAGTTCCGTCTCAACGGTCAGCATACGGATCCGTTCAACTATATCAAGTCTCCGCCGATCTCCGTCTACGCGTCCAAGCTGAGCAAGGGGTAAGGCGTGCCCGGACAGATCATTCCGCACAAGAAAGGCGCAAACAGACATCATGAAGAAAAAAGTATCGGTGGGCGTCACCGTCCTGCTCGTGTTCTTCGCGGCGCTCCTCACGTTCCAGATCACCTATCTGACGCTTTCCGTCCGGCATAAGGCGGAGCTGCGCGAAGCGTACGAGGACGTCGCGCGCTTCGATAAGCTGCTCGAGGTCGACGAGCTCTACCGCGCTCTGTACGTGGAGGAGATCGACGACGGCGCGCTGATGGACGGGATCCTCGAGGGATACGTTCTGGGCAGCGGCGACCGGTACGGCGCATACTACGACGCCGAGAGCTTCCAGAGTTATATGGAAAGCCTGAACGGCGACATGCAGGGCATCGGCGTCAACGTCATCTACAATTCCGAATACGGCGGGATCGAGATATTGAACGTGATGCCGAACTCTCCGGCGCTGGAGGCCGGCGTGAAGCCGGGCGACCTCATCGTGTACGTCGGCGAGGAGATGGAGAGCGTCGCGGAGCTCGGCTACTACGGCGCGCTCACGAAGCTCCAGGGCAAGGCGGGGACGACCGCCGTCTTCACCGTCGCGCGCGGCAAAAACTACGAGGAGTTCGTATCCTTCTCCATCCCGCGCGGCTATATCACGGAGCAGTCCGTAATGTACCGAGTATACGCGCTCGATGCGTCGGTCGGCGTGATCCGCATCACCGGCTTCGACCGGGCGACGCCGGAGCAGTTCACCGGCGCCGTGAACGATCTGCGCGCGCAGGGCTGCACGCGCCTCGTCATCGACGTGCGGAACAATCCGGGCGGCGAGCTGTCGGCGATCTGCTCGGTCCTCGATTTCCTCCTTCCGGAGGGACCGGTGATCCGGACGATCGACCGCGACGGGAACGAGGAAACGATCTATTACTCCGACCGGCAGGCGCTCGACATGCCGATGGCGGTGCTCGTGAACGGGAGCACGGCGAGCGCGGGCGAGCTTTTCTGCTCCGCCCTGCAGGATTATGAGAAGGCCGTGATCGTCGGGACGCAGACGTACGGGAAGGGTAGCATGCAGTCGATCCGCGAGCTTTCCGACGGCAGCGGGCTCGTCGTGACGTACCGCTACTACTGCCCGCCGTACTCCGATAACTACGACGGCGTCGGCGTGACGCCGGATATTCTCGTCGAGCTCGATCCCGCGGCGGCGGACAAGACCATCTACAGGATCACGGACGAGGAGGATAACCAGCTCCGCGCCGCCGTGGCAGCGCTCGGCTGAGCGCGAACCGAAGATAACCGTTCCCCGCGGATCGCTCCGCGGGGGATCCGATACAGGAGGAGATCACCTTTATGGACAGCGAGAAGAAAACGCTTTATACGCAGGAAGGGTTCCAGAGCCTCGTCGAGGAGCTGCAGTATCTGAAGGAGAAACGCATCCCCGAGATCAAGCAGCAGCTCGCGGAAGCGCGCGCCTTCGGCGACCTTTCCGAGAACAGTGAATACGACGAGGCGAAGAACGAACAGGCGAAGACGGTCACGCGGATCGCGGAGCTCGAAGAGCTCATCAATCAGGCGGTCGTCATCGACGAGAGCGAGATCCGGGCGGACGTCGTGAACCTCGGCTCCGTCGTGCGCGTCTACGACTGCGATATGGAAGAAGAGGTCGAGTACAGCATCGTCGGCTCGAACGAGGCCGACGCGCTGGAGGGCAAGATCTCCGACCAGAGCCCGATCGGCGGCGCCCTCATCGGCAGCAGCGTCGGGGAAGAGGTCACGGTGAACGCGCCGAACGGCGACTATAAGCTCCGCATCCTCGAAGTGCACCGCGCCAAGAACAACTGAGAATAAGAAAGGCCCCCACGGGGGAACTGACGGAATATGGAAGAACAGAACAGACAGAATACGGAACAGACGCCGCAGGCATCCGCCGCGGAGCTGAGCGAGATACTGCGCATCCGCCGCGAGAAGCTGAAGGCGCTCCAGGACGCCGGACAGGATCCGTTTACGGTCACGCGCTATGACGTGACCCACCACAGCGAAGAGATCCGCGCCGGATACGACGCGCTCGAGGGCAGCGAGGTCTCGATCGCCGGGCGGATGATGTCGAAGCGGATCATGGGCAAGGCGTCCTTCTGCAACGTGCAGGACCGCACCGGACCGATGCAGGTCTACGCCGCCCGCGACGCGCTCGGCGAGGAGGCCTACGCGGCGTTCAAGAAATACGATATCGGCGACCTGATCGGCGTGCGCGGCACCGTCTTCAAGACGAAGACCGGCGAGATCACGCTGCACGCGTCCGAGCTGACACTGCTCGCCAAGTCGCTCGAGCCGCTGCCGGAGAAGTTCCACGGACTGACGAACGTCGATCAGCGCTACCGCCAGCGGTACGTCGATCTCATCATGAATCCGGAGTCGAAGGAGACGTTTTTGCGCCGCTCGCAGATTTTGCGCGCGATCCGCCGCTTCCTCGACGGACAGGATTTCATCGAGGTCGAGACGCCGATCCTCGTCTCCAACGCCGGCGGCGCCGCCGCCCGGCCGTTCATCACGCATCACAACGCGCTCGACGAGGACTTCAAGCTGCGCATTTCGCTCGAGTTGTACCTGAAGCGGCTGATCGTCGGGGGACTGGAGAGAGTGTACGAGATCGGGCGCGTCTTCCGCAACGAGGGCGTCGACACCCGCCACAATCCGGAATTCACGCTGATGGAGATCTATCAGGCGTACACGGACTATCACGGCATGATGGATCTCACGGAGAACATGTTCCGCACCGTGGCGCGCGAGGTGCTCGGCACGACGACGATCACGTACGGCGGCGTCGAGATGGATCTCGGGAAGCCGTTCGCGCGGATCACGATGGTGGACGCGGTGAAGAAGTATTCCGGCGTCGATTTCGACGCGATCGGGACGCTGGAGGAGGCGAGAGCCGCCGCCGACGCGCATCACGTGGAGTATCTGGAGCGCCACAAGAAGGGCGATATCCTCAATCTCTTCTTCGAGACGTTCGTCGAGGACAACCTCGTGCAGCCGACCTTCGTGACGGACCATCCGGTGGAGATCTCTCCGCTGACGAAGCGCAAGCCGGACAAGCCGGACTACGTGGAGCGCTTCGAGTTCTTCATGAACGGCTGGGAGATGGCGAACGCGTATTCCGAGCTGAACGATCCGATCGACCAGCGCGCGCGCTTCGCCGCGCAGGAAGAGCAGTTCGCGAACGGCGACGACGAAGCGGAGCATACGGACGAGGACTTTCTGCACGCGCTTGAGATCGGGATGCCGCCGACCGGCGGGATCGGTTTCGGGATCGACCGCATGTGCATGCTCCTCACCGACTCCCCCGCCATCCGCGACGTCTTGTTCTTCCCGACAATGAAACCTTTGAAGAGCGAAGAGAAGCTTGCGACGGGTGAAATTGCCCCTGAGTATGCTCCTGCTGAGGTCAACGAAGCAGTCCCCGAAGCTCCTGTTCAGGAAGAAAAAATCGACTTCTCCAACGTCGTGATCGAGCCGCTTTTCGAGGATCAGGTCGATTTTGATACCTTCTCCAAGTCCGATTTCCGAGCTGTAAAAGTGCTCGAATGCGAGGCTGTTCCGAAGTCCAAAAAGCTCTTAAAATTCACGCTGGATGACGGTTCTGACGAGAAACGGACGATTTTGAGCGGTATTCACGCATATTACGAGCCGGAGCAGTTGATTGGAAAGACCTGTATCGCCATCACGAATCTGCCTACGCGCAAGATGATGGGCATTGATTCCTGCGGTATGCTTCTGAGCGCCGTTCATAAGGAAGGCGAGGAAGAAAAACTCCATCTTCTGATGGTCGATCCTCACATTCCGGCTGGCGCGAAGCTGTATTGATTTGAAGCCTGTTTTGGGCCCAAATCACCAAAAAGGTCTCCAAAAATCACCTTTGGCTCTCCGAATCGGAGGCCGAAAATGTGCAATTCTTCATTGAATGGCATATACCGTCGCTAATCTGCAAGAGACTCACTACCAAACGGTAGTGGGTCTCTTTTTTTGTTTCCGGCTTTTTGTGGCCGAACCTACTGTACATATTCTATCTGATTGCCCGCTGAGTAAAATCGGCGGGCTTTTTTTGTTTCTGGAGGTGTTTGGAATGAGCTCGAAAAATTTTTTTGATTTTTTTCAAAATTCGATGTCGTTTTTTGGGCCTCGATGTTGCTGTAGGGGGTTGAGGACGGAAACTCCTCACTGCTACTTGAAAACTGAATACACATTCATCAGGTACGTTCCTGAGCGGGGGCGAAAGTCCCAGCCGAATGAAGGTGCGCCAAGACCCTCCTGCCCATCCGGGTTATAACGGAAAGCAAGGTGGCGAGCGTT
>JAEEGL011116751.1_pt1 | contig 50798 bp, 49 predicted proteins | sample 9134231 | NCBI WGS metagenome assembly JAEEGL01 (sample SAMN16246548, study PRJNA631951) | gut metagenome | biome: gut microbiome; feature: rumen; material: fiber-attached | host: Bos | place: Iran: Karaj | collected 2018-10 | reverse complement strand
GCGATTTCACCCACCGAAGGTGGATTTCCCCCGTCCGGAAGGACGGAGTTCGTTGAAAAAAGCGCTTTTGTCTGGTAGACAAAAAGCGCTTTTTTCATGGAGCAGGGTACGGGAGTCGAACCCGCCTATCTGGCTTGGGAAGCCAGCGTACTACCGATGTACTAACCCTGCGATCCGGAACACTTTGTTATTATACACCCGATCCGGCAAAGATGCAAGTGTTTTTTTCGAGAAGCTCCGTCAAACAGAGTCCGGGGATGACGGGAGGAGTGAATCCGGCTCCGGAAAGGGCCGGGTCCCGATCTCCCGCATGATCTCCGCGGGGGAACGGCCGGCGGCGCTCTCTTTCATGATCTGTTCCAGGACGGGAACGGCGTGGCTGAAAAACCGCTTCAGGCCTTCGCAGAGGATATACTGTCCCGCCTCGCCTTCCGCACTTTTTCCGAACCGGTCCTTGGGGCATCCGCCGCCGCAGAAGCGGAGCCAGGGGCAGGCGCGGCATTCGCTTGTCAGCGCGGATTCCTTCCTTTCGCCGAAACGCTTCTGAAATTCGCTTTCGGCCATGCCGGCGAGCTTCCCGGACCGGAGATTTCCGAGCCGGTGACCGTCGTCCACGAAATGGTCGCAGGAATAAACGGCGCCGTCCTCCTCGGCGATCAGGACGCGGCCGCAGGTTTTCCGCATCGTGCAGAGCGACGCTTCCCCGCCCGCAAGGATCCGGGCGGTCTCCGCGAAAAGCTGCACGTCGCATTTCCCCAGGTCGTTTTTGACCCATTCGTCGAAAACCGAGACAAGGAATTCGCCGTAGCCCGCGGGATCCGCCGAGAGCGGTGAAAGCGTTCCGTCCCCGCGCCGGATCACGATGGGGATGAACTGGATCCAGGTGCATCCGGTGTCCCGCAAGGCGCGGTAGACGCCCGCGGGATCCTTGAGGGACGAGGCGTTGACCGTGCAGAGCAGGTCGGGATCGCCCCCATGACGGCGAAGCCGGGCGATGGCGGCAAGGACGCGCCGATGCGTCGGCTCCCCTGCGATCGTGAGGCGGTTCCGGTCGTGGATCAGTTCGCTTCCGTCGATGCTGATCCCCACGTCGAAGCGATTTTCTTTCAGGAAACGGCACCATTCGTCGTTCAGAAGCAGCCCGTTGGTCTGCAGATTGTTCCAGACCTCTCTTCCTTTGGGGATCAGGCGCTTTTCCAGTTCGACGACCTTTTTGTAGAAACCGATCCCGGCCAGAGTCGGTTCTCCCCCGTGCCAGATGAAGGAGACCGGACCGGCGGAGGAGGCCGCGGCCTCGCGGATAAGCTTTTCCAGAAGATCGGCGCTCATCACGGTCTGTTTCGCGTGCGCGGAATACCGCCCCTTTCCCAGGTAATAGCAGTAGCGGCAGCGCATGTTGCAGCGGGAGCCGACGGGCTTCGCCATCACCACGAGCCCTTCGCTTTTTTCGCCGGCCACGGTCTCCTCCTTTCTCCGGTTTTCGCCGGGCGGCGGCTATTTCAAATACCGGTCAAAGAAATCAAGGACTTTGTTCCAGGAATCCATGGCCTGCTCGACCCGGTACATGGGCCTGTCGTAGTACCAGAAGCCGTGCCCGGCCCCGTCGTAGCGGTGAAATTCGTAGTTCTTTCCGAGCTCCCTGAGCTTCGCCTCCAGAACGTTCACGTCCTCCTTCGTGGGATTCCGGTCGTCGTTGCCGAAGATGCCGAGAAGCGGGCAGGAGAGCCCCGCGGCGCAGTCGATGGGAGCGACCGGACGCGCGGGCGTCAGGCTTTCCGGCGGGCAGACGACCCCGCCGCCCCAGCAGTCCACCGCCGCGTCGATGCCGGGAAGGGTGGAGGCGGCCAGGAAGGTGTGCCGTCCGCCGGAGCACATGCCGATGCAGCCGGCCCTGCCGTTTGCGCCCGGCTGGTTTTTCAGGAAGGCGAGGGAGGCCGCCACGTCTTCCATCACGGACTTGTCGGGAACGCCGCCGGCGTCGCGCATCCTGCCGGAGACTTCGGGAGGCGTGCCGTCGCCGTAATCCTCGTAGATGTTGGGGCAGAGGACGCTGTATCCGTGCATGGCGAAGCGGTTGGAGGTTTCCCGGCACCACTCGTCCCATCCCGGCATGTGCGGGATCAGAACGATCCCGGGGGTCGGACGGTCGGTCATGGGACGCGCCCACCAGGCAGAGACCGGCTTGCCCTCGTGGCCGGGCAGACGGATCGTTTCGGCGACGAGGCCCGCGCGGTCCTTCACGTGAAATGAATTCCAGGTCATGATGATACTCCTTTCCTTCGGGGGATGTTTTTTCGCTTTTCATTCTATCACATTTTCCGTCTCTTGAAAAGAGAAAAGAAAACGGCGCGCCCGGAGGACGCGCCGCGGATCCGGTTTCCGGACGCCCCGGACAGGCCGCGCGGACCGTCTCCGTTCCCTTCCGCGGAGACAGAATACCGTACGTCTTCTGCGGGGTGGGGGAAACCGCACCGTACGATACCGACGGGGAAAGGCCTTCGGAGAGCTCTCCGAAGGCCTTTATGCGCTGCGTTTACTTCCCCAGATGGAACCCCGTGACGGACAGCTCCGCCACTGCGGTGCCGAGCTCGTCCCGTACCGGGATACGGTAGAAGCAGGTGCTTCGCCCGTCCTTGACGCAGTGCGCCTCGGCGGTAAGCACGCCGCCCTTCGGGGCGCTGAGGTATGCGATCTGGGAGGAGATCGCAACCGTCCCGGGATTCTGCCAGTTGGAGGCGACGGCAAAAGCGAGATCGGCCAGAGTGAAGATCGCTCCGCCCATCACGCCGCCCAGGGCGTTGCGGTGCAGGTCGGTAAGGACCAGGGAACACTTCGCGGTTTTTTCACCGACCTCGTCGATCTCGCATCCGGCGGAGGAGGCGAAGCGGTCGTTCCGGAAATAGGCGCGGATCTCTTCAAGCGTCTGCAAAGGGAGCCCTCCTCATTCTTCCTCGCCCGTGCCGATGGAATCGGTGACGGCCACGGTGACCTTCCGGTCGTAGCAGGAGAAGATGGAAGCGACCTTCTCTTTGGACGGCGCTTTGGAAAGGATGCTGACCAGGGGTACAATGACGAATCCGGCCAGCATGCAGAAGGCGCCCGCGTTGATCGGAGACTGCAGGATCCCGGGGAAGTAGGGACGGAAGAAGATGTTCAGAAGCATCACCGCGGTGGAGAAGAAAAAGTTGACCGCGCAGGAAAGCTTCGTGGTCCGCTTCCAGTAGAGCCCAAACAGGAAGGGGGCGAGGAACGCGCCGGCCAGAGCGCCCCAGGACACGCCCATCAGCTGCGCGATGAAGGTGACGTTCGCGCGGTACTGCAGGATGGCGATGACCGCGGAGATCGCGATGAAGACCGCGATCAGGACCCGCATGGTGAAAAGCTGGCCCTTTTCGCTCATGTTCTTCTTCAGATTGCCCTTGATGAAGTCGAGGGTGAGGGTGGAGCTGGAGGTCAGGACCAGCGAGGAAAGGGTCGACATGGAGGCCGAGAGCACCAGGATCACCACCAGGGCGATCAGGATCGCGGGAAGGCCGGAGAGCATGGCGGGGATGATCGCGTCGAAGCCTTCCTTCGCAACGTCCACCTTGTCGCCGAAGAGCCGGCCGAAGCCGCCCAGGAAGTAGCAGCCGCCCGCCACCACCGTGGCGAAGATCGTGGAAATGACCATGCCCTTGTTGATGGCCTTTTCGCTTTTGATGGCGTAGAACTTCTGCACCATCTGCGGAAGGCCCCAGGTGCCCAGCGACGTCAGGATCATCACGCCCAGAAGGTTCACCGGATCGGGGCCGAAGAAGGAGGCGAAGATGCCGGGGGAGGAGGAAACGGCCTCGTCGTTGACTTTGGCAAGCGTATCCAGCGCCGCAAGGAACCCGCCCTGACTTTTCAGCACCGCTACCACCACGGCGACGATGCCGAACAGCATGATGATGCCCTGGATGAAGTCGTTCATGGCGGTGGCCATGTATCCGCCGGCGATGACGTACACGCCGGTCAGGACAGCCATCACGACGACGCAGATCGAGTAGTCGACGTTGAAGGCCATGCCGAAGAGCCGGCTCAGACCGTTGTAGAGCGAGGCGGTGTAGGGGATCAGGAAGATGAAGATCACCGCCGAGGAGAAAAGTTTCAGGCCGGAGCTCTGGAACCTGGCGTCAAAGAACTGCGGCATGGTGGCGGAATTGAGATGCTGGGTCATGATGCGGGTGCGTCTTCCGAGGACCGCCCACGCCAGAAGCGAGCCGAGGAACGCGTTGGCGATGCCGACCCAGGTGGCGGCGATGCCGTATTTCCAGCCGAACTGGCCCGCGTAACCGACGAAGATGACCGCCGAGAAGTAGGAGGTGCCGTAGGCGAAGGCCGTCAGCCACGGTCCGACGTTCCGGCCGCCCAGCACGAAGCCCGAGACGTCGGTGCTGTGTTTCCGGCAGTAAAGGCCGACGAAAACCATCACGCCGAAGAAGATCACCAGAAGAAGGATCTTCACGAAAAGATCAAACCACATTTGAATCGCTCGCTTTCTTTAGGGAGTCTTTGTTTGCCCGCCAGAGCGGGAGGGGAGAGGATCAGCGAAGGTTTCTCCGGCGGGATCCGCCCGCAAAAAAAACCTCCGCGTCCCCTTGGGGACACAGAGGGCGAAATTTCTTCCGCGGTACCACCTCAGTTCGCCGTCTCCTCGCGGAGCCGGCCTTACGGGATACGAAGCCATATCCCTTCCGCGGTAACGGGCGGACCCGGCTTTCCTACTCGATACGATCTTTCGGATCGCTGCTCGGAAGGGTAATTCAGACGCTGCTTTCCGCCACCTTCACACCGCCGGCGGCTCTCTGGGGGAAAGATCTCAGGGTCTTACTTGATCTTCGTCATCGCAGATAACGATAGGATTTTACCACGCCAACGCGATAAAGTCAAGAGTTTTTTTCAAACTTTTTGCCGCCGCGGGAAAACGGCTGCGGATCGCGCCGGAAAAGGAGACGGGACCGGCTTCGGGATCGCGGATAAACGGCGGCCGCGCAGGTCCGCGCGGCCGCCGGGTGTGTTCCGGAACCGGAAGGGTCAGAGAAGGAGCCGGTTTTCCCGGACGACCTTTTCCAGGGCGCGCGCCATGGAAAGGAATCCCAGATCGGTGGGATGACATCCGTCCACGGTACCCTCGTCCCGGCAAAGGCGCGTCAGCGCCTTGCCGTCCAGAAGCCAGACCCGCGTATCCCCGGCGCGCCGGGCGTTTTCCACCGTGGCGCGGATGATCCCGAGCCGTTCCTTTTCCTCCTTCGTCAGGAAGTGCTTCGGGCGGGACATGACGACGATGGGAAGGTCGGGATGCGCTTCCCGCACGGCGCGGAACATCTTTTCGTGGGTAGCCCGCAGATGCTCCGCCGTGGGGGCGTTGTGGTCGTAATCGTAGACGAAGATCGACATGGAAAGCGATTTCACGTAATCGATCATCGGATCCTCGGCCTTCGCGTTTCCGGAGAAGCCGAGATTGATATAGTCCGCGTCGAAGGCGCGGGAGAAGATCGCCTGGTAGCAGGTGCCGGGACGGGAAGCGCACCCGCCCTGGGTGATGGAGGAGCCGTAGAAGACCACCGGGACCGGGTTCCGGTACGGCGCGGGGGAAAGCGGCGGGCAGTCTTTGTCAAGACCGATATAAAGCTCCTTTACGCCGGAATACAGGGGGAATTCGATCAGGATTTCCCGCTCCTTTTTCCGTCCGAGGGCGAGGACCCCTTCGAATTCCTCCGCCACGTCCATGGGGGGAAGGAAGGTCCCGGTGTAGCGCCCGTCGGCGTAAAGATCGAAGCCCGCGCTTCCGGTCAGGGCGAAATGCGGCATCTTGCCCGGGGCGTCCAGCCGCGCGAGGATCGCGATCCGGCGGCTGGCGGTGCGGAAGCGCACCCGCCCGCCCGCGGTGTTCGTGTGCAGGAAGGCGACGCCCTCGCTGACTACCTTCGCGACCTTCTCGGGCATGCGGCGGTATTGACCGCCCTCCCGGAAGACGCCGCAGATTTCAAAGGGCTTGCCGTCCGTTGAGAAATAGCGCAGTCCGTTTTTCCGGAATACGCCCTCCACCCGGAAATTGCGGTCGATTTCGTCGATTTTCGCCATGTTGTATTCCTCCTTCGGCGCGGTGCGCGCCGTATACTCGTTCGGGATTCGCGGGAAAACGCCTTATCTCTCCACCCGGAGCAGGATCTCCTCCGCGCGCGCCGCGGCTTCCGCGGGGGAAAGGGAGCGGAAGATCGTGCGGCCGGGCTCGAAGGGCTCGATCATGTAAAGGGCGTCGGTCCCTTTTTTGCGGAATCGATTCAGGATCGCGCGGGAATCGATGACGCCGGTCTCCATGGGGAAGCGGCGCTGCATGTCCTTCTGCCGGTCGTAGGGGATACCGGCAGGCGCGTCGTTGAGGTGGACGCAGACCAGCCGGTCGATCTTTTCCTCCACGGTCAGAAGATCCTTTTCCTCCCCGCCCGCCGAGGTATACCAGTGATAGACGTCGAACGCGATCCCGGCCGTGCCGCCCGCCGCGTCGGCAAGCGACAACACGCCGTCCAGCGAGTGGACGAATGCGTGAGGCGCGAGGGTCCGGAGCTCGTGCGGGCCGAGGAATTCCAGACCGTAGCGCACGCCGTAATCCCGGAGGATCTCGCCGACCTTCCGGATCCTTCCGGCGTGCCAGAGAAAGTTTTCGTCAAATTCCCGGGTGCCGGCGGGCCAGACGTGATTGTAGGCGGTTTTCGCGCCGAGCTTTTCGGCGACGGCCGCGCGGCGCTTCAGCTCCTCCAGAGCCTTTTCGAACTCCGCGTCGTCCAGCTCCCAGTGATAGAAATCGGCCGGCATCGGCAAAAGCCCGAAGCCGATCCCGCAGGCGCGCGCGGCTTCGCCGGCCTTTTTCGCGCGGAGGGGATCCTCCAGAAGATCGGGGGTCAGGCTGACCGCCTGAAAACCGCGGGAGGCGGCCTCCGGGATCAGGTCGAGGGCCGACCAGGGAAGATTCAGCATGGATGCGTCGAGAGTGCGGATCATTTTCGGTCTCCTTTCCGGACCGCTCAGACGTCCGAGAGCGGCGTGGTTTCGAGGAATGAAAGGACCTGCTCCCGGCTCCGCAGAGCGGTCCCCGCGCCGACGGCCGTGGTGCAGATCGCACCGCAGGCGCCGGCGAAGCGGAGCGCCTTTTCGACCGGCTCGCCCGCAAGGATCTCCGAGGCGAAGCCCGCGATGAAATTGTCGCCCGCGCCGGTCGCGTCCGCCGCCCGGATCCGGTGGGCGGGAAGCCGGATCGAGAAGGAGGCGTTTTTGAAATAACAGCCCTTCGCCCCGAGCTTGACAATCACGTTCTTCACGCCGCGGGAGAGAAAGACGTCGGCCATTTCCTCCGGATCGGTTTTCCCGGTGAAGTACCGCGCCTCGTCCTCGTTGGGCGTGATATAGTCCGCAAGGGGCAGGGAGGCGGCGACGTCGTCCAGGGTCAGGAAGCGGAAGTTGGGAAGCTTGGTGTCGGCGAAGATCAGAAGGCCGCGCTCCCGGGCGGCGCGGAAGACCCTTTCGATGATCAGGGGATCGTCGAAGGGCGCACGGAAAAGAGAGCCGATCAGGATCGCGCCTTTTTCGGGCAGCCGGTCGAGATAGCGGTCGGGACGGAAGTTGTACCGGTGCGCCGCGTTCGTGATCGATTTGCGCGTGCCGTCGGGGGCGACGAACATGGTGGTCACCGGCGTCGGAGAAAGGTCGTCGCGGATCAGGGCCGAAAGATCGGTCCCCGCGTCCCGCATCGCCCCTTCGATCAGATCGCCGGCGCTGTCCGTCCCGAGATGGCAGAGGATCCCGGCCCTGCGTCCCAGCCGGGCGAGGGCCAGGACCTGATTGACGGCCTCGCCGCCGACGAACAGCGAACCGGACTCCGCGCGGAAGCCGGTGGCCGACACCGGCTCCGGATCAAAGCCGCGGATGATGGAATCCACCAGAGCCTGGCCGATGGAAAGGATCATGGGTTCGGAATTCACACGGTGCCTCCTTTTTTGCGTGAAAACGGCGTGTCAGAGCGACGTCACGATCTCAAAATCGCGCTTGGTAAAGCCCGTGGCGTACGTCCTGCCGCCGCGGCGCAGGAAGCTTGCCGAAACGGCGAAGACGCGTTCGGTTTTTTCACGGAGATCGCGGGTGATGAGAAGCAGATAAGCGTCGGTATCAAATCCCGCGATCACGTTGTTGGAATTGTCATGCATGACGTGGCCGTCGGCCTGCCGGTTGAACCAGATCTCCCGCTCGATCCCGTCCCGCGTGATCCGGAGCCCTTCGGCGTTTTCGCCGGTCAGCCGCACGAAAGAGGCGGGGTGCTCTTCGGGATCCAGCTCCAGGGTGTGGATCAGAAGATGCGTCCGCTCCTCGTCGCGGGTGGTGAAGACAAGAGAAGGCTTGTCCAGGTTTTCGCCGTGATCGGGGTGGGCGACCCTTTCGGAGAGGGTCGTCTCCGGGAAATGGGAGAGGAAGCGGGCGCGGCTTTCGCCGTTCGCAAATTCTGCGCCGTTCCCGGACGCCCGGTAGGTCCCGTCAAAATGCAGGGTGAATTCGACCCTGTCCGGCGCATGGCAGAAGACGTCGTCCACGATCAGGAGCATCCGGTTTTCGAACCAGAGGAAATTGCGGTAGAGCCGGGAGACGAGATGGGCCATCGGCCCCGCGGCGTCAGCCTGGAACCAGACGAAGTCCCGTCCGGCATAGTTACCGGAGATACGGCCGGGGAACTTCGTGCCGCGGTAAAGCTCCTCGTCCCGCCGCCCGCCGCCGCGGACGAGGCGCAGGACGCTGTGCGCCGCGTCCTGACAGTAATAGGCGTGATAGAAGGGGCTTTCGTAGCTGCAGGTGCCCTCGTCCACGAAGAAGGGAGAACCCTTGTGCCAGAGCAGGAAGGACCCGGCGTCGTTGTGGGAATGGTTCCAGCAGAAGCCGCTCTTTACGGCGAAGAGGGTGCCGTCCGGCTCCCACGTGTCGCGGGTGAGGGCGTAGCCGGAGGAAAAGACGGCGGTCTTGGGGAGAGCTTCCGGAGAAGTGCGGCGCCGGGAAAAATCGAAGCCCGCGATCTCCTCGAAAAGACCGGTCCCGCAGGTCGAGGCGCAGGCGTCTGAAGCGGCCGTACCCAGCCCGAGCATCGAGGCGTACTGCGTCACAAGGCTGACGTCCTCGCGGACGTCGCTGTCGCCGAAATTGAGGAAATCGTACCGGATCTCCCCGTCGCGGAAGACCGGGTAAGAAAACTCCATCAGGCCGTCGAGGAGTCCTGCGGGAAGAGCGGCCCGGATCGTTTCGTTCCGGCCCGCATACCGTTCGCTGACGTAGAGATAGCGCAGAAGAGAACCGGTGCCGTAGTTGTCGTAGGCGACGCTTTCATAAAACATGCCCCGGTCGTCGAAATTCCGCATCTTGTTGAAAAGGGGATTCCCGGGATAAGCAAGATAATCGGCCAGCGCCCGGTCTGCCAGCGCAAGCATCCGCTCCGCGTTCTCCCCGGGCAGACGGTCCCGGATCGCGAGGAGCGCCGCGGCCGCCTCGCCGATGCAGACCGCCCACCAGTTGTGTCCCATGGAATCGACGGCGTGGATGCGCGTTTCGGGAAGGACCCAGTCGGAAAAGGCCGGAAGGACGCCCCTTTCAAAGATCCCTTTCGCGATCGCGTCCCGTTCCGCGGGGGTCAGGACGTCGTAAATCAGGTCGTACGCCGTCGCCGCGGCCAGCGTGGTGCCGGTGGAACAGAGATCCGAATGCCAGGGAATCGGCTTCCGCACCGCGTAGCTCACGGCGTACCAGCGCTCAAAGGAGATGAAATGCAGCAGAAGATCGCGCAGACGAAGGGCCGGCGCAGGATCCCCTTCGATCCGATGCTTCAGGCCGAGGATCCGGTTCAAACGGCGAAGCTGCTGATTCAGAAGGCCGAAATTGGCGTGGAGCGTATCGGGGCCGTTGGCCTCCTCTTCGGTGACGAAGGGTTCCCGCATCGCCTTTTCCGCGTCGGACACCGCGCTTTCGTAACGCGCGCGGGCGGCGGGATCGGTCCTGATTTTTTCGCGGAACCTCGCTTCGTCCGCAGCCGAAAAATACAGATAAGGATGCTGCATCGTATCATCTCCTTTTGCGTTCTCCTGAGAAGAACATACCATATTTCGGCTTCGATTGCAAGAAGGAGCTTTTCCGGAAAACTTCCGGTTGCCGCCGGGGACGCGGTGTGATACAATGAGCCGGAAAGGAAAGCGCGCGGAAGGGGGAGAACGCGATGGGGAAAGAGGAGTATCTCGGAAGCGGCAGCGAAAGGATCGACAGCCTGCTTCTGTTTTCGGCGGAAATCGACAAGATGACCGCGATCGAACGCCGGACGCTTCTCGTCGACCGGAGCCGGCGGGAAAACGACGCCGAGCATTCCTGGCATATCGCCGTGATGGCGATGCTTTTCGAGGAATACGCCCTGGAAAAGCCGGACGTCGGCCGGGTGAGCGAAATGTGTGCGGCGCACGATCTGGTGGAAATCTACGCCGGGGACACCTTCGCCTACGATGAAAAGGGGAATCTTGACAAGGCGGCGCGGGAAAAAGAGGCCGCGGATCGCCTGTTCGGAAGTCTTCCGGACGAAAAGGGCAAATATCTCCGCGCCTTATGGGAGGAATTCGACGCCATGGAGACGGCCGACGCGAAGTACGCGGCCTGCATGGACAGGCTCCAGCCCTTTCTGCACAACGTTCTGACCGGCGGGCACACCTGGGTCGAAGGGAAAACGCGCCGCGCCGCAGTGGAAAGGCGGACCGCGATCCTCCGGGAGTTCATGCCGGCGCTGGTTCCCTGGCTGACCGCGAATCTGGACCGGGCGGTGGAGCGGGGATGGCTCCTGCCGTGAAAGAACAGCCAAAGGGGAGAAAAACAGGATGGAAAAGAAAGCGATATCGGTTTATCTCGCTCCGCATCAGGACGACGAACTGACCAATCTCGGGGTGGATCTCTGCCGGGAGGTTTCCGAGGGGAAAGAAGTCTGGTGCCTTCTCTTCACCGACGGATCGTCCTCCTTCGTCCGGGAGTTTCTCGGGAACGGGGAGAAATGCCCCCTGCATCCGGGAAGGCACGTCTACCGGATGGACAGAGCCGGATTTGCTCTGGCGCGGGACCGGGAGTGGCGCGAAAGCCTCGCGGCTATGGGTCTTCCTGCGGAGCGCGCGGTCGTTCCGGAGGGACGCGCGGTGGACGGTTCCCTGACGAAGGAGCAGGCGAAGGAGCTCCTTTTGCGATTTCTTGCGGGGAAAAACGATGCGCGCGTCACGCTCAAGACGATCATGCCGGTGACCGGCTGCCGTCAGAATCCCGATCATACGAATCTCGGAAAGGCCGCGGAGGAGCTCTTCCGGGAAGGCGGCGCCGACGGGCTGGAGCTCTTTTTCGAGCCGATCCTGACCGGGAAAAACTGCCCCGAGGAAAGAGATCTCACGCGCGTGGAGCCGGAGAACGGGGAACAGAGAAAAAAGCTTGAAAAGGCCGCGGCGGCTTACGGACGGTGGGACCCCGCACACGGATTTTTCGCCGTGGGGCACCATTCGGTGAAGGGCGAATTCGACGCCTTCGCGGCCGATCCCCACAACCTGAAAAGGCGCGTGGAAAAGACCTGAAAAGGATCCGTCCCGGCGGGTCGGCCGGGGCGCAGAAGATGAACAGCGGCGGCTGCCGGAAAGGCAGCCGCCGCTGTGCCGTACGATATCGGTTCAGGAATCCTGCGGCATATTTTTGACGTATCCGCCGACGGGCGCGCCGTTCGCGCCGCCGTAAAAGAGGAAGCGGTCGGTATCGAGGATCAGGACCAGCTTTCCTTCGGCTCCGGAAACGAGAAAGAGACCGGGACGAAGCGCGCCGATCCGTACGGGAAGCCTTTCTCCCTCAAAAAGGATCGCATCCTTTTTGAAGACGCAGACCGCGATCTCCTCCGGGGCGAAGGCGAGCTCGGCCCGCCATCCCGTCAGAGCGTCGGAGGGGGGAAGCGGGTCGGATGCGGTGATCGCGGACCCCTTCGCCGCGTCGAAGAAGCGCCAGCCGTCCTTCCCGACGAGAAGAAAAGCGTCCTCCTCGCATTTGACGGCGTATGCGCCGCGGCGCGTTTCCTCCGGGAGCTCAAGGCTTTCAAAAGGCGTGAACGGCCTTTCGGCGGCGAGAAGCCGCCCGATCAAGCTGCCTGCCATGTCGATCACCTGATGTACTCGGTGCTGTCGCGGGCCAGAAGCTCGGACGCGTCGTAGTAGTTGCCGAAGGCGCCGTAGGTGTAGTTTTCCGGCTTGCCCTCGCCGTTGTGGCCGAAGGAACGGCCCACGTCGTGCATCCGGTTCAGGTTCATCAGGAAGAAGAGGTTGTTGCCCTGTCCGCGTTCGCGGCAGGCAAGTTCCTCGTTGGCGTTGAAGACGTAGATGCCTTCCTTGATCTTGATGTAGTCGCCCGGCTCCTCGTAAAGACGCATCATCTCACGGCGGCGTCTTTCCCGGAACTCCTCAGTGTCGGGGATCTCCCGGCCGATGAAGTCCTCTTTGGCGATGGTCAGGCGGTAGTACCGCTCGCTGGAATACACGTGCACCACGGCCAGCGTGCCGTACTGCCAGTGGATCGCCTTGCCCACCAGGTCGGCGGTGTAGCCGTGACGGATCGTGGGCACCGTGCCGTCCTCTTTCCGGATCGCGCCGAAGATGATGTGCGGGCGGGGCATCTTCGGGTATTTCGGATTGACGCCGATGGTGGTGAAGTTGGCGGTGACCAGGCTCTGCTCCATGTCCAGCACGAAGGTGGCGCCGGTGCGGGGAGTGACGCCGGTCATTTCAAAATTCACGAAATAGGTGACGTCCTCCGGCTTCAGACAGTCGTAGGCGTATTCCTTTTTCTCCTCGTCCTCGCGCCCGAAGGTCAGGACCTTCCTGTCCTTGAAGAAAAGCTCGTATTCGTACCCGTCGTCCAGGCACAGCTCCAGCTTCTGGCCCACCAGTTCAAAGCACAGAGGCGGACGGTACTGCGACATGCCTTCGAAGACCGGCGGCTTGGGAAGCTCTTTTTTTACCGTATTTTCCATGGCAAATTCTCCCGTTCGTTTTGTATTTCAGCGGATATGATAGGTGCTCTTTCTCTCCAGGGTGTCCCTGGCGTCAAAATCTCTGCCGAAGGCGCCGAAGACGTAGTTCTCGCCCTCGCCCTTGTCGTTGGTGCCGAAGGAACGGCCCACATCGTGCATTTCCTTGAGATTCATCAGGAAAAGCAGGCTGTTCCCGTGCCCTCTCATCCGGCAGAGCAGCGTCTCCAGAAGGCTTACGACGTAGAGGCCGTCCTTGATCTTGATGTAGGCGGCGTAATCCTCGTAGACGCCCCGCGGTGCGTCGCCCTTCGGCATTTCGCGCCCTTCCGCCTTCATCCGTTCCACCATGCGCTGGATCCGTTCGGGGGTGAAGGCAACGCGGTAGTAGCGCTCGCTGGAATACACGTGCACCACGTCGAAAGTGCCGTAGTTCCAGGCGATGGCGCGGCCCACCAGATCGGGGGTGTAGCCGTGGCGGATCGTGGGAGCCGAACCGTCTTCCCTGCGGATCGCTCCGAAAAGGAATTCGATCGCCGGCATGCAGGGATACTTCGGATCCTGTCCCAGGTGCGCCGTGGCCATGGTGACCAGGCTCTGTTCCAGATCCAGGATCAGGGTGATCCCGGTCCTCGGGGATAGTCCCGGCACTTCGAAATTGACAAAGTAGGTATCCCGGTCGGCCTTCAGGACATCGCAGGCATATGTCCGGGGCTCCTCCTCCGCCTTGGCGCAGAGGATCGTTCCCCGTTCGGGGAAGGCGATCTTGCGGTCATAGCCGTCGTCCATGATCAGGGTGAATTCCCTCCCCGTGAGCTCATGGCACAGGGGCGGACAAAAGATCGACATTCCCTCAAATTTGCGGGGCAGAAGGATCTTTTCTTCATCCATCTTTTCGGATCTCCTCCCTTCAGGTCAGACTGTGCGGAAGGGACTCAGAGCTTTTCGGTCCGGTCGGGACCCATGATGCTGCAGTATTCCACCTCGCCGTCGGTCAGCTCCAGAACCCCGAGCTTCAGGCCGCTCTTTTCGTTGTAGATGGTGGAGAGGAAAGGATTGTCGGCAAAGACGCGGTCGACGATGGCCTGTTCCGCGGGAACGGCCTTGGCGCGCACGCGGATCCAGCGGTTGTCGTGCATGGCGCAGATCACGATCTTCGGATTCTTCATGATCTGGGCGTAGACTTTCTTGTGCTGTCCGACGGCGGTGAAGACGCGTCCGTCGTATTCCTGGAACACGCCGATGGGACGGACTTCCGGCTGGTCGCCGTCAACGGTGCCGAGATAGAAAGCGCCGGCTTTTTTCAGAAATTCAGTGACTTCTTTCATAGAAAGACCCTCCTTCATTTTGCGCTTCCCGCGAATAGAGCGGCAGAGCCGCGCCTTTCGGGGAATCCGCTCTTCTGATAAAAAGATAGTATACGGACGGGCAAAAGTCAAGGGAAAAATCAGGAGCACACCGCTTTTTGTGAAATCTTTCCATTCTGCGGGGACCGGATCTGTCTGTTTGGGAGCCGGGCAGAAGAACGCCGCCGCACAGGATGTGCGGCGGCGGAGACGGGTGAGCAGCACGTTCAGGGAGCGGGAAGCGGGCCGGCGTCCAGGAGACGGACCGGTGTGGAACGGAGGAAGACCGCTTCCCCGCCGCCGTCGACCAGAAGGGAGGGGTCGTCATACCCTTCCAGCATGACATCTTCCCAGAGGATCTTTTTGTAGTTCCGGCAGAGGAGGACGGGCCTGCCGCCCGCTCCCGGCCGGCAGGAGATACGGACGCGGCTCAGACGGTATTCCACCCGGTCTTCCGCGCCGCCCCAGAGGATGCCGGTATCGGTAAGATCTTCAAAAGAACATTCCTCGAACGAGACGGAGGCGAGGGGACGGTTGGTGCACCACCGGTGCTTCCCGTCGAATTCCAGAAGGATGAGCTGATCCGCACCGGAAAAGGAACAGTTCCGGAACAGAATATCGCCGGGGGTCCTGCGGATCTCGGCCCGGTAATCGCAGTAGTAGTTAAAGGCGGTGTGCGCCCGGTGGCGGCAGGAAGCGTCGGTAGGAAGCGAGAGCTCTTTCCGCCGGCCGGCGAGGCTCCCGCGGAACCCGAAGGAGGAGGGCCCCGCGGAACGGCAGTTCTCTACGCGCACGTGGTTGCCGCCGAAGCGGAAGACGCTGCACGCCGTCTGGAAGTCACAGTTCCTCACCGTGACGTCGTGATTGTCAAACCCCGCGATGCAGTCGTCTCCGGTGTGGAACAGGGAATCCTCGATCAGGACGTTGTCGCAGGTGCGCACGTCGAATCCGTCGTGACCGCCGTAAACCGCGAGGTTCCGGGCCGTTATGTCCTGACAGCCGAAAAGCGCGTGGCACCAGTTGGAGGAATCCAGAAAGGTGTAGCCGGAAAACCTGACGCCCCGGCAGTTCCAGAAGGAGAATCCGTGCGGGCCGCGGTAGTCCTCCTCTCCTTCCGGGTCGTATACGTCGGAGCCCCAGAAATAGGAGCCCTTCTCGCCGGTGACGGCGATGTCCTCCGCGTCGAAGGCGCGGATCAGGCCATTCGACCAGCGGGACAGCGGATCGGCCGAGCGGGCAGTGCCGGGCGGGACCTTCCCGGGAAGCGGTTCCAGAAGATCGCTGCGGAAAGAATCGTAATCGGCGGGATCGCGGCTCCCGCGGAGGACCGCGCCGCTTTCGAGATAGAGCTCCACGCGGCTTCTGAGACGTACGGCACCGGTCAGGAAGACGCCGCACGGAATGACGACCCGCCCGCCGCCGGCCAGGAAACAGGCATCGATCGCGTTCTGTATCGCCGCGGTCTGCACCCGGTCCGAGACCACGGCGCCGAAGTCCAGAATGGAAACGTTTTTCATGCGCTTCTCCTCCACAGACGGGTTCGCCGGTTCAGATCAGATCGACTTCCAGTCCCAGGAGCCTTCCGAAATAGGCGATCGCTTCCCAGGATACGTCGTAAACCAGAACGCTGTGGTGAGTGGCGCCGGCTGCGGTCAGCTCTTCCAGAAATTCCGCCACAGGGATCTCGGGCTTCATCCAGCCTCGCATGTTTCCGGCGAAACGGTCTTCGCCGGCGGGCGATTCCATGGTCACGGGGGCGAGGAAAAGCCGGAAATCCTCCCTGCTCCGGTATAGATTGACGAACACGGCGTTCCCCGCCCGGTAGCGCGCGTAGCCGACGACGGGGTCGGACGCCTCGCCGTAGATGAAATTCATGGTCTTCAGTTCTTTCTCCCCGTCGGCCAGAGCGTAGTTCATCTCGCCCATATGGCTCAGGAATAGAGTGTCGTGTTTCCAGTCGGGGCAGAAGATCTCCACGAAGGACGCCTTCCCGGGGAAACCTTTCAGAAGTGCGCCGGTCAGGGCGGCGGTCATAACGTCTCCCTCGCCCGCGTAACCGATCCCTCTCTCCATGGCGCGGCAGGCTTCCATAAAGGGCATGACGTCCAGACCGAGGGCGGGAGTGATATCCAGGAAACTCGCCGTGAAGGCGCCGAGATTTTCTTTTTCCAGCCATTTCCGCACCGCAAGTCCGTTCCGCGCGGTCAGACGGTGGGAGGCTTCCTGATAGGGGATCAGCTTGATGCTGTCCTGAAGGTCGCGGGAAACTTCCGCCGAGACGTCGTCTTCGGTGACTTCACTCTTGAGGGCCCGCATGGCGTCTCCGTCGGCGCGGACGATCCGGACGCCGAAACGCGAGGCAATTTCCTCGTCGCTGATCTGGAAATCCCCCATGCCGGGGAAGGAACGCCCGATCAGACCGACCTTCATGCCGCTGAGCGCCCGGGCCGCGACCCCGGCTCGCAGGAATTCGGCCGTCCGGTCAAGAACGTCGGACGTGGGGAAGTGACCCGCGGCGATGGCGAAAGGTTTCCCGAGCCGGTTGAGAAGGTTCCCCAGATCCATGACGCCGTGGATCCCGTGGCAGTAATTGATCTCGGCGGGATCCTGAGCGGGGCTGAAATCAAAGGTCTCGGTGGTGTCGAGGATCACCAGCGGGAGCGCCGTCCCGGCCAGGACCTCCGCCGATTCCAGAGAAGGCGAATAGGCAGCGTGCCAGGTGACGATCGCGTCGGCGCCCTCCCGCTCGAAGCGCGAAACGGCGGCCCGGAACTCCTCCTGCAGGCGGCAGAAGGGGCTTCTCACGACCTCGATCCCCCTGGCCTCGAAGGCTTGTGCCAGCGTTTCATAAAAGGGCTCGAGCCTGTGACGGGCGGGAAATCCGCTCTCGTCGTAAAGCGCGATGTAAAGGGGCAGAAATCCGATTTTCATGGGGTCGACCTCCTTGCGTTCTTTTGATTCAGGCCTGCATCCCGAAAAGGCGCACGGCGTTGCCGGCCATCACGTCCGCGATCTCGCGGCGGGTGAGTCCGGTCTTTTCGGCGGCTTTCCGGAAGGCCAGCAGTTCTTCGTACATAAAGGTAGTGATCCTGTCTCCGTCGTCGCTTTCCCGCATGTGGGGATCCCCCGAGACGTCGCCGTAAAGACCGCGGGGCACCACGTTGATATAGTTTCCGTTTTCGGTGACGCGGTACATGCGCATCTTGGTGATGGGCATGTCCGACCCGAAGAGGAGCCTTTCGGGACCCACCGCCCGGAGACAGGCGGTGATCGCGGGCTCAAAGGTGTTGGCGGTGAAATCGAAAAGCAGGTTCCGGCTGTTTTTCAGCGTGTCGAAGGCGTTCCCCAGGGCTTCGGCGGTGTAGGCGCGCCCGATGTGGGCGACGATCACCTTCGCGTTCGGGTATTTTTCGTCGATTTCCATCAGCTGGGCGATATTTACCGGATCGGCGAGCCGCCCGTCCCGGGCGATGTGCAGCATGACCTTCCCGCCGAGCTCGTCCATCAGGCGAAGCTGCGCCGGGGTGAGAAAATCATAGATGCGGATCTCTTTCGGCGGGATATAGGACGGGGCGTAGTTGAGATAGGGCTTCACGCCGGAAAAACCGCGGGCAAAGGCCGCGCGGATCTCCTCCTCGCCCGTTTCGGGGCGGATGCAGAAGAAGGCCGGCAGTCCGGTCTTCCGGATCAGATCCTCCACGTAGGCGTTGCCGGCGGCAAGGTGACAGGTCGGCGTGGTCATCAGCACGGCGCGGACCTTTTTCCCCGGGAACATCGCCCGGTAAGAGGCCTCCAGATCCTCAAAGGTGCAGTCGGCCGCCACCAGATCGGGCCAGGAAACCAGGCTGTCAGGGTGCAGGAAGCCCTCCCGGCAGCGGGGCGTCCAGAGATGCACGTGACAGTCGACGATCGCGTCCGGCAGGAAATCGCGGAGAGTTTCTTCGTAGACTTCTCTGTCGCGCGGGGTGCTTTCGATTCCGAACATGGATCCCCCTCTTTTCTTTCAGGAGTTGATTTCAAACGCTTCAAAGGCTTTCCGGCGGTCTGCCCATTTCCTGAGCACGGGGCAAAAGCGCGCGGTATTTCCGCCCTTTTTCGGCGTAATAGGCGAAGAGCGCGGAGTCGGGAAGAGCGAGCGGACGGGTCTCGATCCGTTTCGCCGCCTCCCCGTAATCGCGGAAGCAGCCGTCGCTCACCGCGGCGATCAGGGCGGCGCCGGCCGCGGCGGCGTCGGCTTCCCGGGAAATCAGGATCTCGCACCCGGTGATATAGCCAAGGAGTTCGCACCAGAACCGGCTGCGGGAAGCGCCGCCGGTCATGGTCATCCGGCGGATCGGGACTCCGGCCTTCCGGAATTCGTCCAGGGTCAGAGCCGTTTCGAATCCCACGCCCTCCATCAGGGCGCGGGCGACGTCGTATTTGTCGCAGCGGAGGTCGAGGCCGGTCAGGGTCCCCTTCAGCTCGGGCATCCCGTGGGGGAAGCCGGCTCCCGCGAGATACGGGAAGAAGAAAAGACCCCGGGAAGAATCCAGGCGCGTCCCGGCCTCCCGGTCCATCACGGCGAAATCGTCGCCGATCACCCGCTTATACCATTTCAGGACCGAACCGGCGCTGGCGAGGGAGGCGATGGCGCCCCAGAGACCCGGGACCGGGTGGATGCCCGGCGCGAGGTACGAGGGGGTATAAAGCGGCTTTCCCGTCACGCCCAGGACGACCCAGGCGGTGCCGGTGGCCAGAAGGAGATCGCCCTCGTGCACCGCGCCGACGCCGAGAGAGGTGCAGTACTGGTCGTGGGCGCCGTTGTAGACGCGGACGTGGGGCGAAAGGCCGAATGCCGCCGCCGCTTCGGGAAGGAGGGTCCCGAGCGGGGCGCCCACCGGAAGCACCTCCGGGAGCCGGTCGGACCCGAGGCCGATCGCGTCGAGGATCGCGGGATCGTAAGCTCCGGACCCGATGTCGAAGATCTGGCGGATCGCGGCGTTGGTGGGATCGGCGGCAACGCGGCCCGTGAGTCTGAGATTCATGAATTCCAGGGTGGAAACGAAATACGCGGCGTCCCGGAAAAGCCGCGGCTCGTGCCGCCGGAGCCAGAGGAGCTTGGCTGCGTCCAGCTCGGCGCCGGGACGCCATCCGGATTTCCGGTAGATCGCGTCGGCGCCGAGAGAATCCGAAAGCTCTTTCGCCTCCCGGGAAGCGCGTCCGTCCATCCAGGTCAGGGCAAGCCGGAGAGGATCGCCCCGCCGGTCGACCGGGAGCATGGTCGCGCCCTGGGTCGAAAGGGAAAGCGCGCCGATCTCCCCGGGATCGGGAAGCTTTCCGAGAGCTTCGGCGACGGCGTCCTTCGAGGCGCGCCACCAGTCCTCTGCGTTCTGTTCCACGCGGTTTTCCCCGGGGAAAATCAGTTCATATTCCCGGTAACCCCGGGAAAGGACCTTTCCTTCGCGGTCGATCACGGCCGCCTTGGCGCCGGTGGTCCCGACGTCCAGTCCGAGATAGAGCACGGTTTCTCTCCTTTCGGCGAAGCGGGATGAAAAGGATCAGAGAAGGTCGGCGATCAGAAGGGCCAGGGTCTCCAGCGCCTTTTCCGAAGAGGTCACCGGAGGCTTCAGGAGCACGGCCGGCGGACAGTCGGCCTTGTAAAGCTGGGCGCTGGCGTCCACGGCCCGTTCGTTGAGCTTTCCGGCAAAGGCGGCCGCTTTTCCCACGTCGGCGAAGTGAAGCCCGACCAGATGCCCGGCGCCTTCCACCCGGAGAAGCGTGTCCGGGTGCGCCTTCCGCGCCTCCTCCAGCGCTTCCCGGAAGAGGGAAGCGGCTCTTTCGACCCTCTTCCCGTTTTCCTTCATGTAGGTCATGGTGATGAGATAAGCGAGCGAGGCCAGCTCCTCCTGCCCGTTGGTGACCAGAGCGCCGAACTGATTCAGGTTGTCCATGGGGGCGGCGGCGAGGATCTTGCTCGCAGGGTATTCCCCGCCGGGGAACCCCTTGCCGATCACGGCGAAATCGGGCCGCAGCCCGTAATGACGGAAAAGGAAAAAGCCGTCGTACCACATACAGGACTGGATCTCGTCCACCAGGGTCGGGGTGTCGGTCTCACGGCACAGGGCGTAGGCTTTCCGGAGGAATTCTTCGGTCAGGCGGATCGCGCCGTAATTCATCAGGACCAGCTCGTGCAGGAAGCCGGCGGTTTTATACGGGCCTTCGTTATAAAGGCGGATCTTTTCTTCGAAATCCCGCTCGTCGTTGATCCCGACCGGAACGACCCTGTAGAGTCCCGCCTTTTCGATGCCGGCGGCGAATCCGGGCCAGAGGCCGCGGAAGGTCTGGGTCAGGACGGTGGTGCCGTGATAATTCCCCGCGCGGCCTCCCTCCCGGTCGGCCATGACGAAAAAGACCGGGATCTTTCCCTCGTACGGAGGCGCGAGATAGGTGGGATCCAGACGGTAAAACCGCGCGAGCATCATTTTGACCCCGGCTTCCACCGCGAGGCTCCCGGTTTCCAGGTTGATCACCCGGTTGAGAAGATGCTCCTCCCGGGAGGAGACGAGGGACCGGAATCCCGCCTCATCCGACCAGGAAAGACCGTTCGCGGACTGGATCAGGCGCTTTTCCAGAAGACGGGTCACGTACCCGCGGGTGTTGTTGTGGGTGGCGTTGGGAACGCCCAGGGCGCGGGCGGCGTCGATCAGACGGTAGCCCGGGAAGCGGTGGCCGAGGGAGGCGTGATAATGCTCGCTTTTGCCGATCAGATAAAGCCGGCCGTCCTCGCCCACGCGGTAGGGACCGAAGCCCGCGACCGGCGCGGAGGATTTGTGCATGGCCTTCCGGAAGGAGTCGGTGGGCGCTCCGTCCTCTCCGTTTTCAAAGGGAGGAACGATCTGCTTCCCGATCTCGGAGAGCAGGGAATCCGCCTTCTCCTGCAGAGAGAGAGGATAAAAATCGATTTTTTCGTCGGCCAGACGGCGCGCCTCTCCCGGCGGAAGAAGCGAAAGCGCCTCGTTCGCGGCGACAACCGCGTCGGTATACGCTTTCCCCAAAAGGTCGGAAAGGGAAAGCTTCGGAGAGATATAGGCCATCGGGATTCCTCCTCGTTTTTGTCAGATTTCCGTGAGGGAAACGACTCTTCCCTCCCGGTGGGAAAGAAGGGCGGCGGTCTGCAGGCGATGGGAAAGGGCGGTCTCTTCGGGACGCAGGAGGCCGAAGGCGGGCTCCCGCCCCTCCAGCTCCAGAAGGAAGGCGGCCCACATCTGCAGGATCGCGTCGGGGAAGCCGAATTCAAAGATGCCGCCGGTGACGGTGGGGATCATGGGCTTGTAGCCGATGCCCACGCGACACCAGGCCTGCTCCTTGCCCCAGGAGTCGGTATAGAAAAAGGCGTTGGGATCGTCGGTGGTGAACCGGGCGGAGGATTTCAGCCCCAGGACCTCCAGAGACCAGCTGTTGGTCGCTCCGGGCATCAGGCGCATGGTGCGCATCACCAGAGGGAAGAGGTCGCCGTCGGCACCCCGGACGTCGGATACGAGAAGAGCGTTGTCCCAGGTCAGGCAGGGGGCTCTGCCGCCCTTGCCGTCCGGACGTTCCCGGATGATCTTCGTAAGCTTCGCAAAGACGTTTTCGGGCGTCCATCCCATCCGGAAGGGAACGTGCTGGGTATGGATCCCCAGATCGCCCATGCATCCGTATTCGCCGTTCTTTTCCACCTGGCGCTTCCAGTTGACGGGCTTTTCGGGATCCATATCGCTGGAATGACAGAAGGAAGAACGCACCTCGATGATTTTTCCGAAGGCGTCCGCGCCGATCCGGCGGATCAATTCCTGGCATCCCGGGTAATAGGGGAACTCGCTGGAGCAGCGGACGACCAGCTCCGGATGCTTTTTGACGGCGGCCAGAATGCGGTCGTTCGCGGCTTTGTCGATGCCGAAGGGCTTTTCACCCAGCAGATGCTTGCCCGATTCCAGAACGTCGATATAGACTTTTTCGTGCAGAAGATGGGGGACCGCCGCGTAGATCGCGTCGATCCCGGGATCGGCCAGAAGATCCCGGTAGTCTTCGGAGCTGATCCTGACGGCGGGGAAACTGTCGCGGAACCAGTCTCGCGCCGCGGGGTTCGGATCGGCGACGCCGACGATTTCGGGCTTCGCGATCCCGGAGGCAAGCTGACTCCATCTGGCGGCGGCGCCGGCGAACTCCCGGCCCATCAGCCCGCATCCGATCACCCCGAAGCGGATCGTTTTTTTCACGGTTTATCCCTCCTTCGGACGGGAAGACAGGCAGGGACCCGTCCCCTCCCGTTCCTTCAAAATTATAACGCGGCGAAAATGCGGTGTCAATCGTTTTCCCGCCGAAAACGTCCTTTTGCCGGAGACGCTTCCCTTTACATCGCAGCTCCGGCGTGATAGAATAACAGACGGGAAAACGCACGAATACTCTTCGGGGAAAGGAACCTTGTGATGAAGCTTCCCTTTGCGAAAGAAAACGAAAGAATCTTTTTTGACGGCGCCATGGGCACCATGCTGCAGACGGAAGGTCTCGCGCCCGGAGAATCGCCGGAGAGATGGAATCTGTTCCGGCCGGAGACCGTCCGGAGGGTGCACGCGGCGTATCTCTCCGCGGGAGCCGGGATACTGAAAAGCAACACCTTCGGCGCGAACCGGCTGAAGATGGAAAAGCTGGGACTGGACCCGCGCGAGGTGATCGCGCGGGGCGTGACCCTGGCGAAGGAAGCCGTGAGAGAGGCGGGACGGGGCCTTGCGGCCATGGATATCGGGCCCACGGGAAGGCTTCTCGCGCCGGTCGGCGATCTGGCGTTCGAAGACGCCGTTTCGCTGTTTGCGGAGATGGTGTCCGCCGGACGCGACGCGGGGGCCGATCTGATCCTGATCGAGACCATGTCCGATCTTTATGAAGCGAAAGCCGCCGTGCTGGCGGCAAAGGAGAACGCCGATCTGCCGGTGTTTGTGACCATGACCTTCGACAAAAACGGAAGGCTCCTCACCGGCGGCGACGCGGTCACCGCCGCGGCGACGATGGAGGGGCTGGGCGTCCGGGCGTTCGGCATGAACTGCGGGGTCGGGCCCGACGTGATCGTGCCGATCCTGAAAAGGATGCGGGAGGCCGTCTCGATCCCTCTGATCGCGAATCCCAACGCGGGACTGCCGCGGAGAGAAAACGGCCGGGACGTCTACGACGTGGGACCGGAGGAATTCGCGGCCGCCATGACCGGAGCGGCGGAGGCCGGAGCCGCGATCCTCGGCGGATGCTGCGGCACCACCCCGGCGCATATCGCGCGCCTGATCGAAGCCGTCGGGGAGATCCCGCTGCCGGAGGAAAAGACCGGCCTGCCCGCCGCCGTCACAAGCGGCGTCCGGACCGTGCGCTTCGGCGGCGAACCGGTGATCGTAGGGAACCGGATCCGCCCGTCCGGCGCGCAGCCGGAGCCGTGGGACCCGGACGACGTGGTGGACGAAGCGCTGGCGGAGGCCGACGACGGAGCCGACGTGATCGGCGTGGAGGCGGAGATCTCCGGCGGAGAGGACGCGGCGTGCGCCGCGATCCGGGAGGTGCAGAGCATGACGGCTCTGCCTCTGGCGCTCGGCGCGGCCGATCCCGGAAGGCTGGAAAAGACGATGCGGGAATATAACGGCAGACCGCTGGTCGGGCCGGTGACGGAGGAAACGATGGACCGGGTCTTTCCGCTCGTCAGAAAGTACGGCGGGGTCGCCGTCTGCCTGACGGAAAAAAGCGGGGGAGCCTCCCGGAACGCCGGGGAAAGACTCCGCGCGGCGGAGGAGATCCTGAAGACGGCCGCGAAGTACGGCGTCGGGAAAAAGGATCTGCTCCTCGATCCCCTGGAGGAAGCGGACGCCGGAGACGGCGCGGAGGCGATCCGCGCCCTGAAACTGATCCGGGAGACCCTCGGCGTCGGAGTGTCCCTCGGCGCGTCCGGAAAGGTCCGGGCGGACGCCGCGCTCCTCGCTGAAGCGGCGGAGGAGGGACTCGACGCGGTTTTCGCCGATCCGGGAGAGGAAGATCTGATCGACGCGGTCAGAGCGTAAAGGAGATTTTTCACGAGAAAGTGAGAAAGGCCGGAGCATTTTGCTCCGGCCTTTCTCTGCCTCGTATGTCTTTTGCGCTTTACCGGCGCTCAGCCCTCCCGGACGCGCACCAGAAGGAGCCGCCCCTCTCCGACCGAGACGCGGGCGGTTTTGCCGGGAAGCGGCTCGTTGGAAACGCCGTAGGCGAAATCCGGGGTGATCGCCGCGCCGGAAAGGGGATAGAACGCGTCCTCCACGACCACGTCCCGCGCTTCGCCGTCCACGGCCAGAAGTGAAAAATAGGGGTATGCGGACGGGATCTCCGCGGGCTTGCGGGAGACGATCTCCATCTCGGAAAAGTCGTCGGCGAGAAGCGCGCGCTTTCCCCGCGAATCCAGATACAGAAGAAGCGAAAGATTCCCCAGCGAATGATCGAACCGGCCGCCAAGCACGCCGACCAGAAGGAAATCGTCAAAGCCGCGCCGGATCGCCTCCTTCGCGGCGAAAAAGGTGTCGGTGTCATCCTTCTCGCGGGGAAGGGCGATGATCTCGGCAGAGGATTCCGGTCTTTCGTGAGAATCGAAGTCGCCCACCACGAGACCGGGCGCGCGGCGGAGACCTTTTTCGTGGTTCAGGCCGCTGTCGCAGTAGATCATGAAATCGTCGGGAGAGAGAAGCGAAAGGATCCTTTCATAATTCCCGATCGGCGCGCCGCCGACGATCACGCATCGCTTCATGGTTTTCCTCCTTCCCGGTCGAGACCGGCGAACCGCCAGAACGGCGCCGGGTCGCGAAAATCCCGGATATAGCAGTCGGCCGCGGCGGAAAGCCGCGCCTGATCCTCCTCGTGGGGATCGTAAACCGCCGCGGTGGGGAATCCCGCTTTCTTCGCGGTCAGCAAAGCAAGGAACGAATCCTCGAAAACGTACGTCTTATGCCGTGAGGTCCCCAAAAGATCGAGAGCCTTCTCGAAAAGAAGCGGCGAATCCTTCCCCGCGTCGAGATCGGAGCAGGCGAGGATCCCGCGAAAAAGAGAAAGGATCCCCAGCCGGCGGAAGGCCGCCCGCACCAGCGCGGGGTCCGACGCGGTGGCTACCGCGAGGGGAACGCCCCTTCCGGCGAGGGACAGGAGGAATTCCTTCACGCCGGGCTTCAGCGGGGCTTCGTTCCGGTAGAAGCCGTCGATCACGCCGCGGATCCCGCCGAGGATCTCCTCCTCGCTTTCGCGCATAGCGCAGATCCGGCGGCAGGTCCTGACACCCTGCGGAAGACTCATGAGCCGGAGCCTTTCGTCCAGATCGGGCGGCGGATCGTAGCCGAGGGAGCGGAGATACCGGCTTCCCAGCGAGGTCCAGATCCCCATGGAATCCAGAAGGGTGCCGTCCACGTCGAAGATCGCGCCCGTATCCATGATATCCGCCTCCCTTCTCCGGCGCGCCGCGGGACGCCGGATCCTCTTTCGTTTTTATCATACGCCGATGAGAAGAAAAAAGCAAGCGGGACGATGCGGACGGAGCGCTTTTGCGGGCGGACGAAGCCGGGAAAGATGAAAAAGCACTTTTCTTTTGCCGGATATTGTAGTATAATAAGGGAGCCTAAGAAAGAATTGAAAGGCAAGGAGCAGAATATGCACAGTCAGAGTCGATACAAAACCAACTATCGGTCGATCTACCGGAGCCAGCGGCCTCAGACAGGATGGCAGAGATGGCTCGGCACCTACGGCCGGATGATCTATTTCCCCTTCCTGTTCGTATGGCTGGAAGTGATCATGCGTCTCAACATGGCGCTTTCGGGCAAGTATTTCCTGATCTGGACGGTTTTCGGTTTTGCGGCCGGCCTTCTCATCACGGCGGTCACCACGCCCTTTTCCCGCAAGGCGAACCTGATTGTCGCGGAGGTCGCCTCGACCGCTCTCACGCTGGCTTATCTGATCGAGATGTTCTGCAAGAAAATTCTGCAGACCTATTATCCCATCAGCATCCTCGGCGTCGCGGCCGAAAACAAGATGGACGACTACGTGGAGGTCGTGATCACCACCGTTCTGAAAAACATCCCCATCGTGATCGTTATGTTCGCTCCCACGATCCTGCTTTTCATCTTCGGCAGCCGTTATCTGAAATTCGCGAAGCTGAGCTGGAAGTTCTCGGCGCTGGCGGCCGGCGGGATGGTGGTCATGCATCTTCTCGGCCTTCTGATCGTGCATATGCCCTGGAAGGGAGACGTCACCCCGGCGGAGCTTTACAAGACCGATACCGCCATCGAGGATCAGGTGGATCAGCTCGGCCTTCTCAATATGCTCCGTCTTGACGTCAAGCACATGATCATCCCGGTGGAGGCGGACCTGGACGACGATTTCGGCGAGCCGGATCCCCCCGTCGATATCCGCGAGCCGGACTCCGGCAAGACCGGGACCGAAACGGAGACCGGTACGGAAACCGAACCGGGAACCGACACCGAAACCGAATCCGGAACGCCGACCGAAACCGAGTCCGAGACGGTCGTCGACCGCTCGCCCAACGTCATGGACGTGGATCTGGAGAAGCTTGCCGGTTCCTCGGATAAAAAGGTGCAGTGGCTCGCCAAGTATTTCAACAGCAAAACGCCCACGAACAAAAACGAATACACCGGCATGTTCAAGGATTACAACGTGATCTTCTTCACCATCGAGGGCTTTTCCTCCTACGGCGTCAGCCAGAAGCTGACCCCCACCCTCTACAAGATGATGAACAGCGGGTTCGTGTTTGAAAACTTCTATACGCCGCTCCATTACACAAGTACCTCCGGCGGCGAATGCCAGAATCTGCTCGGCCTCTATCCCAAGGACGGCAACCCCATCAGCATGAAGGAGACCGGCGTGCAGAAGACCGACTGCTACTTCTCCCTGGCCCAGCAGCTCAAGCGCGAGGGATATCAGGTGATCGGCTTCCACGGCAACGGCGACATGTACGGCCGCCTGGCGTCCCACACCAATCTCGGATACGACTGGCGGCAGTACAAGCACGGTCTGGATCTGGAAATGAAAAGCGACGGATCCAAACCGCTCTGGCCGCAGAGGGACAAATACGTGGTGGAAAAGAGCATCGACGAGTATATCAACAGCGACAAGCCCTTCCACGTCTACTATATGACCATCAGCGGACACATGCCGTATTCCTCCAACTACGTGACGCGCCAGTACCGCGACCTGGTGGATCCGCTTCCCTACACCGAAAACACACAGAATTACCTGACCACCATCATCGAGGTGGACAGAGCCCTCGAAGTCCTTCTCCAGAAGCTGGAGGAGGCGGGAAAGCTGGAAAAGACCCTGATCGTGGCGGCGGCCGACCACGTCCCCTATTTCGACGTGGCGACGCTGGAAGAGCTGGCCAAGGCGAAGTTCGGCGATTCCAAGGATCTGGAATATCTGAAGGAGCAGAACATCAACACCGACGTTTACCGGAACATGCTGATCATGTGGTCGGCCAGCATGAAGGAGCCGGTGAAGGTGGACAAGGTCTGCGGACAGGTGGATATCCTGCCGACGATCTCCAACCTGCTCGGCCTGGAGTACGATTCCCGGATGCTTTCGGGCACGGACGCCCTTTCGGACAGCGAAGGCCTTGTGATCTTCCATTCCCACAGCTGGATCTCCGACCGCGGCTACTACAATCGCTATACCCAGGAATTCAAGCCGGCAGAGGGCGTGACGATGTCCCAGTCGGAAACCGAGGAATACGTTTCGGCCATGAAGGACAAGGTTTCGAACATCCTGAAATGCACCGAGCTGATCATCCAGACGAACTTCTACCACAAGGCGCTGAAGGGCTGACCGGTCCGGCCCCCGAAAAAGAATACAGCCGCCGTTCCATGGAACGGCGGCTTTTTCGATCGTCCGGCGCCGCGCGGCTCAGTACAGGTAAGCCTGCAGCGTTTCCGCGGTTTCTTCGGGACAGTCCGGAAGACTGGCGAAGGGAGAATCCGGCCGGACCGAGGAGGCGCGGAAGGGGAAAAGCTCGATTTTGGAAAGCCCCGCGAAGGGCGAGAGCAGTCTTTTCAGGCGCGCCGCCGCGGCCGGCGTGTCGCTCATGCCGGGGATCACCGTGTGCCGCGCCCAGATCTCGCACCCCGCGTCGTCGGCAAAGGCGAGGAAGGCCAGGGCTTCGGTGAGGGAGCCGCCCGTGTACCGGAGGCAGTCCGCTTCGGTGAGAAAGGGGAGCTCGGCGATCAGAAGATCGGTTTCGGCGAGGAGCGCGATCACCTGGGCTTCGGCCCCTTCCGGATAAAATCCGGGAGTGAGGAGCGCGACGTGATAGTCCCTGGCGCGGAAAACCGACGCAAGGGAACGGGTATAGGCGAGATCCTCCAGGATCCCCCCGGTCAGGGTGACGCCTCCTCCCCGGCGCAGATAAGGATCGTCGGGGATCAGAAGATAGGCGGCTTCCTCGGGCGTGAGAGAGCGTCCGCCCGCGCCCTGCGCTTCCGGCGTGCGGCAGAGGGGACAATGCCGGGAGCAGCCGGACAGGGTAAACGCCGTGCGGAAACCGGGACCCATGGAGGCGACGCGCCGTTCGATGCGGACAATTTTTCCCTGCATGCCGGTCCCGCCTCCTTTTTTTTCGATCATAACACGGAGAAAGCGGTCCTGTCAACCGCCGGATGCGGAAAAGGCCGCCTGCCGGCGGCCGGGCGCGGCGTTTACGCCGCTTTTTCCATGTGAAAAAGCCTGCACAGCAAGGCGCGCAGAATTTTTCCGGGCTTCAGAACGACGATTTTCATATCAGCAACATGTCCCTCCGCGCTTTTTCAGGGTCAGAAGCCAGCCCGCGGCCGTCAGAAGCAGACTGAGCACGACGATCGTGACCTGAGGCGGCAGAAAACAGGAAAGAAGAATGCTGACGCCGCCGGTCATCAGAACGATTCCGATCTGCTTTCCGGGCGGATCTCGGAAAAAAGAAACTGCTTTCAATCGGCTCCTCCTCTCGGCGGAAGCTTCCGCGGGGCGGGAAGCTTCCTCTCGTTTTCACTATATGCGGAAAAGCTTTCGGGGGCGACAGGATGCGCGCTCTTTTTTCGGGAAACGGGTGTAAGCTACCGGAAAAGGAGGGATTCGATGAAAAGACTGTTTGCGGGACTGTTTCTGGCCGGCGTGCTGATCCTTGCGGTCGCTTATCTGGCGGCGGAGGAGGATCCGGCGCGGGCTCCCGCCGCCGCGCCGAAGGCGGACGCGGGAGAAAACGCGGCGGTAAGGGAAGCGGCGAACGGCGCGGACGCCGGCGGGAAAGAGACGACGCCGGAAGCTCCGGCGGCGGAGGAGAAGAAGAGCGCGGCGGGCGGGGAGCGGTCTTCTCCCTTTCTTTTTCTGGTCAACCGGAACCATCCCGTGGCGGAGGATTACGATCCGGATATCATCACGGTGCCCGGGCGGAACGTCCGCGGGGAAAGGACCGCTGCGGAAGCTCTGCGGGACATGCTGGCTGCGGGCGAAAAGGAGGGGCTGCGTTTCGTGGTCTGTTCCGGATACAGGACGAGGGACGAGCAGAGGAAGCTTTACCTCAGCCAGATCCAGCGGCGGCTGGACGCGGGCATGACCCAGACCGAGGCGGTGGAGGAGGCGGGTCGGGTCTCGGCGCAGCCCGGAACCAGCGAACATGAGACCGGACTTGCGTTCGATATCGTCGCGCTTTCCTATCAGAACCTGGACGACGGGTACGCGCTGACCGCGGAGGCAAAGTGGCTTCGGGCCCACGCCGCGGAATACGGCTTCGTTCTGCGCTATCCCGCGGGAAAAAGCGACGCGACCGGGATGGATTACGAACCGTGGCACTTCCGCTACGTGGGAAAAGAAGCCGCCGAAGAGATCGAGGGAGCCGGGCTGACTCTGGAAGAATACCTGGGAAATGAAGCGGCGGTTTCTTTATCCCAAGAGAATACGCAGAAATAAATAAAGAAAAATAGAATAAAAGAGATCATATATAGCCGATAATGATAATCGAGGCCGAAAGAAATAGCAGACAGCGATAAAAAACCGGAGGAAGAGCCTTCCTCCCGGAGGGAAACCGGTCGGGCGCCGATCCTTTGGGAGACGGACGGCGGGTGAAGCGTCAGCGTGTCGATCCCGCAGAGCGGAAAAGCGGGAGGTTCGTCCGGCGCGCCCGCCCCCCCGCGCCGTCCTCTCCGGGGCGGCGCGCTTCCCGCAGGAGGCGGATCGTTGGGATGCGTTTGGCGTGTCCGCGGGGGGCAAAGGGGACGCGTCCGCTTATGAAAAACCGCCCGCATGGCGGACGGACGATTCCTGGGGCGGGAAACCGCCGCCGCGTCCCGCGCGGGAAACCGGGAAACGGCGGGCGGAGAAGTACCGTTCTGCGAAAGAGGAGAGGGCGGCGGAAAAACGCGCGGCCGCCCGAAAAGAGCGGCCGCGCGTAAGAAGTCACGGGCTTGACGGATCGCGAAGATCAGAAGGCGAAATTGATTTCGTCGTAGGCCTTGCCGGAATTGGCTGCGGGATGCAGGTGATTCTGCACCTCTTCAAAGGTGTGATAGCCGTAATTGCCGGAGACCGACCAGTTGCCCTGTTTGAAGCTGTACGAGTGTCTGACGACGGTCGGCTTGGCGAGATTCACCGTCAGTTCGCCGTCCTTCATCGTGAGGTTATCGACCTTGACGACGATGAACAGGGTGAAGACGCCTTCGGAACCGGTCGTGGTGGAGGTGGCGGTCAGCGTGTAACGGAACACTTCGTAGAGCGTGTTGTTCGCCTTGGTGGCGTCAGGCTCGGTGGAGTATACGAGGATCCGGCCGAAATCGATGAGATTGCTGAGCTTCTGATTGCTTCTCAGGCCGTCGTTCAGCCATTTCTCCGCGACGGCGTAGGTGGCGCTGCGGATTTCCTGGTCTTTGTCGTCCGGGATCTCATTGAGACTGGTCACCGCATGGGCAAGACCTTCCACAGTGTACTCGGCTGAGGTGCGGGTGGGGATCTTTCCGTCGTGATTCTTGAGGAAGTAGGCGTTGTCGTACCAGGAGGAAAGGGAAACCTTCACCACGTCGCCGTTTTTCAGGTTTTCGCTGGTTTCGGGATCCAGCTCCAGCATGTACCCGTCGCGGATGAAATCAATGCAGTCGGTGGTGTCCAGCGAAGCTCTTCCGAAGGGCTCCATTCCTTCATAGACGATGCGCAGACCGTCGAAGGGATCGAAGGGATCGCCCGGCGTCAAACCGGTGACCGTGAAGGAGATGGTCTTGGAAACCACCGATTCTTCTTTGACGTTGAAGAAATCGGGGATCGAGGAGGAGAGATCCAGATGGTAGTTCACCTTGTCGCCGTTGGAAAGGTCGCGGGTGTCGTCGAAGTTCAGATAACCGTTGACGAAGTAATTGTCAAGAAGATACTCCGCCGGGGAGCCGTCGTAATTGTCGGGCTTGCTTTTCCGGTCGAATCTGATTTTCTCGCCGTATTCCTCGAGGAAGCCCTGGCGATCGAAGGTGGCGGTCGCTTCGCCGATGGTGTCGTATCCTTCGAAGGTCACGCCTGCGAATTTTTCAAAATCGACTTCCACCTCCGGGAAGAGGATCTTCGGCAGGAAGATGATCCCCGCGACGGCAAGAAGCACGAAGAGCAGGAGACCGCCGCCCACCAGACCGAGGATCAGGGGAAGCTTCGACTTTTTCTTCGGGGCGGGAGGAACGGGCTGCGGCGGATAAACGGGCTGAGGCTGCGGCGGATAAACGGGCTGCGGCTGCGGCTGCGGCGCGGGCGCTTCGGCCTTCGGCGGTTCGGCGGGAGCGGGGGTTTCCGCCTGAACCGGGGCGGGCGCGGGCGTTTCCGGAGCGGGGGCTGCCTCCTGCGGAGCGGGAGCGGGCGAGGCGAGCTGAGCGCCGCATTCGGGGCAGAAACGAATGCCGTCGGGAATCTGTTTCCCGCATTTGGGACAGAACATGATAGGCCTCCTTACGTTAAGGTATGAAACGAGATAACTGTTCTTTTTACATTATACGGGATGAAATCAAAAAAATCAACAGGGTTTGACGCAGGATCGGAAAAAAACCGCGAAAAAACGGCGTGTTATTTTTCGTTGCTTGCGGCAACGGGGATTTTTCCGTATAATGATCCCGAAAGATCCTTCCGGGTCGTCCGATCGAAAAGGAGGCTGCGTCCCATGCTGTGCGAAAACATCAAAACGATCAGAAAAGCGAAAGGCTTTTCCCAGGAGGAGCTCGCATCCCGCCTGAACGTGGTGCGCCAGACGGTGTCCAAGTGGGAGAAGGGACTCTCGGTCCCGGACGCCGAACTGCTCGTCGCGCTGTCCGAGGTCCTGGAGACGCCGGTCGGCACTCTGCTCGGAGAGACCGTTTCCGAACCCGAAGCCGGCGATCTTCAGGTGATTTCCCGGAGACTCGAGGAAATCAACCTGCTTCTGGCCGGGCAGAAGAGGGCGAGGCGCAGGACGGTCTTCTGGCTGCTGATTTCCCTCTGCATTCTGATCCTGCTGATCGCCGCGGTCCTGTGCGCGCTCGGAAGTCCTTACCTCGGCTGGAATTACGACGATCCCGAAAAGGCGGTCCTGGGAGTCGCGTTCCACAGCTTCGAGTGGGTTTTCTTCCGGACGGCCCCGATCGTTCTGGCGGGCGCCGTCGTCGGGATCGTCCTGACGCGAAAGTAAGAAAACGGCGCCGCGGGCGGAACCCCGCGGCGCCGTTCTTCCCGGCGTAATGCGACCGGAGGCAGGCGGCTTTTCCGCTCTTCGCGCTCAGCGCAGCTTCCTGCCGTTCCGGATGCGAAGGTGTTCTCCGGCGGGCTCGATCAGAGGCTTGACGACCTTGTCGTCCCAGTCCTCGGGCTTCACTTCCTCCAGGGAGACGGTGACGGCTTCGGGCGGGCAGCCCCAGTACTTCAGGAAAACGGCGTTGATCTCGTCGACGACCTTCGATTTGGTCTCTTCGTCTTTGGGATAGCAGCGGATGGCGATATACGGCATGAGTATCCTTCTTTCCGGACGGCGGCTGCCGTCCTTTTTTGATCAGTTTACCGCCGTCGGAGCCTCTTTGTCAAGAGAAACCGCCTGTTCCCGGGAAAGGCTCAGGAAAGGATGCGGTATTCGCCGATGATCCAGTCGCGGTTGAAAAGGTTGAGCGAAGCGCCGCAGTATTCGCATCGGCCGCCCTTCAGAAGATCCAGGCTCCTTCCGCAGCGCCCGCAGAGGAAAACCGTCGGCGGACATGCGGCTTCGGTCAGGGCGGAGGGATTCCGGATCATGGTCAGAGCCAGCTTTTCTCCCGTTTTGCGGAATCCGGTCTCTTCTGCGGTCAGGAGATCGGAGAGGACCTCCATGCGGATCGTCTCCCGCGCGTCGTTCCGCTCGTACCCCGTGAGACGCATTTCGACGACGTCGGCGTCGGCGACGTTCCGGTACCGCTCGACCGCGTCCCTGAGGTCGACCGCGGCGAAAACCGCCGCTTCCCGCGCGCTTTCGGCGAAACGGACGGCGGCCAGCTTGTTCTGCACGCCGCCGAAGAAGCTCTCTTCCGAAAAATACCGGTCCCGCTCCCTCACGCGGCGAAAGATCGCTTCGTTCTGCTCCTCGTGTTTTTTCCTTTCCTCCAGGGCTTTTTTCGCGTAGTGCCCGGCGACGGAATCGATCCGCTCCAGGATCGGATCGAAGAGGAGCTGAAAGAGAAAGCGGGCGGCGAACCAGGCGATCCCGGCCAGGAAAACAGCGCCGAAAATCACGGCGGCAAGCTTCATGCCGAAGCCCGCGTCCATGTCTCCCCAGACCGAAAACATGCCGAAAAGCGAGAGGAGGAAAACGGGGATCGTCACGGCAAGCGTGACCCAAAGGCCGAAACGCGATTTGAGGTCGCGGTATTTGTCCAGCGCCGTCTGTCTGTCGTCGCGCAGGGCGAAACCGGAAACCTTTTTTCCGAGATCTTCGATCCGAAAGCGGGATCCGCAGTAATCGCATCCGTCCAGGAGGTTTTCCCGGGTGGTCACGGCGCCGCAGTTGGGGCATATGATCTGCGCCGTTCTTTTTTTGGTCCGGGCGGCGGCGATCACGTAATGTGCAAGCTCCGTGCTCCTTTTCCGGCAGGGCTTCCGGCCGGGGGCGCTGTAGACGCGGAGCGCGTCGATGCGCTCCCGGACCTCGGTCACGTCGTATTTCGCGTCGCTGCGCGCGCTTTCCTCCAGAGATTTTCCGCCGTAGGTCCTGCGGCTCGATTCGAAATCCAGCGAAACGCCGAGGCGCTCCATGCGCCTTTTTTTCAAATGAAGGACGTGCCAGAAAAGCTGCGTGACGTCAGATTGCAGGGCGCTGTTTTCCGGGAGGCCGGGAGAGGCGAAGTATTCCCGGAAGGACGCGCGGAAGGAGGCGACGAGAGAGGCGGCGTCGCCTTCGTCTCTCTTTCCCTCGCGGTCGGGGAACACCGCGTTCCGGACCTCTTTTTTGAATCCGTTCCCCTTTTCCCGCCAGGCGGGGAGCGTCAGAAGAAAGAAGAACAGGGCTCCGGCTCCGAGAAAGAAAAGACCGAAGAACAGCGAGCCGACAAAGCCCGGCACGTCGAATTCCTCTCTGTTATAAACCGCGGTGCTGATCATGGCGATCCCGACGAGAGCGCAGGCGGCGGGGAGAAGGGCGGCCTTGATTTTTTCCATATCGTTTCCTTTCTCCGAAAAAGGACGCGGAACCGGGTAGGATCACGGAGGATCCGGTCTGAACGCGCCTCCGCCTTCAGTCTACGCAAAGGAGCGTCCTTTGTCAAGAGGGCGGCGGGTTTGACAAAGGACGGAAAAGCGCGGTATAATGAAAAAGCCTTGAAAGAGCCGTCCGGCGGAGCCGGAGAAAGACGGGTGAGAGAAGTGCGGGACAAGATCGGGACGCTCTGGGGAAAATACCGCGAGGTGATCCTTTATCTCCTCTTCGGCGCGGCCACGACCCTGGTGAATCTGGTTGTATTCTATCTCCTGGATTTCCTCAGGATCCATTATCTGGCGGCGACGATCGCCGCCTGGTTCGTATCGGTGCTTTTCGCTTATCTGACCAACCGGAAATTCGTTTTTCGGTCGGAGGCGCATACCGCGAAGGGGATCCTGAACGAGGCGCTCCTCTTTTTCGCGGGACGAGGGCTTTCGGGGCTCCTGGACTTCGGACTGATGGCGCTGGGCGTAGAGGTCTTCCGCTGGGATGAAAGGATATGGAAGATCCCGGTGAATATCCTGGTGATCGTTCTGAACTACGTGATCAGCAAGATCCTGGTCTTCCGGAAGAAAAAAGAAGAAAAGGACGAAGAATAAAAGCGGGCGGCCGGGAACTCCGGCCGCCTGTTCTGCGTCTTCAGAGGGAGAAGCGGTCTCGGCCGCTTTCGGCTCAGATCTTCGTGATCCAGCCCCTGGTATCCTCGATGCGGCCCCACTGGATGCCGGTGAGGGTGTCGTAGAGCTTCTGGGAGACCGGACCGATCTTCCCGCCGTTGATCTTGATGTGGGTGTCGCCGATCAGAAGTTCGCCGACGGGGGAGATGACGGCGGCGGTGCCGGTCCCGAACATTTCCTCCAGATCGCCGTTCTTCGCGGCGGATTCCACCTCTTCGGCGGAGAGACGGCGTTCCTCGACCTCGCAGCCCCAGTCGCGGAGGAGCTCGATGGCCGATTTCCGGGTGATGCCGGGCAGGATGCTGCCCACCAGAGCCGGGGTGACGATCTTGCCGGCGATCTTGAAGAAGACGTTCATGGCGCCCACTTCTTCGATGTATTTCTGCTCCACGCCGTCCAGCCACAGGACCTGGGAATACCCCAGTTCCTCGGAGATCTCCTGGGATTTGATGCTGGCCGCGTAGTTGCCGCCGGTCTTGGCCTCGCCGGTGCCGCCCCTGACGGCGCGGACGTATTTGGTTTCGATGTAGATGCGCACCGGATCCAGTCCGCCGGCATAATAGCTGCCCACCGGGGAAAGAATGATGATGAACTGATAGGTCTTGGACGGGTGCACGCCGAGCATGGCGTCGGTGGCGATCATGAAGGGACGGATATAGAGGGAGGTGCCTTCCTCATACGGGACCCAGTCCTTTTCCAGCTCCACCAGGGTCTTTACCGCCGTGACCCAGTCTTCCGGGTCGATCTGCGGCATGCAGAGACGGTCGGCGGAATTGTTCATGCGCCGGGCGTTTTCGTAGGGGCGGAAGAGCCGGATCTCACCGGAGGCGGTGCGGTAGGCCTTGAGACCTTCGAAGATCTCCTGCGCGTAATGGAAGACCATGGCCGAGGGATCCAGCGAAAGCGGACCGTAGGGAACGATCCTGGCGTCATGCCAGCCCCGGCCCGCGGTGTAGTTCATCACGAACATGTGATCGGTAAAGATCCTGCCGAAGCCGAGCTTGCCGGAGGGCTTCTCCTTGGGAGACGGATTTCTGCAAATTTTTATCTCCATCGTTTGAATTCCTTTCCGAGATATGATATAATATTGAAAGTGTTTTTATTATATCTCACCCGATCGGATTTTTCAAGCACTTTATCAAGATAAATCACAAAAGGGGCCGCCCGGGAGAAGGGCGTCTTCCGGAAGGATAAAAGGATGAAAAAGTTTTTCAAAAGATTCGGCTGCATCGTTGCCATCGCCCTGTTTGCGGCGCTCTTCCTCGGATCCGCCTGCGGGATCTTTCTGATCTACGGGCCGATGGAAAGCCTCAGGGAGCTGTGGATCACCACCGCCATGGAGACGTATCATCATCAGTATCTGGCCAAATGGTTCTTTCCCGCCTCCTATATCACCGAGATCGTGGAACGGAACAAGGCGCAGGACATCGACGAGGAGATCGACCTGTCCTTGATCCATATCGGAGACGAGACGGCGACTGCGGCTCCCGGCGAGACCGGGACCGGAAACGAAACCGCGCCCGCCGGCGAGACCGGGACCGGAAGCGCGACCGAGCCGCCGGACGAAAACGAGACGACAGGCGAGACGCAGAGCGAAACCGAACCCGAGACCGGGACCGAGCCGGAGCCTCCCAAGAGCCAGGAGGAGCTGGTCACCATCGAGAAGTTCTCCCGGAAGAATACCCAGGGCCTTTCCTACAACGCCTACATGATGATCGTGGAGGATCCCTCTCTCCTGCGCGTGGGCGTCACCAGCCGTCTCGGAAAGCACGGCGATACCCTGAGGCAGATGTGCGAGCATTACGACGCCTTCGCGGGGATCAACGCGGCGGGCTTCACCGATCCGGAGGGACAGGGGAACGGCGCCTATCCGGAAGGGATCGTGATGCAGGACGGCGAGGTGATCTGGAACAGCACCAAGGGCAAAAAGCACGACGTGATCGCCATCACCTGGGACGGCAAGCTGCTTCTGAAACGGATGACCGACGCCGAACTGACCGAAAACAACATCCGCGACGCGGTGGAATTCAACCCCTTCCTGATCGTCAACGGCGTGGCCGCCAAGGTCGGCGTCACCGGCGTGCACCCCCGCGCCGCCATCGGCCAGACCGCCGACGGGAAATTCCTGCTCCTGATCATCGACGGGCGCTCGACGAAGAGCGCCGGCGCCACCCAGAAGGACGTGATCGAGATCATGCTGGACTACGGGGCGGTGAACTGTGCGAATCTCGACGGCGGTTCCTCGGCAACCATGATCTACCAGGGCAAGCTGATCAACAAGCCCAGCTCCATCAGCGAAATGAGGAGCATCGCCACCTCCTTCGTGGTCCTGGATCCGGTGAAGCTTCTGGAAAAGGAGAGAGGCAGCACGATAGAATGAGCGCGCGCTCTCTTGAATAGAAATATGAAAAGCTGCGGCCCGGACCGCCGCAGCGAAAGGAAGACGACATGCCGAACGTATTTGTGACAGGCGCCAGCGGCGTCATCGGACACGGGATCGCCCTGGAATACGCGCGCCGCGGTTACGACGTGGCGGTCCACTACAACCGCACGGCCGCTCCGGCCGAAGAGCTTGCCCGCGAAATCGAAAACATGGGAAGAAAGGCCGTCCTGATCAAGGGAGACATCTCCTCGGTGGAGGAGATCGGACGCATGTTCCGGGAGTTTGAGGAAAAGCTGGGCGGCGTGGACGTCATGGTCTGCAACGCCGGCGTCACCGTGATCTTCCCGCTTCTGGAGGCCGACGAAAAGCTTTTCAACCGCGTGGTGGATACCGATTTCAAGGGGACCTTCTTCTGCACCTCTTTCGCCGCGCGGAATATGATCGCGCACGGGATCAAGGGGACCGTGATCGTGATCTCCTCCAACCACGACAAGGGCTGCTGGATGAATTTCGCGGCCTACGCCTCGGTGAAGGCGGGGCTTGACAAATTCGTGATGAACGCGGCGATGGAGCTTGCGCCTCACGGGATCCGCGTGGTGGGCATCGCCCCGGGCTACACCGCGACGGAAGAGGCGAACGAGACCCGCGTCGTCTTCGGCATCGAAGATACCTCCTATTACGACGGGGTCACCTCCTGCATCCCCCTGAAGAGATTCGGCACCGCGACCGAAGTCGGCAAGCTTGCCGCTTTCCTCTCTTCGCAGGACGCGGGGTATATCACCGGCACCACCGTCGCCTGCGACGGCGGCGCGCTGCTTCCCGCCCTGACCGGCAAGTGGAAGCTGATGAAAGGCGCCGATCCTCTGGATCCCGCGCTGGACGAATGGCCCGACAAGCTTTCGGATCCCAACGCCCGCCGGAAAATCAAAGCGGATACATCCATCCAATAAACGCTCGGAGAAAAGGAGAAACGACATGAAACTCGGAGTACTTACCAACCTTCTGGCCGACCGCCCCTTCAAGGACGCGGTGGCGTACCTCAAATCCCTGGGCGTCGAAGCGCTGGAGATCGGCTGCGGCGGCTATCCCGGCAAGGCGCACTGCGATCCCGAGATCCTGCTCAACGACGAGGAAAAGCTGCGGGAATTCCGGAAGACCGTCGACGACGCCGGCATGGTCATCGACGCGCTTTCGGCGCACGGCAACCCGGTTCACCCCAACAAGGCGATCGCCGCCTCCTTCCACAAGGATTTTGAAAACTGCGTGCTTCTGGCCGAGAAGCTCGGCGTGAAAACGGTGGTCACCTTCTCGGGCTGCCCCGGCGACAGCGCGCACTCCAAATACCCCAACTGGGTCACCTGCCCGTGGCCGGAGGATTATCTCGCCGTGCTCGACTGGCAGTGGAGAAAGGTCCTGGTCCCCTACTGGAAGAAAACCGCGCGGTTCGCCTCCGAACACGGCGTCGAGAAGATCGCCTTCGAGATGCATCCGGGCTTCTGCGTCTACAACCCCGAGACCCTGCTCCGCCTGCGCAGAGCCGTCGGCCCCATCATCACCGCCAACTTCGACCCGTCCCATCTCTACTGGCAGGGCATCGACCCGGTGGCCGCCATCCGCGAGCTTTCGGGCTGCATCGGCCATTTCCACGCCAAGGATACCCGTATCGAGCCCTACAACACCGCGAAGACCGGCGTCCTGGACACCAAGCCCTACACCGACGAGGTGAACCGCTCCTGGATCTTCCGCACGGTGGGCTACGGTCACGACCGGCAGACCTGGTGCGATATCATGAGCCAGCTGGTCCTTTCGGGCTACGAAGGCGCGATCTGCATCGAGCATGAGGACAGCCTCATGTCCCCGGAGGAAGGCCTCGAGAAGGCCGTGGAATTCCTCAAGGACGTGATCATCAAGAGCGACAAGCCCAAGACCATTTCCTGGGCCTGATCTCCGACCGAAAACAGCCGGACGCCGCCGCTTCTCCCTGCGGGAAAGCGGCGGCGTTCTTTGGAAAAAACTCCGAAATAGTGGTGGAAAGCGGCGGCGGAGTGTGCTATACTATGAACAAAGGGATCATGCCCGACAGCAAAACCGAAAAGACGGCGGCGCCTCGGCGCGCACGGAAAGAGAGGTTTCGATCATGAAGCTCCCGACCAAACGGATCATTTTCGTCGGCTTTGCGTTTTTCCTGATCTGCACCTTCTGGCAGGCCTACGATACCATCATCCCCAAGATCCTGACCGACAAGTTCGGCATGTCGCAGTCGCTCTCGGGGATCATCATGGCGCTGGACAACATCCTGGCGCTTTTCATGCTGCCTCTCTTCGGCGCGATCAGCGACCGGACGAAGCACCGCCTCGGCAGAAGGACGCCCTATATCCTGATCGGAACGATCGTGGCCGCGGTGTTTCTGATCACCCTGACCTTTGCCGACAACGCCCAGCTGGGCCAGATCGCGAAAATCGCGACGGTGGACGACGAGGAGGCCCTGACCGAGCTTTATAATCACGAATACCGCACCGAGCTGATGACCCCCGAGGGCAAGCCCTACAATCTCCGGGAGAAATTCACCCGGGAGGAATTCGTCTCCATCCGCACCGTACGGGACGGGAAAAGCGATCCCTATTACGTGAACTACGTCGTCCCGGCACGCCAGGCCTACGCCCGCGAGGTCACGCAGGACAATCCCGTACCCCTGATCTTCTTCATCGCGATCCTTCTGGTGATCCTGATCGCCATGGCCACCTTCCGCTCTCCGGCGGTGGCGCTGATGCCGGACGTGACGCCCAAGCCGCTTCGCTCCCAGGCCAACGCCGTGATCAATCTGATGGGAACGGCGGGCGGCATCCTGGTCCTGGGGATGGGCATCGTCTTCAAAACCGGAGCCGACAAAAACGCGCTGATGAGCTACACCCCCTTCTTCGCGGTGGTGGCCGGCGTGATGCTCCTTGCGCTTCTGATCTTCCTCTGGCAGGTCAAGGAACCCAAGCTGGTGGAAAAGGCGGAGGAGGAAAGCCGCGCCCTCGGCGTGGACGACGGGGAAGAGGAGGAAGGAAAGAGAAAGCTTTCCAAAGCGGAGCGGGTCTCGCTTCTCTTCCTGCTTCTGTCGGTGGTCCTCTGGTTCATGGGCTACAACGCCGTGACCAGCAAGTATTCGGTCTACGCCGGGAAGGTCCTCAATCTCGATTACAATCTGACCCTTCTGGTGGCCAACATCGCCGCGATCGTCTCCTACATCCCGGTGGGCTTCGTCGCCTCGAAGATCGGCAGAAAGAAAACCATCCTTGCGGGCGTCGTGATGCTTTCGATTTCCTTCGGCGTCGCGGCCTTCCTCCGGGAGGGAAGCCCCGCGCTTCTGATGAACATGATGTTCGCCCTGGCCGGGATCGGCTGGGCCACCATCAACGTCAACAGCTTCCCCATGGTGGTGGAGCTTGCCAAGGGCGGCAGCGTCGGACGATACACCGGCTATTACTACACCGCCAGCATGGCGGCTCAGACGGTCACTCCCTACCTCAGCGGCCTCCTGATGGACAAGGCGGGGATGACGACGCTCTTTCCGTACGCGGTGGTCTTCTCCGCGCTGGCCTTTGTATCGATGCTGCCGGTGCGTCACGGCGACAGCCGGCCGCCGATGAAGAAGAACAAGCTGGAAATGCTCGACAACGACTGATTTCCCGGGAAGACCGGCAGAATTTTCGGAATTATATCGACACGGCGGACCGCCGCCGGAAAAGGTGTATAAGCTATGGAACTGACTCTCACAAAAAAAGAACTGCGTCTTCTGTGCGATCTGGTGTATATCGGCAACTGGATCCTCAATTCGCCCCGCGGCGACGAGCGGATCGAGCCCTACGACGCGATCGAATCCCGCGTCTTTTACGCCGCGGCCAAGGAGGGCATGCCGGAGCTTGCCGACATCACTTCCTACGGCACCATCCCCTCCCAGCCCTACGTGGACGGGGGCGTGCATGAGGCGATCCTGGATTACGAGGACGCCTGCTTCTTCAATATCCTTTCCGAGGAGCTGGCGCGCCGCGATCTGAAGGACCGCGACGTGGACGGCGCCGACCGGGAGGAACTGGACGCCCGCATCAACGAGTATTACGACGAGTTTTCCGCCAACGGACTGGAAAACGTCGTGGTAAAGGAACCGGGTGACAAATGAAAAGAAAGCCTTCTTTCCGCGGCGCGGCCGCGGCGCTCCTCGCGCTTCTTCTCCTGACCTTTGCCGCCTGTTCGGGACGGTCGAATCCCTACGTCAGCCGTCCGCAGGACAGCATGATCCTCTTCCGGAAGGAAGGCCGGGTCTATCTTGCCAACACCGAATCGCCGAGCTTTACCGCCGAGGGGACCGGGGCCGGTGAGATGAACCGCGATATCGTCCCGCTGGCAAGCGGATCGGCCTATTATCTGGAGGACGGAGCCCTCTGGTACAAGAGCTATCTGGAGCCCGCCTACAAGATGACGGAGGGCGTTTCGACCATCTTCTACTCCATCGGCAGCGTCTTCGGCGTGACCGAGAAGGGCGACCTGATCCGCACGGGCGACGGCACCGCCTTCGAAACCGTGCTCTCCGGGGTGGAGCTTTCGCTCGACGCGCCTTTCCTGGAATCGGACAACAACGTATACGTTTTTGCCTCCGGCGCGCTCTGGCGCCTGGTCTTCGGCGCGAGTCCCGAAAAAATGCAGACCGTGAAAGCCGGCTTCCGCTTCCTTTCGGGAGATGAAAAGGCGGTCTATTACGCCGCGGACGGCGCGGTCTGGTCGCTCGGGCACGAAGGGATCGCGGTGCAGAAGATCTCCGGGAACGACCCGGCGGAGCCGGTCCCGCTTTCGTCGTATGCTTCCTTCGCGAAAAAGCTCTTCTGGCGTACCGGGGACGGAACGGTCGTCGCCTACGACGTGAAATCCCGCGGGACCGAGAAGATCGGCAAGGCGGAAGAAGACGTTTCGGGACGCGTTCTGCCCGAAAACGCGAACGATGCCCGCGCCTTCGTCTTCGGGAACGACGGCGGATGGACGGTATACGATTACGGCACCGGGAAGACCGCGTCTCTTCCCGCGGCCGACTGGGTCTATGCCGACGGGACCTTCGTTTACGGATTCGACCGGGAGGGCCTTCTCGTTTTCGACGGAGAGAAGATCACGAAGGGAGAAAAGGGAACTCCGAAGCGGGACGACGCCGATCAGAGGGGGATGCGCGCGCTCCTGACGCCGGACGGCTATTATTATCTGACCGGCCCCGAGGAAGGGTATGAGGCGACCCTTTACGCCCTTTCGAAGGGAAAAGCCGAAAAGATCGCGGACGGCGTATCGGGGGAGAAGCTTCCCCGCGCGGTGCACCGGTACGGCGGCGTCTCCTATTTTACCGGGAAGGCGATCTGGATCCTGGACGAGGAAACCCTCGAAAGCGAGCTTTTCGCCGAGCATGAGAACGTTATAGACTTTCTGCCCCGGAGCGGCGGCGCCTTCGCGCTGTACGCCGACGGGCTTCTGGAGCTGATGATTTACGGAGAATCCAACGCCAAGACCGTGGCCGAAGGCGTGGAGGAGATCTGCGGCGTGCTTTACGCGCCGGAAAGACTCGTGACCTATCCGCTCCGGTGATCAGAGCTTCTTCACGCGGCTCCCGCCGCGGTTGATCAGGAGCCCCGCGGCCCGGTCGGCCAGTTCGTCCGGCACGCGGATCAGGACAGACACCCGGTCGCTCCAGATATCGCGGAGATCGGTCCCGGCGGCGACCCGGTTTTCCACCCGCGGCACGCGCAGCGAGATATACGACACGCTGTCCGGATAGGGAAGCGGAGAGGCGTCTGCGATCCGGGAGAGCGCGAGAAGCCTGCGGTCCGGATCCTCAAAGCCCTTGATCTCCCGGCTGATTTCCCGGGAAAGGAGCGTACAGCCCCTCGCCTGGAGATCACGCAGAGCGAGATCGGCCGCGTCCGCGTCCGGAAAGACGGCGCTGATGGTTGTCGACATGGTTTTCCTTCCTTTCGATTGCAATCCGTTTTGGTCTTCACCGGGAATAGTTTGGGAAGGAAAAGGCAAAATATACGGCCCGGAAAATACCGGAAGGGAGAGAGCATGGATATTCAGATCGGCGACGTTCTGGAAATGAAAAAAAAGCACCCTTGCGGCGCGGGAAGCTTTCTCATCCTGCGCACCGGGGCGGATTTCCGGCTGAAATGCACCGGCTGCGGTCACGAGGTGATGGCAGCCAGAAGCAAGATCGAAAGGCACGTGAAAAGGATCCTGCGCGGCGGGATCGAGGTGCCGAAATAAAACGCGGAAAACCGGAAGAAGAGGCGAGAGGGAAAAGAAGCCGCGCCTTCCCGGGATCCCGATCCCTGCGCCTTCGTGCCTGACCGCGTGCGGCAGGTCCGGCGAAGCGGGATCCGCGCCGGGGGATACGGCGGCAGAGGATCCTTCCCGCCGGCCGATCGGAGGAACGAAACCCCGCGGAAAAGACCGTACGGTCGATTCCGCGGGGCTTTTTATGCGGTGCGGTCCGGGCTTTATGAAAGAATCAGAGAGCGCGGAGCGCCTTGATCGCCTTTTCGATATCGGAGGCGGGATCGGCTCCGGTCTCCCGTTCGACGGTGACCGCGCCCCGGTACCCGATCTCCTCCAGCGCCGCGATCCAGCGGAGAAGATCGACCGCCCCTTCGCCGAGAGGCGTCTCCCGGAAATAAGGGGTCCTGTCCAAAAGCTCCGCGATATCCGGCGCATCCGGCCCGTAAATCCGCTCGGGATCGCAGGGAAGGAGATTCACGCCGTCCTTGGCATGGACGTGGACGATGTAGTCCTTCAGCGTGAAAACGCCCCGCACCGGATCGGAACGGGTCACCATGACGAGGTTCGCAGGGTCGTAGTTGACCTTCATGCCGGGACTTCCCACCTCGTCGAGAAAGGCCTTGAGACGTTCCGGCTCCTCGGGACCGGTCTCAACGGCGAAAGCGCCGCCGTACCCTTCGGCGATCCGGCCGAGCTCCCGGCAGGCGGAAAGCATCGTCTGATAGCGCGGAGAGCCCGTATCGCGGGGGATCGCGCCGATGTGCGTGGTCACCACGGGGCATTCGAAAAGAGAGGCGAGTTCCATGATCCTCCGGGAAGCCCGGATCCGGGAGGGATTCTCCTCCGGGATCATGAAGCCGCGGCCGCCCAGGTCGCCGCACACCGCCGAGATCCGGAGCCCCAACCGGGAAAGAAGCCCGCGAAGCTCCATTCTCCCCACGTCGGTGGAGGCGTAGTTTTCATAGGTGAATTCGCCGGAAACAGCGGAGAGCTGCACCGCCTCGGCGCCGAGCTCCTTCGCCTTCAGGAGCGATGCGTAAAGAGGGAGGCGGAGCGAATCCGCCATCACGCCGACGGGATATCTCATAAACGCTCCTTTCCGTCATAGACCGTGCGGCCGCCCTTGACGACCTTTTTGACAGAAAGAGAGCCGTCGAAGAAGACGAAATCTGCGAAAGCGCCTTCCCGGATCACGCCCACGTCCGGAAGACGCGCGATGCGCGCCGGGGTGGCGGTGAGCATGCGCACGACCTCGGGGAGCGGGATCCCGGCTTCCGCGCCTTTCCGGAGAAGAACGTCGCCGGTGGCGACGCTGCCCGCGATGGCCGAACGGTCGGCAAGCTTGGCGACGCCGTCCTCGATCAGGACGTCCCGCTCGGCAAGGACGCTTTTCCCGTCGGCGGGAATAGGCGCGCCCGCAATGGCGGTGGCGTCGGTGATCAGGCACATTTTGCCGCTTCCCTTCACCCGCCAGGCGATATTCAGGATCTCAAGCGGCTGGTGGATGCCGTCGGCCACGACCTCAACGTCAAATGCGTCGGAGGAAAGCGCGCCTTCCGCCGCGCCGGATACGCGGAAGATCCCTTCCTTGTGCATGGCGGTCATGGCGTTGTAGAGATGGGTGGCCAGGGTGAAGCCGTGCTTCGCCGCCTCCCGCATCAGGGCGGGGGAAGCGGTGGTGTGGCCGGCCGAAACCACGATCCCGCGCTTTGCGAGAAGATCGCCGAAGTCGAGCGCGCCGGCTCTTTCGGGCGCCGCGGTCCAGCGGACGATAAGATCGCCTCCGCGTTCCAGGACCGGCTCGTAGTACTCCGGAAGGGGATCGGTCAGGAGCTCCTCGCGCATGGCGCCTTTCATGACGGGAGAGAGATACGGCCCCTCCAGATGGATGCCCATGATGCGGGCGCCGTCGTTCGGAAGGGAGAGCGCCCTGCGGGTCGCGTCGAACATCCGGAAGAGCGATTCGTTGGAGGAGGTGCAGGAGGTGGGCAGGATCGAGGTGGTCCCGTGCTCCAGATGCGCCCGTGCCGCCTTCAGGATCGAAGCCGGGTCGGGCTCCATGAAATCGTGTCCGCCGCCGCCGTGCAGATGGATGTCGATAAAGCCCGGCGCGGCCGAAAGCCCGGAAAGATCCTCCCGGTCCCACTCGGAGGAAAGCTCGCCCCGGCCGAAGCCCGCGATCCTGTCGCCTTCGACCAGCAGAAACGCGTGGTCCAGCACGCGGTCTTCAAGATACAGGGTAAGACCCGTAAACGCTTTTTTCATGAGAACGCTCCTTTCAGATCGGGATCGTCGAGAGGGAAAACCCGATGCTTCCGGAGTCATTATACTCCATTCCGGATGACCTTGCAAGGGAGAGGGAAGAAAGAAAGGATTTGACAGGGGAAGGCTTTTGGGACTATAATAAAAGCGCCGCCGGCGTCCGGAAAGGGGAACGCGGCGCGGCCCATCACGTCCGGGAAACGGGATCCCTTTCCCGGGGAAAAGGAGAACGGGGAATCATGACCGAGAATCGGAAGAGCGCGGCGCCGCGGAAAGAGAAGGCGGGCATTCCGCGCTGGTTTTTCGACTGGACCGAGGCGGTTGCCTGGGCCATGCTTGCCGTTCTGATCCTGTTCGGCTTTGTGATGCACACGAATACCGTGGTGGGCCGGTCCATGCTGCCGACGCTGGAGAACGGAGATCTTCTTCTGGTATCCCGTCTTTTCTGGACGCCGAAAAGAGGGGATATCGTCATCGTCAGCAAATCCGGGTTCCGCACGGAGCCCATCGTCAAGCGCATCATCGCCGTCGGCGGGCAGACGATCGACATCGATTTTGAAAACCGCGAAGTCTTCGTGGACGGAGAAAAGCTCGACGAGCCCTATATCAGCGAGCCTACCGAAAGAGATCTCGGCATGACGTTCCCTCAGACCGTGCCCGAAGGATACGTCTTCGTGATGGGGGACAACCGCAACGAAAGCGACGACAGCCGCGATCCCGCCCTCGGCATGGTGGACGAGGGATATCTGCAGGGCAGGGTATTCTTCCGCTACTGGCCCTTCCGGAAGATCGGGAGCGTGGGATGATCCCGCGCCGGATGAGGGAAGAGGATATGAAGGATTTCATTTTCATCATCGGCCCCAGCGGGGTGGGAAAAACCACGCTGGCCAGGGGGCTTTTCGAGCATTACCGGGGCGTATACTTCGAGCAGAACATGATCCCGGAGTTCGGCATCCCGGAAGGGGTCGACGAGGGGAAGTTTGAAGAAGAGGTCATGTGGGAGGGCTCGCTTGCCCTGCTCCGCTTTTTCCGCGAAAAGGGCTTCAGGAACGTCGTGGCCGCGGATTTCAACGATCTGCGCACACGCGAGATCCCGCGCCTTTTCCGGGGGACCGATTTTATCACGATAAAGCTCGTGTCGTCCGATTACCGGCAGAATCTCTCTCAGATGCTGGAACGGGATCAGGGCGGTCTTGTGGACCCGAAGCTTCTCCGGGAATCCACCGAAAAGATCATGAACCGTCCGCTCCTTCCGGGCGAGGTGCTTCTGGACGTGGCGGGGAAAAGCCCGGAGGAGGTGCTTTCGGCGGCGATTTCCCTGATCGACGGCTTCGAAAGCCCGAAGGAGTATGAGTACGCAGAGCCCGGGAAGGAACAGTTTTATTCCTGGGTCTGGAGCGACGGACTGAGAACGTGATGAATATGACGGATGGATTTGTCTGCAAGATCGCCGACAGAGACGAACTGCTGAAAAGATGGGAATACCTGACGGCGATCCACCCCGGAAGCAGCAGATGGGCGGGATTCAAAGAAAGCGCCGTCAGGCACTACGACGAAAAGAGCACGATTTCCTATCTGGGATTCCTGAACGGCGAGATCATATGCGAGGCGACCGCGTATATAAAGGACTCGGCTTTCCTCGGCGACATCAGCGATCCTTCGGGGCTGCTGGGTGACGGTATGGCGTATCTGGCTGCGTTCAGAACGAACCGGGAATACGAAGGAAAAGGATACTTCGGCAGGCTTTTCCGGTTCGCAGAGAAGGATCTGAAAGAAAGAGGCTATCAGGAAGTATCTGTGGGAGTGGGACCGGAAGCGGTCAGGAACATGGAAATCTACTTCCATCTGGGCTTCAGGGAGTACATAAAAACCGTCGTCGAGTATGAACCTTCCGACAAGGATCCGTCAAAGAAAGAGGAAGACGTGATCCTTTTCTACAAGAAGAGGATATAAGGTATAAATGGATCTGATCCCGATGGAAAAACTCAATATCAACTGGTATCCGGGACACATGGCGAAGACCCGGCGGGAAATGGCCGAAAGGCTTTCCGCGGTGGATCTGGTGGCCGAGATCCTGGACGCCCGGATCCCGGGCGCGAGCCGGAACCGGATGCTGGATGAGCTGACGCGGGGCAAGCCGCGGCTGCTCGTGCTGAACCGGACCGATCTCGCCGCTCCGGAGGGGACGAGGCTCTGGACCGCATATTACCGGGAAAAGGGCTTCGGCGTCGTGACCTGCGATGCGAAAAGCGGCGCGGGGGTGAAGGATTTCCTGCCCGCCGCGCACCGGATGCTTGAGGAGAAATACCGGAAGCTCGCGGAAAAGGGACAGACCGGAAGAAGGCTGACCTGCATGGTCGTCGGCGTCCCGAACGTCGGAAAGTCCAGCTTTATCAATAAGCTGGCGGGGCGCAGGGCGGCGAAGACCGAGGACCGCCCCGGCGTGACGCGGGATATGAAGCTGATCCCTCTGGATGCAGGGCTTTCGCTCCTGGACACCCCGGGCATGCTGATGCCGAAGATCGAAAGCGACCGGCAGGGCTTCCTTCTGGCCTTCACGGGGGCGCTCCGGGACGACGTGATGGACGTGGAAACGCTGGCTGCGAACCTGATCCTGACCCTGGCCGACGCGATGCCCGAGGGACTTTTCGCCCGGTACAAGGTCGGGAAGGGTGACGCGGAAACCGGATACGGTCTTCTGGAACTGGCCGCCAGAAAAAGGGGCTTCCTGATTTCCGGGGGAGAAGGCGACACCGAGAGGGCCGCGCGGATCCTTCTGGACGAATTCCGCGGCGGGAAGCTCGGCCGCGCGACTCTGGAAAAACCGGGAGAGGACGAGGATGAAAAGGATTGACGCCGGGGATCCGAAGGATCTCTGGAGCTTTGAAAGGGAGGCCCGGGAAAGAGGGTTCCTTCTGGTGGCCGGCACCGACGAAGCCGGGAGAGGCCCGCTGGCGGGCCCGGTATCGGCGGGAGCCGTGATCCTGCCCTTCGGGATCGGGATCCCGGGGCTGGACGATTCCAAAAAGCTCAGTGAGAAAAAGAGGGAGGAGCTCTACCCGGTCATCCGCGAAAAGGCGATCGCCTCTGCGGTAGCCTTCGCCACGGTGGAGGAGATCGAGGAAATGAACATTCTTCACGCCGCGCAGCTTGCCATGCGGCGCGCCGTGGCGGCGCTTTCGCCGGCGGCGGATTTCCTTCTGGTGGACGGCAACGTGAGCGACGGCTTCCCGATCCCCGCCCGGACGATCGTCAAGGGAGACGCGCTCTCGGCCTCCATTGCGGCCGCCTCGATCCTCGCGAAGGTGGAAAGAGACCGGCTGATGGACCGGTACGCCGAGGAATATCCGGGGTACGGCTTTGAAAAGCACAAGGGGTATCCCGTGCCCGCCCATTACGAGGCGATCCGGATCCTCGGCCCCACGCCGATCCACCGGATGAGCTTTCTCAAAAAGAAACACGGTTGACCCGGGAGAAGGAGGAGCGAGTGAAGGATCTCAACACGAGGCTTCTCGGCCGCTGGGGCGAGGAGCAGACCGCGGCTTACTACACCGCGAGGGGATACGAGCTTCTGGCCGTCAATTACCGCAGCCGTTACGGGGAGATCGATCTCATTCTCCGGAAGAAAAAGACCGTGGTTTTCACGGAAGTGAAGCTTCGGAAAAACGCGGATTTCGCCGCGGCGCGGGAATTCGTCAGCCGCGCGAAGCAGGAAAAAATCATAAAAACGGCCCTTCTCTATCTGGAGAAGGAGGGCCTTTCGGACCCGCCGGTGCGCTTCGACGTGGCGGAGGTCTACGCGCCCGCGGGAACCGGGACCGCAAAGCCGGAGATCCGGATTCTGGAAGGGGCCTTCGACGCGGGCGGGATGGCGGAATAAAGCGTGAAGACGAACAGGGATTCGGCTCATAGAGGAATTTTGTTTTTACCCGTGGAAACCGGATAAAAAGGAGGAAAACGCCATGCGGGTTATGCTGACGTCATGCGGCCTTGAGACAGAACAGATCAAGGAACAATTCCTGAGAATGCTCGGGAAAGCGCCTGCGGATGCAAAAGCCCTTTT
>JAEEGL016439991.1_pt1 | contig 50820 bp, 43 predicted proteins | sample 9134231 | NCBI WGS metagenome assembly JAEEGL01 (sample SAMN16246548, study PRJNA631951) | gut metagenome | biome: gut microbiome; feature: rumen; material: fiber-attached | host: Bos | place: Iran: Karaj | collected 2018-10 | reverse complement strand
CTTCTTCGCTCGACCTTTGGTCGCTTGATACTTCAAGAACATCTTCATAACATGTTCAATAGTTTAATTTGTGTAATTTTGGATTCGTTTAGTGTACGCCCGCCCCTATATAGATAAGCGGGCGTCACACTCTTTAGATAGAGGAATATGGAATTGGTTCAATTAGTGTAAATCACTATATGTGTAGTTACACTTGTACTAATCTAAGTTTCGGAAGCTCCGCTTGCTTGGGAGTTCTTCGCAAGCGAAGCGTCCCGTAGGGTCGAACGAAGAAGTTCGTCATGACAACCGAAACTTGAATACATTGATAAAAAACAAGTAATTAATACATATTCTTAGTTTCATAACTAATGAAAACATTCTTGATAATTTCCGGCTTATATCTTGTGTTTATAATAATTAAAGAATTATTTATAGACCCCATTATTGACAGGAGATATTTTATTTCAGGTGAAATAGAAGCTGCTAGAAGGCAACATGAAAAAGATGTTATATATTCATAAACAACTAATATCCAAATATAGATGGTAGAAGAAAGAATATGTTTTAGAATAAAGAACGCTGTTGTAGCAGAGTTCCAGAAATGATTTAGATAGACTTTAGTCCTTTTGTGAGCCAGTTTACCAACCAAGATGTAACCTTACTTATGCTAAACTCAAATCCAAAGGAAATCGTCTTCTCCTTTGTATAAGACTAAGTGTCTACTATAGTCCAACCCAAAAGCAAGAAAACCTTTTATTGGTCTTGACGGAAAATTGAAAATAAGTATTCCTTTAAATAGAAAAACTAATTAATTATGCTATTACATACAAAAATCAGTGATGGATATCCAAATGAAATAGTTTTCTTTTAATATACACCATAATATTAAAAATAACAAGAATCATGAAACAGTTAATTATCTTATTACCAATTCTTTTCTTCACATCATGTATTCATGTTGATAGCACCCAGTCTAAGAACACAATCACTTCTTGTGATCCTGCTAAAGACTCCACTGAAATAGTCAAAATGACAGAAAAAACAGTGGATAAAAACTCATTCGAATACTTCCTTCATTCGATCCCTGTTTCACCGACCGATTCAGTTAGACTATATAATGGCAATTATATATACCGATCCGATATAGATGGAATATTAGCAACCGATTTTGGCGGTAATTCAAACGAACAATGTGCAGATGCTGCTATATATTTGATTGCTAAATATCTTTGGACACAGAAACGGTATTCTGAAATTAAATTCCATTTCGTCAATGGATTCCTCGCAGAATATGAGAAATGGGCAAGAGGATATAGGATTAACGTAAACAATAAAACATGGTATAGACATTCTGATGAGGATTATTCTTACAAGAATTTCAAGGAATATCTGAATGTTGTATACACTTACGCAAACTCTTCCTCATTATATAACGAATTACAAAGCATACCCTTTTGGAGAAATAAGCTACAGATCGGAGATCTTTTTATCACCCCTGGATTCCCAGGTCATGTAGCTATGGTTTACGATATTAGAATAAATGAACACAAAGAACAGGAGTTTCGACTTATTCAAGGCTTTATGCCAGCACAGCAAATAGAACTTCTCAGTGAATGGTTCGCTTTTCAAGAGTGTGTTCATGCTTTGCGAACTCCTAGATACTTTTTCTTTAATGACGAAAAAACAATTGTAAAACGATGGCAGAACCTGGCAAACGCTTAATTTAGTGGAATATACTTCCACGATTTCAATTTAATATTCCAACATCGAGACGAGAAACTTATACTCTTGAAAGTCCTCATGCGATAGATGCTAATATAACTTGAGCAACGAATTTACCATATTTACCATTAATTCCTGATTCTACTCATGAATCAGAAAGACCTTATTCTGACTATTATGATTTTAATGATGCTATAGCTAGTTTAGAAACTAAACCTTTTGCAGTGAATATAAAGCTATTATGAAAATGAAGAAAGTACTTACAATCCTACTCCTGAGCATCCTCTGCATCCCGGCGTTTGCAGATGGAAGCACATCTTACAAAGAAGGAGATGTCATCTTTATCATCTCCAAGTCGAAGCAATCTCCGTTGATTCAGTATGCTACGCGTTCTCTTTGGAGCCATTGTGGAATAGTGGTCTACAAGAAAGGAGAACCTTATGTGTTGGAAGCCTCCAACGTCGTGAAGCTAACTCCACTTGATAAATTCAACAATAAAGGCCGGCTTGGTACAATTGTCCAAATGCGCTATACCGATAAGCCCATCAAGATATCCTATTCAAAATACCTCGGCAAACCGTATGACCTGCAGTTCAGCCTGAAGAACAATCGTTTCTATTGCTCCGAACTCGTTTGGCTCATTTACAAAGAACAACTCGGTGTGGAACTCTGCAAGCCTAAACCTTTGTCTAAATACAGAACCTTCGGGCTGGACAAGGTAATAAAGAAACGAGGCATCAGCAAGAAATCACTCTTCGTAGCTCCTATAGACCTGTTGTTATCTGATAAGCTTTACGGAGTTTGATTGGCTACTAAAATGAAGCATAATAGTAATCCCAAGGGGGGGGTAACTTTGTCAAACCAAAACAAGACAAATATGAAACCGGTTTCGAAAAGGCGTATATGCTTTGCAAACTCCAGGCTCCTTTCGTTTCATTCTTGACGCGTTTTTTTTATTTTCCACAATAATTTTGCTCCAAACATCTGTCACGCTGTCACCTTCGTAGAGAATTGTTGATATTCAGATGAATACGGGTGACAGATAGGGTGATAGATGGGGTGACGGGTGACGGATTTAAACTTTGTTAACGCGGAATTTAACAATTCAGATTGGAGATAAGGTCAGCAGAAGCTGTAGGAATATGCGGAAGATGCGAGTCGAAGGGTAAAGAGGGCTAATGCGTTAGGGAATCGGGGGCAGTCTCACTAATGAGACGCAAAAGTCTCACCAGTGAGACAAGTCTGTATCATTAATGAGACAAGTCGCGTTGACCATTCGCTCAACGCCACACGACCATTCGCTCAGCGCTACACGACCATTCGCTCAACGCCACTTGACCATTCGCTCAGCGCCACACGACCATTCGCTCAGCGCCACACGACCATTCGCTCAATGCAACTTGAACGTTCGATGAAAGCTACTTGGCCGTTTGGCGACTGAGTCTTGAAGGAACTACAGATTGAATGGAAGTAAGTCGGGATTCCGTCAAAGATAGATGGGCGGTTAGAAGCAAATAGTCCCCCATTAGAGAGCTTTTGCCGTTAAAAAAGGTTCAAAAATGCGATAAGTCAGCAATTCTTTGTACTTTTGTATTCGAGAATAGAAGAAATGAAGAGATGGCTGCTCATTATGGTATGTGCGTTGGTGTTACCTGTCGCAGGCAATGCTCAGCGGAAGCGTGCCTTAGTGGTGGGCATCTCGGCCTACAGCAGTAATGGCTATCGGGCTTGGCCAGACATCCATGGGGCAGAAGATGCGGGGCTGCTGAAGATGGCGTTGGAACGGAAAGGCTTCCAGGTGACGACGCTCTTGAACGAGGAGGCGACCTACGTGGGCATTCTTTCGGCATTCGAAGACTTTATCCGCAAGACACGAAAAGGGGATGTTGTCTATTGGCATTTCTCGTGTCACGGTCAGCCCGTAGAGGATGGTTTGAAGCGTGGTTATCCTCAAGGCGATGAGGCCGACGAGTGGGATGAATCGCTGGTGCCCATAGATGCCGGCAGGGAATATGCTGCGAAGGGCTATCGGGGCGAGAGACACATCATCGATGATGAGTTGCGAACTTACGTGCGGCGACTGCGTCAAGCGCAGACGGCAAGCGGCGCGCTCTATGTGGTCATCGATGCCTGTCATGCAGGCAATATGGAAAGAGGTGACTTCGAAACCGTTCGCGGAACGAACGAAGGATTGGCGAAGAACCCTCAGCACAAATACAAGCAGACGGACAGGGTGGAGCGCAGTCGCGTCGAGCACTCACCGCAGTTGGCGCCAGCGTTGTTCGTAGAGGCTTGTGAGTCGCACCAACGCAATCAGGAGATTCGTTACCAAGGGCGTGACTACGGAGCTTTGTCGTTCAATATCTGGCAGATGCTGGACGGCATGAAAGCCTTCCCCAAAGACATCGAGGTGTTCAAGACACGTCTGAACGAGCACGTACTGCACAACAAACAACAGCGAAATGGATGGTGGCCCAGGACGCAGGATATCGTTTTTGAGGATTGAGTGATGGAAAAGATTGGCGGCATACGTTTTCAGCAGTTCGTCGAGGAGAACAGGGAGCCTGTCCTCCGCCGAATCATGTCGGGCTTTGGACTGTCGAAGGCAGATGCCGAGGACATCTATCAGGAGTCGGTGGTCGCCCTCTATCGGAGGCTGGACACGAATCTGACGAGCTCGTTTGATGCTTTCTTTCAGGGCATTTGGTACCGACAGACGCTTAAGTTTATACGCAATAGGAAGCGCATGGTGAGTCTGGACGTGCAGGAGCCGAAGGCGGATGTGAGCGAGAGGAAGTCCGTGTCGATGCGTCGGCTCGATGACATCTTGCAGACGATTCCCGCAGGACCTGTGGCACCTCGGCCCGAGCCTGCTCCTGACGAAGCACTTGACCTCACTAGTATGAAGGAGCGGGTCAGGGATGCCCTAAGCGGGATGGCTGAACAATGTCGTATGCTTTTGACCAAATACTATATTGAGGGCTACAGTTGGGCGGAACTGGCTGTGCATGCAGGCTTCAGCAACGCCGACTCGGCGAAGTCGGCAGCCAATCGTTGCCGGCGTAGGTTCGAACAGAAATACAAAGGATTGGAAATATACGTAAAAGGATAGAACATCATGGCAGCAGACTATAGTGAACGCATAGACAGGTTCCTTCGGGAGGAGATGACTCCAGAGGAGAACGAGGCTTTCATGCACGACCTGCAGACGGATAGTGCCCTGCGCGAGCAGGCTCAGCAGATGGCCCTGATGGTGACCGAATTGCGCGAGCAACAAGCACAGCAGGATGCAGCCATCGTCGAGGAAGTGGTAGCGAAGAGGAGGGCTGAGCGCAAGGCAAGGATCGTGAGGATGATGAAGTGGGGTAGTGCAGTCGCAGCCGTGCTCGTCGTTGCCGCAGGCTTATACATCCATACGCTTGAAAGGAGTGTTGAAGGGAGTGGCGTCATACTCGAAGAGAAGCATTACGATGAGGACGTCAGACCAACGGTGCGCAGCGGCGAGACCGATGCCGACAAGGAACTGGAGACTTTGTTCCAGCAAGTGGGAGAGGGCAGGGACGTGCTTGCCGCAACCATGAGGCTTCAATACATCTACGACCATTTGGATGAGGAATACGCCTACACCGCCAATGGCAATGATGTCCGCATAGCCTGGTACCTGGCATTGGCCTATCTGAAGGAGAATTATCGCGATAAAGCGGTGCCTTTGTTGGAGGCTATTTGCAAGAACGACAAGGGTACCGACCTTGGTGAGTCGGCTGGCAAGCTATTGAAAGAACTTGGGAAGTGAGCGCTTCTGCCCAAGATTCCCATGAAGGAAGAATGAAAGGAACTATTGCAGAATGAAAGGCAGCCTTATCATATTATTGATGTTGGTGGCTGTCGGCGTGCGCGCTCAAACGGCTTCCTCCGATTTCGACTTCCGTAAGGCGGAGGCCGTGCTTGCTGACGTGATGCAGCAGGACATTCGCGACGAGGAGGCACTCGCCCAAAGCGGGGTCATTGCCAGCATGGTAGGCATCAATCAATTCGTTCAGGGACGCTATGACGATGCCATCCGTTCGCTCGATTTTGCCATCGAGCATCCGCAACTGAGCAATAGTACAACGCAGATCATGAACCGCGTGTTCCTGACACATGCCTTGTGCATCAAGGGGCATCGAAGGGCGTTGGCCGTCTTGCGTGAGGTGGTGCCCCTGCTGCAAGACCTGCAGGCAAACACACTCCGAGGCGATTTCCCTGCGACCTATGCTGATGGTGTGAGGAATGTGATGAACAACCTGCTCTTGCCCCTGACTAGTCTAGTGTCGAAGACCTTTACGGACCAAGAATCGTTGTGCCAGTGTTTCAACTTGATGCTCTATCTCAAGCAGTTCGCGTTCTACCAACTTGCGAATCGTGGCGAGGCTGATTTCAGACATACGCTGGACATGGACTATCGCGCCTTGATAGCCAAGCGATTGCGAGCAGACGAGGTGGCACTGGAGATGGTGCCTTGTATGGACATCGATCGACGGCGGGTCCGTAGCACTCGCTTTGTTGCTTATCTGCTTGATTGTCGCGGCCGTCTGACGTTCGTAGACCTTTGCGGGAAGGCTGAAGTTGAGGCTCTTTATGCCGACAACGATAGCACATGGATGCTCTATTCGCCCGATGACCACCGCCTGCGTTCGTTGGTGTGGCAGCGAGTGGAGCCTTATGTAGGCGCAAGCCGTAAGGTCTATCTGGCCCCCTGTGGTATCCTCAATCGCGCCAACTACGTTCTCTTCGACTCGCGTGTTCGCGAACTGACATCGCTCAGCGAGCTTGTCAGAGATTATCCTATCCCCTCGACTTCCTCAGAGGCTCTGCTCATAGGCGATGTCGACTACGATCGGGCGTTGGAGAGCCATTCGCGAGGCGATCGCGATTGGGGCCGCCTCAGAGCGACCAAGAAGGAAATCGAGTATGCAGCCAGAAGCTTGTCGGCTCGCTTCAAAGTGACAACACTCGCAGGCGATGCAGTCACAGAGGAGGCTGTCAGGAGGGCATGTACGGCCTCGCCTGCCGTTCTGCATTTCGCCACCCATGCCATCTGCTACACGGATAGCGTCGCCAGGAAACAGTATGAATTCTTTGATCTCCCCTGGTCCTTTGCGCCTCTCAAACCCGAACTTACCTATACGGGTCTTGTACTGTCGGGGGGCAATAGGGGCTTCCGTAGACAGGGCGGCCAAAGCATGAGCAATGATGGCATCCTGCTTTCTGAAGAGATTGCCAAGATGAGGCTCAAGGGTACGTCGCTGGTGGTGCTCTCGGCTTGCGATTCGGGCAACGGCATCTTCGATGATATTGAGGGGACGCTGGGGCTAGTGAAGGCATTCAAGTTGGCAGGTGCACGGACAGTCATCGTCAGTCTCTCGAAGGTGGATGATGATGCTGCCGCCGAGTTCATGACGACCTTCTACAACCGTTTGAGCACCGGCAATGACCTGCATGCGGCATTCGTACAAGCACAACAAACTATGTGGGCGCGCTATCCGCGGCAATCGAAGTTGTGGGCGGCGTTTAAATTGATAGATTGTCAAGACTGAGTTTTTTTCTGTTTACACTTTCTGCGTTCGTGGTATTTACTTATTGCATGGCAACCTATGTCTGCGCGAATAAGTATCATCCACAGAAGTAAACAGAAAGGAAAATGCTAACTCAGTCACCTATTCTCACCATCAAAAACAAGTGTGAAGTCTTCTTCTTGAGGGCAGATAATATCCTATATGTCGAGGCCAACGGCAACTACTGCAACATCCGTCTTGTCGACGGTGGTCTCCTTCAGACCCTCACCTATCAGCGAGCAGAGATTATCCGTATGATGGACGAGCAGTTGCCTGCCGAATGTAGGCAACAATTCAAGCTGCTCGGTAAGTCCTATTTGATTAATACGTCTTACATCATGCGCATTCAGCCGAGCAAAAGGCGCCTTACTTTTAGCGTCAACATCTTCGGAACCACGGAAAAGCGTTCGATAAGCGCTACGGTATCGGCGCTGAGCAATCTGATGAACAGCTTGGGCATCTGAGTGCGGAAACAGAAGGTGGGAGAGTGTAGGGAAGCCCTCCCCATTACCTCAGGCCATTGCGGTATCTGGTATCCCATTCAATTCTTCCCTTGGGCATGCTCCATCGTCGCCGTCCCAGCCGAAGTCATGCATTGGCTTAGAGCAGTCCGTGATTCTTGGTTCAGGCACCTTACCCCCCCAAGGGCGTTTAGTAAGGAGTCTTCAACGGGGATTCTGTTGTATCTTCGTGGGCTGCTACGCACAAAGAGGGATGGCAGGAGCATCGGAGTGGTGCCCTTCGGAGTTGGCCGTGGGCGATTACATGAAATAAAATGGCATTTCTTTGGTGGTGAATGGGAATTTATGTGTATCTTTGCGGCAAGAATAAGCGAAAAGACACATGAAAACGAAGAAAGAAATCGTTGAAAATTGGTTGCCACGCTATACAAAACACCCTTTGGAAGACTTCTCCAAGCTGGTGTTGCTGACCAATTTCAACAACTACGTAGACATCTTCTGCGAGCACTTCGGCATAGCGCCCCCCAGCTATGCGGCCAATATGCGTATGGCTACTGCCGACGGCATCACGATCATCAACTTCGGTATGGGTTCACCTAATGCTGCCATCATCATGGATCTGCTGAGCGCTATCAACCCTCGTGCCTGCCTCTTCCTTGGCAAGTGCGGCGGCATCCCTGCGAAGGTGAAGATGGGTGACCTCATCCTGCCGCTGGCGGGCATCCGTGGCGAAGGAACGTCGAATGACTACTACCCGCCCGAAGTGCCGGCATTGCCAGCCTTCATGCTGCAGCGCGCAGTCAGTTCGGCCATCCGTGATGCCGGGCTCGACTACTGGACGGGCACCGTTTACACCACCAACCGCCGTATCTGGGAGCATGACGAGCGATTCAAGGATTACCTGCGCACGACGCGCGCCATGGCTGTTGACATGGAGACTGCAACGCTTTTCACCACAGGCTTTGCCAACCATATCCCCACGGGAGCGCTGCTGCTCGTCTCGGACAATCCGATGACGCCCGAAGGCGTGAAGACGGCTGAGAGCGACCAGAGGGTCACGACCAACTTTGTCCACAACCATGTCATGATAGGCATCCAGAGCCTCGAGAAAATCAAGAAGGAGGATAAGACCGTCAAGCACCTGAAGTTCGACTGGTGAGCGGTGAGCTTGTCGTTTGGACTTAGCGTTAAGACTTATGGCGAAGAAAGCAACGGGAATCACATACGAGGATATCGTCCGTCAGGTTCGTGCGGGCGACTTCAAGCCCATCTACTATTTGATGGGCGAGGAGGCTTATTACATAGATCGCGTCTCGGACTATATTGTCGAGAAAGCGCTCTCTGAGGATCAGCGCGACTTCAACCTCACCATCCTCTATGGCCCTCAGACGACGGGCGAGGAGGTGGTCAATGCTGCCAAGCGCTATCCCATGATGGCCGAGCGGCAGGTGGTGGTCGTACGTGAGGCACAGGGGCTTCCACACAAGGAAGTGCTCGCCTTCTATGCCCAGCGACCGATGCCCTCCACCATCCTCATCCTATGCCACAAGAACGGCACGCTCGACCGGCGCACCAATATGGCGAAGGAGATTCAGAAGGCTGGAATCGTCTTCGAATCGCCCAAACTTAAGGACTATCAACTGCCTGGTTTTGTGAGAAGTTACGTACAGAGGAAGGCCCTTGAGATTGAGCCAGACGCTTGCCAAATCCTCTGCGAACACGTAGGCGCGGATCTCAACCGCCTTGCAGGCGAGTTGGACAAACTCATCGTTGCCTTGGGTGAGCACGGTCGCATCGATGCGCAAGCCATTCAGGACAACATCGGCATCAGCAAGGAGTACAACAGCTTCGAGCTCATCGCTGCTCTCGCAGAGAAGGATGTGATGAAGGCAAATCGTATAGTGAAATACTTTGACAGTAATCCGAAGAACTTCGCCCTGCAGCCGACACTCGCTTCGCTCTTCAAATTCTACACTGAACTATTGCTTGCCTACTATGCTCCCAATCGCTCAGAGGAGGGGATAGCAGCATGGTTGGAGCAGAGTACTTGGCAGGTGCGCAAGAACATCTTGCCCGCCATGCGCGTCTATACTGCTATGAAGGTGTACACCATAATCGGTGAAATACGCCGAACAGATGGCGCCTCGAAGGGGGTAGGAGGACAAAAAACGTCGGATGGCGACCTCCTGAAAGAGCTCGTCTTTATGATTCTGCATTGATTTTGTAGCTATTTTCCGTTAATCTAGGAACAGAATTTTTAGGCCCTATTGTGTTTGATTCAAACACTTTAGGGCCTTTTTTTGTGCTTTGAGAATCGCGCGAATAAATCATTTCGTCCGCCTCTTTTCCCTGCGCAAACCGCAAAAATCTCAGCGTCCAAGATTCAGATTTTACATAAATTTAGGTTTGCAAATCAAAACACGTTCGAAGCTTGCATTCGCGAATCAGAATGATAGCGTAGTCAAGAAGCAAAATTCGAACCTTTGAATCGAAATTCGGAGTCCGTGAATTCGAGATTCTGATTTGCAAATCTGTCAATTTGAAAATATAAATGAATGAATATTCGTGTGTGATTAATCAATATTCTCGGTTAAATATCAGTTAAATACATTAATATACTTATGAACGACAATGCCGAGTTGTAAGGAATCGTGAATTTTGCCCTCTCGGAAATCGAATAGGGTTGTTTTGGGTATTATAATGGTATATAATCCAATAATTTGTGGGATTTTATTAAAGTGAAAACTTCAACTATTCGGAAATGCGTTCTGATGGATTCGTGTTCGTAAATCTAAATCTTCGAAATCTCGAATTTTGATATTCGAAATTCGAATCTCTGAATGGGTTAAAAAGATAAATTTGAAGATTTTTCTTTAAAAATTTGCACGTTTAAATTCTTTTTTCTTACTTTGCAGCGTCAAATCGCCATAGCGGTATAATTCGACCTATTTTTAAGAGCTAAAAATCGACCGATGAAAGAGCGCATCTATCAGATCATGCAGAGTCAGAACATGACGCAGCGCGAATTTGCAACTGCGCTTGGGATTTCCCCTTCATCGCTCTCTAGCATCTTCAATGGTCATACGTCTCCGACTAACAACACCGTCCAGGCCATCCATCGCCGCTTCCCCGATGTGAGCATAACTTGGCTGATGTTTGGCGAGGGCGAGATGACAACCTCAGGCACTCCTGAAGACACCAACCAGCAGCCTGCTCAGGACGAGAGCGATCGTCCTTCTACAACCCCAGTTGCTGTAGCTTTAAAAAACAACATGGATGAGGTGACTCCAATGTCATCTGCCGCTGATCAAGCTGCTCAGGTGATTATTCGAGAGATGGTGAAATATGTTGACAAGCCACAGCGTCGTATCGCAGAGATTCACGTCTTCTACGATGATGGCACCTTTGAGACTTTCTCCGGCCGTCGCGACTAAGGCTGTCGTTTTTTGAACATTATGCATCTTTAAAATTTGGTTTTGACCATTAGCATCTGTAAAATAAGCATATCATATATCACTTTTACCCAAGAATGCTGGCCGCGATCCTCTTTTCTACTCCTTATTTTCTTTAGCGGCCAAAAGGGGGCTCCCACCCGCGAGGGCATGAGTCTCCCTTTTTTGTCCTTTCTGGTCTCCCTATCTTCATCTTTCTCTCATGATTTGCACGGCTTCATTTGCTTTTGAGACTCTCCTTGATGCTCTTCTCTCAACTCCAAATCGCTTTTCATACCCTTCCATGCCATCCATCTGCTTATCTCTTGTTCTACTCGCCAGCATTTCTGCCGGTTCTGCTCACATTTCTGCTTGTTTTCTTTCGTGAATGACAGAAAATATCTATCTTTGCTCACGCAAAAAGCATAAAACTCGTTTTGAAGTATGAAGAAATACATCCTCGACCTTGTTGTGCGTCATACGTCAGCACCACGGGCTGGTTATGTTCTCTTGCAACTCACCGACCCCTCGCACCCGCTGCCATCCATGCTCCCTGGGCAGTTCGTGGAGGTGCGTGTCGATGGCTCGCCGTCCACGTTCTTGCGACGTCCCATCAGCATCAACCATGTCGACCGTGCTGCCAATGAGTTGTGGCTGCTTGTTCATGTCGTAGGCGCGGGTACGCGCACGCTCGCGAATTTAAAAGAGGGTGATCAGGTCAACGTGGTTCTCCCATTGGGCAATGGTTTTACTCTGCCATCCGACGGGCGGCAAGGCTCAGCAAGGCGATATCTCCTGGTGGGAGGCGGTGTCGGCACCGCTCCTTTGCTCTATATGGGGCACGAATTGGTGGCACGCGGGTGGCAGCCTGTTTTTCTACTAGGAGGCCGTACGGCAGACGATTTGCTGCAACTCGACCTCTTCCGTGCGTTGGGCGAAGTTCATGTGACTACGGAGGACGGCTCTCTGGGCGAGCGTGGTTTCGTTACGCAGCACAGCCTATGGCAGACGATGCAGGCTCCGGCCGATGGGACAATCGCGTGCAAGGGGACTTTTGAGCGCTTGTGCACCTGCGGTCCTAAGCCCATGATGGTGGCTGTGGCGCGCTTGGCACGCGAGAAGGGCCTCCCTTGTGAGGCGTCGCTTGAGAATCTGATGGCTTGTGGGCTCGGCGCCTGCTTATGTTGTGTCGAGGACACCGTGGATGGCCATGTTTGTGTCTGCAAGGAAGGACCTGTGTTTAATGTCGAAAAACTCAAATGGTGATGGCAGATCTTAGAACAAATATAGGCTCATTAGCCCTTAAGAATCCTGTGATGACGGCTTCCGGCACCTTTGGCTACGGCCTTGAGTTTGCCGATTTCGTCGACCTCTCGCAGCTCGGCGGTATTATTGTCAAGGGCACCACCCTCGAACCGCGCCAAGGCAATCCCTACCCCCGCATGGCCGAGACGGCTCAGGGCATGCTCAACTGCGTAGGCTTACAGAACAAAGGCGTCGACTATTTCTGCGAGCATATCTATCCCGAGGTGCGAAGGATTAACACCGCCGTGCTCGTCAACGTAAGCGGCAACAGCCCCGAGACGTATGCCGAATGTGCGCGTCGCATTGCTGAACTCGATGACATCCCTGCTATCGAACTCAACATCTCTTGCCCTAATGTGCGGCAAGGAGGGATGGCTTTCGGCGTCACCTGCGAGGGTGCGGCAAGTGTTGTGAAGGCGGTTCGCGCTGCTTATCCTAAGACGCTCATTGTCAAGTTGTCACCAAATGTCACTTCCATAGCCGATATTGCACGAGCAGTGGAGGCTGAGGGCGCTGATGCCGTCTCGCTCATCAACACGCTCATGGGCATGGCTATCGATGCAGAGCGCCGCCGCCCCGTGTTGAGCATCGGCACAGGAGGTTTGTCGGGGCCAGCCGTGAAGCCAGTAGCGCTGCGCATGGTATGGCAGGTCTACGATGCTGTCAAGATTCCCATTGTTGGCCTCGGAGGTATCATGAGTGCCGCAGATGCCGTGGAGTTCTTGCTTGCAGGAGCCTCGGCCGTGGAAGTGGGAACAGCCAATTTCATCGACCCGAGCATCACGCCCAAGATTGTCCGCGGCATCGACGACTATCTCCATCGCCACGGCTTTTTCAGCGTGCGCGATATCATCGGCGCGGCGCATGAGGTGTGACGGGGCAAGGAGGGGCGTGAGTTTCGCGGGATTGAAGCTCGCAGGATTGAAGCAGGCTGGATTGGACCTCGCCCGATGGCGAGGGCACCACGGCTGCAACGGTATTCATCATCGGGCTTCAAGCATTCCTCATGAGCGATTCAAGCATTCCTCATGAGCGATTTATTATTCCTTCACGAGCAATTTGTTATTCCTTCGTAAGCGTTATTATTCATTATTCTCATTTTTAATACATTATGCCATACGTTATTCATATCTTGGTGGCAGCTCTGTTGGGCGGTGCAATAGGTATTGAGCGCGGTTATCGCGCAAAGGAAGCAGGTTTCCGCACCCATTTCCTTGTTGCTCTCGGAGCAGCTCTTTTCATGATTCTGTCGGCCCACGGTTTCGACGGTGTGCTCATAAGTGAGAACCATCGTCTCGACGTCTCGCGCATTGCGGCACAGGTGGTCTCAGGTATCGGTTTCATTGGTGCTGGTACGATTATCTTCCAGCGTCACGCCGTTCACGGCCTCACTACGGCTGCAGGTCTCTGGGTCACGGCAGCCATTGGCATGGCGGCAGGCGCAGGTCTTTACATGCTGGCCTCTTTCACCACGGTCCTTGTGCTCATAGGCCTTGAGGTGCTCAACTCGTTGCTGCCGCACGTCAGCCAGCGGTCGGTCACCCTCGCGTTCACCACTGCAGAGCGGAGCGCCCTTCAGACGGTGCTCGACCATCTGCGTACGACGGGTGCAACGGTGGTCAGTTTCTCGCAATCTGCCTCTGATGCTCCTGCGGAAAAAGCGACAGGGGCAGCGTTGGAAGAAGCAGTTAAGAGCGCGATGGGAGGATCGATGGAAACTGAGTCGGGACAGGCGTTCACAGCGCCTCAGCATGTCAAGATGGAGGTGCGCATCCCCAACAAACGCTATGGGCAGGAACTCCTGCGCTTCCTCACCGAGCAGGAGGGGATTTGTATCGAGAGCGTGGAGTAGATTGGACACAGATGGAGCAAAGCATAATATGAGAATAATAGCCAGTCGAAATCGGCTGGCTATTGTTTTTGTGCGCCATCAGTTGGCTATTGCTTGTGCGCCATCGTAAGAATATTGCTTGTGCAGAGAGGAGAGGGCGCGAAAAGAGCGCTTAAAGGCTTTTCTCCAGATGATTGCCTCTTAATCGTTGGCTCCATATCATTGCCTCTTAATCGTCGACTTTTAATCGTAAGCGATTAATTGCTAGTTGTTTATTTTCTTACGAACTTGCGGCCATTGATGACGTAAATGCCTTTGGGTAATGTCTGCTGGGAGACGGATGAGAGGCGAGTACCATCGAGGCGGTAGATAGGACTGTCGGAGGTTAAAGTGGCGCCGTTTCTTGCTGTGGATGTCGAGGGAGCTGTGATGGCGGTGACGATGGGTTCGCTGCCAACTGTTGTTACGGCGGCGTTCTCGATCACGCAGTTTGTCGGGTCCTTGGAGTCGTAGCTGCTGATGAAGGCAATCACTTTCAGGTCGTCGGTCTTCCACGAAGAGTCGAGGGTGAAGGTGTAGTCATAGCCTACGGCATTCTTTTTCCAAGCGAGTTCGGCGCCCCAAGTGGCGTTGACGGCGCGCAGGACGTGCTGATGAGTGAACGAGCCACTGGCACCCGATTGAGATTTAGCCTTGATGTTGTCCTCGGTTAGGAAGAGCGTTAGGCGTGCTGGCGTCGAGGCGAAGTCGTAGGCCTGGAAGCAGTCGGCGCGCACCACCACCGTCTTCTTGTCGGCTCCGAAGGTAGCTTGCAGCTCGATGTTGGCATGTGCAGGCACGTTTAGGCGCTCGTCCACGAACCATTTCATGTTAGCAGCGTTGTTAGGCTGCCCGTTAACGGGCGAGCGTTTCTCGAAAACGTATCGATCGTACATGAAGGCTGGAGCGAAGGTGCTGTTACTGTTGTAGAACCAGGTGTAGGAGCGGTCGGCAGCTATGGTGAGCCAGTCTGTGTTGTAGCCTGAGTGGTGACAGGCGACGGCCACGCGGTCCTTCAGTTCGGGGTAGGTCGTGAACATGTTGTTCATCGTCTGTGCGGCCAAGGGGCAGTAGCCGCAGTACTCTGTCGTGAATTCCTCCAAGAGCACTATGCGTGGCCATTCCTTCATCTCGGCCACCGTCTGCACCGTTAGCGTGACTGATGGATTGTCCGACGCGTTGCCCTTTCCGTTCACGCTCGTCAGGGTGAGCAACACCATCTGCTTGCCCACTTGTTCGGCGGCAGGTATGGTCACGGTCACCGTGCCCGAGCCATTGTAGGGAATGGGCGTGTCGGCCTTAGCCGTCATCTCTGCACTCGTCTGTCCGTCAACGGTCAGCGTGTAGCCTATTTCTGTCAGAACATCTCGCCCGCTATTGGTCACCTCCACGGGCACCTCGACCGTGCTGCCCAGCTCTACGCCAATAGGCTTTCCGCCCTGCGGCGATGCCGACGCAGCGGGAACCGTTGTGTTTTCCACCAGCAACTGCAGCGCCAGTCGCCCGAAACCCGACTGTTCTCCCCAGGCCGTCACGCTTTGCGATGAGCGCAGGATGAGTCCGTTCTTCACGTAGTTGCCGCCCTGAATGATGACATAAGCTGCCTGTGTCAGTGTATAGGAGTAGCCGGCGTAGAAGCCGCTGGCATTCTTGTAGGGCGTTGTCAGCGCGATGTCATTGGGGCCCGCTTCCAACCCTGCGCCGTCCACCGTCTGCACGTAGTCCGCCTCGTCGACGTCTGTGGGCAGTGAGGTAGAGAACCATACCTTCACGTTCTTCTGGATAGAGGGGTCGGCCAGGTAGATACGCATGGCCGCGATTTCTTTATCACTCGCCATAGCGTGCCCAGCAGGAATAAATATGGCCATGTCGAATGTCTCGGCGCGTCCCGTGCCGATGGGGCTGATGTCTTCGTTGCCAACGAAATAGCCCCACCAAATCTGGTTGTCAGCGGGTGCAATCGGTGCCTTGCGAAGGGTCATGTTGTGTGCGCTGAGGGTGGGGGATAGCGGCAGTTGGAGTGGAGCCTTTTGCAAGCCTTGAGCCTCAGCCACGATGGCCATAGCTAAGGTCACCAATGAGAGTAAAATTTTCTTCATGAGCGATTCAAGTATTTTGGTTGAATAATGTTCTCTTAATTCTAAACTCTTTCTTGTTCTTTAAAGGACATTGTCATGGAGTTGCCATTTTCATGAATCAATTGCATTCGTCAGTTCTTTCAATGACTTCTCATCTCAGTAACTTGTTGCAAAGAAAGGAATAATAATTGAGATGAGCAAATAATAATGTTAAAATATGGTGGTATGGGGTCCAGATAGTTCATTTTAGAGTTCTTTGCTCCTTCTGTTGTGAACCTTTGGGAATATTGTTCTCAGTCTTTTGAATCGCTATTTGGGTGTTTCACCTTATTTTTTTAGCTTTTCGCACCCTTTTTTTCCCGTTTCGTCCTCTTTCCTATTTCGCGTGAGCAAGAAAGGCGTTACCTTTGCAGTGATCAAGAACTCCATGGAAACACGCATTTTTCTGCCTCTAAGCGGTGCTTTTGCTTCGGCAAAAGCGCCGTTTTCTGCAAATAAGCATTCACATCTTAGTGTTCAAATTGATGAAAAGAATGGTGACTTTTGCACGATGAATGGCGAAATAAACATGATTAATAAGGAAAAATGGCCCTTGAACTATGAAAAACTACGAAGAATTATAGAAAAACGGGGAAAAAGGGAAAAATAGTTGTCGTCGGCATGCTTGTTTAAGTATTTTTCTTTATCTTTGCACGCAAATGAGGACAAAACGAATTTTATACGACTTGTTGTTGGTGCTTGGTCTGACGCTCTTGGCTCAGGTGGTCTACTATGCGCTGCTGATTGTTTCCGACACGTTCGAGTATTTCTGGGAGGACCTGAAGGCTTGGCCGCGTTGGTTGCTGGTGGACTTCGCATGGTGCTTTCTGGTCGCGGCGGCTGCAGCTATGCTCTTTTTCTGGCGACGCACGATCTTGGAACGTGAGCGCAACAAGTACCACCTACAGGCCTTGGACAACCAGTTGAGTCCTCACTTCGTCTTCAATAATTTCAGTATTTTGGCAGACCTGATAGAGGTGGACCCTCAGCGGGCTTCTTCGTACCTGATGAACCTGACGAAGGTGTACCGTTACGCACTGTCGCATCTCGACCACGACACCGTCACGCTCCAGGAGGAGCTGGAGTTCATGCAGCGCTATCTGGCCCTGCTGAAGCAGCGCTTCGGCGACAGCATCGACGTTCGAATCGCAGATGACGTGTCTGCCCACAAAGGCTCCCTCCCGCCAGCGGCCCTTCAGATTCTGGTAGAAAATGCCATCAAACACAATGAGCACACGGAAACTTGCCCCCTCGTTATCAATGTGACGGCCGACGACAACCACGTTCATGTCAACAATAACAAGCAACCTATGACAGCTGCCGAGTCGGTCCATATGGGACAGCAGAACCTCGTGGAACGCTATCGGCTGTTGACTTGGAAGCAAGTCTCTATAATCGATACCCCCGACAACTATTGTGTAACGATTCCACTGATTACATCATGAGAATTCTGATTATCGAAGACGAGCAGAATAGTGCCAACCTCCTATGCCGCATGCTGGGCAGCGAGCATGAGGTGGTGGGCGTATGTGCCAGTAATGCCGAGGTCAAAGCGTTCTTCGCCGGCGCAGCGCAGTCCGAGGTGGACTTAATCCTCTCAGACATACAACTGGGCGACGGCCTGAGCTTCGAATCGTTGTGCACGGTGCCAGGGGACATTCCCCTCGTGTTCACCACCGCCTACGACCATTATGCTGTGCAGGCCTTCCGCTTCAACAGCATCGATTATCTGCTCAAGCCTATCGACCGAACCGAATTACAGGCTGCGCTGACGAAGGTGGGCGAAGTGCGCCGCTCGTACTCGACGACCGAGGCCATCGCTCGGCTTTTGGACTCAGTGAACGGCCAGCGCATCCATTATCGCGAGCGGTTTCTCATCCCGCATCGGGCAGACGAGTATTTGCTAGTGCCCGTAGCAGACGTCAGCCATCTCACCATCCGCGACGGCGTCGTCCGCCTCTGCACTCTGCAGGGCGCAACCCATGCCCTGAGCATGTCCCTCGAGGAGGCGGAGCACGAGCTTGACCCTCAGCGATTCATGCGCGTCAACCGCCAGTTCATTGTGAATGCCTCTGCCGTCGCCAAGCTTTCCACCCATTTCTTGGGCAAGATGCGCATTCATGTGTCTGCCTTCCCCAACACCGAGATTATCGTTGGCAAGGATAAGGTAGCAGCCGTCAAGCGCTGGTTGGATTCCTAAGGCTATTTCAGTTCCGCTCGGACGGCGGTCACCATGTCTTTGTGGTTCTCGTCGGGTTGGGTGAGTTGAGATGTCAGCTCAATCGTACCTGCTTTGTCCGTTGTCGAGAACGACCCCGTGTAAATGATCGTACTGGCATTGAAAAGCGTGGCTTCGACGCGCACCCTGTACGTTCCTTTCCTCACTGTTTTGCCAGTTTGGTCCTTGAAGTCCCATGTGAACGTCTGCCTTCCGCTTGCCTGCGGAGTGGCCCCCGTGACGGCGTCCAACTGTTGGTCGGTCTGTTCGTCAGCTTTGGCGGTCTTGACCCATGTCGGCACGCAAGCAGGGCGTTTGACGTAGCCGCGCATGGGCTGTTCGTTGCCACGCGTCCTGCCTTTGGTCGTGAACGAAGTGACGAAGAGCGTCTTGATGACTTCGCCCTTCTCATCTTCAATCCAGACAGCATATTGGTTCGACCCAGGGCCGTTCTGTCTTTGGTAGTCGAACGAAACCTCGAGCGACTTGGCCTTAGCGGCCCTTTTGTTTAATGCATAGGCTGGGACAACCAGCAGTGCGATGGTGATGATAGCTGCAAAAATCTTTCTCATACGATGTCCGTTTTTTTTATGTGTTCACAATCGTCCCTCACCTGTGCGAGCGTTCAAGCGATTTTATAATCGATTGTATTCCCGTTCGCTTTCGATAGTGATTTTCGGCACAAAAATACAAATTATTTGGGAATGAATGCTAAATCGGGCGAAAATCTTTTCCGTTTCGGCAAATTCTTATGATTCAAAGCCTTCTGAATGTCATCTGAAAGCTTGAAGCGCTTCATCTGCGGGCCTTCAGAAATGGTTTGGTACTGATGAGCTTTTTTCTTGGTACTGATGAACTTTCGCGTATAATCGCTAAGCCGTCACGTATAGTACGCAAAGGGCTACGCGTATAGTACGCAAAGGGCTGAGCGTATATACGTAAAGGGCTACGCGTATAGTACGTGAAGGGCTACGCGTATATACATGTAGGGTTGAGCGTATATACGTGTGAGCCTAAAACAAACCCCATCGGCAGGAGACGTGCAGCCGACGGGGATTGTAAAGGGCGATGAGATGAGGTTGGACGTGCTATTGCCGAAGCTCGTCGACCCATTCAGAGAGGTCCTCGAAAGTGATGTCATTGAGGAGTTCGCCATCGAGGATGGTGAGTTCGGGGTAGGAGGCTCTGAGTGCATCTGTAGCAGGCTCGATGGGCGAACCGCCTGAGGTGGCGAATGGAATGACAATCTTTCCCTTGAGGTTGGCAGCCTCGATGAAGGTGTTGACGATTCGCGGTGCTACAGCCCACCAGATGGGAAATCCGATGAAGAGGGTGTCGTAGGCAGTCACGTCAATCGGCAGTTGGGCCGGGTCGAGGGCAGGACGTGCATTGGCATCGCGCATCTCAACGCTGGAGCGTGAGAGACTGTCGCGCCAGTTGAGGTCGGCATCGGTATAGGGGGCTTCGGGTTGAATCTCATAGAGTTCAGCATTTGCAGCCTGTGCGAGGAGTTGAGCTACGGCCATGGTGGTGCCTGTGGCGGAGTAGTAAGCTACGAGGGTGCGGGGGTGTTCGCTTTCGGCGGCATTCTTGTTGGAAGGATTGCAGCTGGCGAAGGTCATGGCGAGGGCTGCTAACGCAAGGGTGAGGAAGGGAGATTTCATAGTGGAAAATGGATAATGGACAGTGGGAAATGGATAATGGAAAATGGAAAATGGAAAATGGACAATGGGAAATGGATAATGGGGACGCCTCTGCCTCGGTGATGGGGCAGGAGCGTTAGAGTTCTTCAGGCAGGAGCTCGACGACATGTCCCTTACGGGTGACGACGAGGGTGGTGTGAAACAGGCGTGAGCGCTCAACAAGTCGTTGTTGTGCGAGTAGTATGCCTTGGTCGATGCGCAGCTGCATGTCAGCTATCTCTCTGTCACTCATGGTCTTCAGGTGTTTGATTATAATGCGTGTAGAAGTAGTCGTAGCGCTCCTTGTCGATGATGTTGATGCGCTGGTCGCGCCATCCGAAGGCAATTTTCTCACCGGGGATGTTGGAGTTGTCGTAGAGCGTCCAGTAGTCACAAATGGGCGTGTAGAGTTGGAAGAAGTTCTGCAGCCCGGCGTCGTAACGGCGCAGGATGACATCGGTCGGGATGTTGTGCCCTCCTTGGCTGACGCGCTTGGCTACTCGTGCGATGGCTTGCTCGGGCGACGAGAGCGAGAAGAAGAGGAGGGTGACGAAGTAACCACGCCGCTGAGCGCGCTGGATGAGCTTGACGTAGGAGCGAGTGGCGAGGGTGGTCTCGAAGGCGAAGGTCTCGCCTTCCTTGAGAAGGTGGATGATTCGGTCTATCATGAGTCGTCCTGCCTGGATGGCCACACCTTCGGGGTTGAAGGGCGACAGTCCCTTGGCGATCTCGTCGGCGTTGACGAACTCGCGGCAGTTGAGCATCTCGGGCAGGACGGTGAAGGAGGCTGTCGTCTTGCCCGCGCCGTTGCATCCGGCGATGATGTAGAGGTGAAGTTTATCGGTCTCTGCCATGGCTGTTAAGGGGTTTGTGGGTACAAAGATAAGATTTTTGTCAATTGGGTGTTGAGTTAAGGCCCTTTTCTTGGAGTTTTTTAACAGTTGGAGGGAAGGAGGGAAGCGAACCCCGCGACGAAATCGCGGGGCACTACGGCCGATGGGAGAGGACAAGGGGCGGGAGAAAGAGACGGCGGGGAAATGGAAGGGCGCCGAGAGCAGGAAGCGAACCCCCGCGACGAAATCGCGGGGCACTATGGCCGATGAGAGAGGAAAAGGGGCAGGAGAAAGAGACGACAGGGAAATGGCAGGGCGCCGAGAGTGGGGGAGAAACCCCACGACGAAATCGCAAGCCACCGAGATAGGAGAGGGATAGTGATTATCGGTCGCCTTTGGAGAGGAGGTCGGGGCGGAGGCGGCGGGTGCGCTCGAGGGACTGCTGGAGTTCCCATTCCTTGATCTTGGCTTCGTGGCCGGAGAGGAGGATGTCGGGGACACGCCAGCCGCGGTAGTCGGCTGGACGGGTGTAGACGGGGGCGGCGAGGAGGTTGTCCTGGAAGGAATCGGAGAGGGCGCTCTGCTCGTCACCGATGACGCCGGGGATGACGCGCACGATGGCGTCGGCCATGACGGCAGCAGGGAGCTCTCCCCCCGTGAGGACGTAGTCGCCGATGGAGACTTCCTTGGTGATAAGGTGCTCGCGGATGCGATAGTCGATGCCTTTGTAGTGGCCGCAGAGGATGATGATGTTCTCGGCAAGCGAGAGTTCGTTGGCCATGGGTTGTGAGAACTGCTCGCCATCGGGCGTGGTGAAGATGACCTCGTCGTAGTGGCGCTCAGCCTTGAGGGCGCTGATGCAGCGGTCAATGGGTTCGCATTGCATGACCATTCCTGCAAAACCGCCGAAGGGGTAGTCGTCGATGCGGCGGTCCTTGCGGACGGCGTAGTCGCGCAAGTTGTGGAGGTGAATCTCGACGAGGCCTTTCTTCTGAGCACGTCCGATGATGCTTTCCTGAAGGAAGCCTTCGATGAGCTGGGGGATGACGGTGATGATGTCGATGCGCATGGGTCTGAGGTAGTTGAGTGTTGATTACCACTGGTTGGAGATCATGTCAAGCATGTCCTTAGCCGTGAGTTTGTAGTTCTGGTCGGCACCCTCGAGGATGCTGTCAGAGAGCGCTCGCTTGGTGGCATGGAGGCGCGTGATTTTCTCCTCGATGGTGTGGTGACTGATGAGGTGGTAGACTGTGACGGCCTGCGTCTGTCCGATGCGGTAAGCGCGGTCGGTGGCCTGCTGCTCGATGGCAGGATTCCACCAGGGGTCGAGGTGGATGACGTAGTTGGCAGCCGTGAGGTTGAGTCCTACGCCTCCCGCCTTGAGGCTGATGAGGAAGATGGGACTCTTTCCTTTCTGGAAGTCAGCCACAATCTGCTCGCGTTGGCGCAGGGTGACGCTTCCGTCGAGGTAGAGGAAAGGCAGATGGGCCTCCTTGAGTGCACGAGCAATAATCTGCAGGAATGAAGTGAACTGGCTGAAGACGAGCACGCTGTTTCCGCCTTCCACGATGGTTTGTGTGAGCTCCATGAAGGCGTTGACCTTGCTGGAACCGCCGATCCACGAGGGGTCGGTGAGTTCGGGCGTGCACGCGGTTCGGCGCAGGCGAGTGAGTTCTGCTAGCGCATTGATGGTGAGTTGGTCGCCCTCCTCCTTGAAGCGCTGCTCGGCTTCGCGACGGATGACCTCGTAGAACGCCATCTCGTCCTCGGTGAGCTCGACGTCGATGGTGATTTCGGTCTTGTCGGGCAGTTCCTTGGCCACGGCTTGCTTGGTGCGACGGAGCATGAAGGGAGCTACGAGCGCTTGCAACTGCTGCTGTCGCTCTGTGTCTTGGAGCGTCTCGATAGGCTGGATGTACTTGAGGTGGAACTGCTCGTAGGTGCCGAGCAATCCGGGGTTGATGAACTGGAAGAGGTTCCAAAGTTCACCGAGGTGGTTCTGCACGGGCGTACCGGTGAGGATGATGCGATAGTGTGCCTCGAGTCGCATGCAAGCCTGGCTGGTCTTGGTGCCGCGGTTCTTGATGTTGTGCGCTTCGTCAAGGCAGACGGTAGTCCACTGCTTGGCGCTGGTGATTTCCTGAATCGGCCACATAAGTCCGTAGGTGGCGATGAGTACGTCGCCTGCTCCCGCCTGGTCGACGAGGCTTTGGCGGTTGTAGTACTCGCTGATGAGCTGCACGTTGAGCGACGGCGCGAAGCGCTGGAGTTCGTTGCGCCAGTTGGGGACGACGCTGGCGGGCGCTACGACGAGGGCCGGCCCTTCGCTGGCGTGGGCGAGCAGGAAGGCTATCGTCTGTATGGTCTTACCCAGACCCATATCGTCGGCCAGACAGGCACCGGCTCCCCATGCCGAGAGTCGCATGAGCCACTCGTAACCCTCGACCTGATACGGACGCAGGGTGGCTTGGAGGGTGTCGGGGATGACGGGTTGCATCTCCTCGGCACGTTGGATGCGGTCCTTGAACTGGAAGAATTCCTCATCATGGCGGATGTCGATCTCGCCGTTGACGAGTTCGGCCAGAAGTCCCGTCTGAAGCGTCGAAATGGCAGGGTGGTTGTTCTCGATGGTGCTGAGGCCCTCGAGGGCGTCGAGTTGCTTGCGGAGTTTCGCACTGAGCCACAGATAATCGCCGTTCTGCAGTTGGACGTAGCCTCCATGGCTATTGCCGAGTGCCTGCAGCAGCTCTTGGGCGCTAAGGACAGCATTGTCGCTGATGCGGACGTCTCCCTCGATTTCGAACCATCGGCCGCGTTGTGTGAGTGCGAGACTCCAGTCGCCTTTCTGCGGAGCGTGCATGCGCAGCCGTTCGCCCTCCGGCCATTCGACGGCACAGATGTCGGTGTGACTGCTGACGAAGGCCAGGATATCGAGCACCTGGGGTGTCGTCAGGTGTGCGCTGAGGTTGTGCGTGAGCTCGATGTCGTGCTCTTGGCAATAGGTGAGCAAGTGGCTGAGGTTGCGTGCCTCGCTCTCCAAATCGCGCTCGATGCGAACGCGCCTTGAGGTCTCGTTTTGGTCGATGATGACGTGGTCGCCTTGAGCGGGCGGGAGGGCTATCTTGCCGCCGAGCAGCGGACGTACAAGGATATAAGCATCGAAGAGCGTCTGTGCCGATGGGTCGGGCGTGAGGCGAATGATGATGGTCGACTGCGGCTCGGTGCTCTCCTCCATCTGCTCCTCTTGGATGAGGTCGCTGTGAATGTCGGTGGTGTTCACGATGAGCGGCAGCAGTCGCGTGAGTTTCTCCTCGGCTTCGGCCGGGTAGTCGGTGACGGAGAGGAGGTCTTGCAGGACGGAGCGCTCGCGGTCGGACATCGGATAGTAGATGTAGTGCATGGAGTCGTCGCGATGGTAGACGCTCGTCTGTGAGATCATGTCCTGGAACGTGACGTTGGATTGTAGGTGGAAGCCTCCCTCGGGCTTACGCTCCAAGATGACATAGGGCTTCTGCTCGTCGATGACGACGCGGCGGTAGGGCGTTTGCTCACCCGTGTAGACGCGGTCGGAGCCTACGAGATGAGGGATGATGACGCCAGCAGTGAGACGCGATGCCCCAAGGAAGCGCACGTCGGCCACGATGGCTTGGTCCGTGCGATCCATGAAGGGCTCGATGCCTCCGATGAAACGGTTCCAGGGGAGCTGCTTGCCACTGCCCCAGCGCCCGTCGCGCAGGCGGTTCTGCTCGCGCAGCTCTACGCTCTCGCCATCGGGCAGGATGATGTACATGACGCGGTGCTCGCCCTCGTCAGCGATATCGGAGCGTTGGCTCTCGGTGGCGATGAGACGGTCGAGCATCACTTCCCACGGCTCCTTCGCTTTCGCTAAGGCCGAGACGGGATGCTTGCCGAAATTACTCGTGAGCTGCTTCTTCTCGAATTTGCCGAGGGTGATGTAACGAGCGCCTTCGTGACGAAGGAAGGCTGAATTGGGGTGGAAGGTCTCAGGCGTGAGCTGCATGCCTGTGAGATTGGCTGCCAGCAAGAGGGACATTTGCTGCTGGAGTACGAACTCGCGGTCGGCCACGCGCTGAGGGTTGATGAGGTCGGAGAGCATGTCCATGTCGACACGCTGCAGGGGGCTGGCCAGGGTGTCGGCCAGAAGTGCAGCAGCGCCAACGCGGTGGAGGTTCGTCTCTCGCGCGTGTTCCACAAAAGTTTTCAGGCGTGCGCGCGCGTCATTCTGTTTAGCTGTCCAAATGGCGATTACCCAATAGAAGGCAGCCACGCCGTCGGTGAGGAACGGTTCGGGCTCCTTGCTCTTACCTGCCTGAGCGTTGAGGGCTTCAGCAAACACCTTCAGCGCGAGCTCGCTCTTGCCCTGCGCCATGGCGTGAATGCCCTTGAGCAGGAAGTCAGGATAGGTCATCCGGATGCTGGTCGGCGGCGTATACACTCCCTTGCAGATGAACATGTAGTAGTTGACGAGTGCCTTCATGCGACGGATGTCGGGGTCGGTGGCATCGAACTTGCGCATGCTGAGCTGTCGAGGAAGCGTGTCCTCGGGGTCGTTGAAATCCTCGCGTATCCACTTGTAAATGACGGCGCTAATGAACGAGGGAAAGTCGACGTCACGAATCATGGGCATGAGGGGCTCGAAGCGACGGTCGTCAGAGAGTCCTACAAGGTAAGGGGGCATGTCGGCCGTGAGCACCATGGGCTGTGGCCGCTTGCCGGTGTGCAGGCGGCGGATGGCCTTCTGAAGCGTATCGAAGTTAGCGTAGCGCGTGAGAGGCCATTCGTCGAACTCTTCGAGCCACTCGGGGTGCTGCTCGAGCGCAAAGATGAGAATGTCGCCATAGGAGCGCGGACGCACCATGGTCTGTTGCGGAGCGAAGTGTGTGGCGGGTATATGAATGACAAAGCCTTCGCGAATAAGTTCCTCGGTCAGCAAGGGTAGTTCGCCCATCATGCAGGCGCCGTGTACGCTGAGCTGCAGCGCATCATCCTCTTTAAGGTCTTGTCCAATGTATGCGTAGAGGCACGCCAGCTTTTGTGCGGCGGGCTTGAGTGTTTGCAGGTGTTGTCTGTAGAGTTCCATGATGAACAGATTAATGATAGGTGTTTTCTGGATGCGGCTGCAAAGGTATATAAAAAATGGGAAGTATGCAAGCCCTTTTACCTCATTTTTTCCGAAGAAATGCGATTGTGTCGGATTTTGTGCTTATCTTTGTGCCCGAAAAGCTCATTCTGTCCAATAAAAGCTACTATATCCCCATGTTAACAGACCAAGAACGCATCCTCAGCCTGCGTGCCGAGCTGCATCGCCACAATCACAATTACTACGTGCTCAGCCAACCTACCATCAGCGACCAGGAGTTCGACGCTCTGATGCGTGAGCTGCAGGACTTGGAGGCGCGCCACCCAGAACTCTTCGACCCTAACTCGCCCACGCAACGCGTAGGGAGCGACCTCTCGCAAGAATTCACGCAGGTGGAGCACCGCCGTCCCATGCTCTCGCTGGCCAACACCTACAACAAGGAGGAGGTGCGCGAGTTCTACGACCGTGTGCGCGAAGGACTTGGCGGCGAAGCGTTTGAGATCTGTTGTGAATTGAAATTCGACGGACTAAGCATCTCTCTCCACTATGAGGATGGTCACTTAGTGCGCGCCGTGACGCGCGGCGATGGCGTACGCGGTGATGATGTGACGGCCAATATCCGCACCATCCGCTCCATTCCGTTGCAGTTGGAGGGGGCTGGGGTGAAAACGAAAACGGGAATGAACATGGGAACGGGAATGACTGATGGGCAAGGTGACTTGTTCGGTAGGGATGGACAGGGCGATTTGTTCGGCGGCGGTGATGAGCAAGGCGATTTGTTCGGCAGCAGCAATGGACAAGGCAACTTGTTGGGCGGCGAACAGAAAACATCATGGCCTCGCGAGTTCGAGATTCGTGGTGAGGTGCTGATGCCCTGGGAATCCTTTGAAGCCCTCAACCGTGAGCGTGAGGCGGCCGAGGAACCACTCTTCGCCAACCCTCGAAATGCCGCAAGCGGAACGCTCAAGAGCAAACAGACGGCAGTGGTAGCCAAGCGGCGATTGGATGCCTACCTCTATTACTTATTGGGCGACAACTTGCCTTCCGACGGTCACTATGAGAACCTCGAGGCCGCACGCTCGTGGGGCTTCAAGGTGAGCGAGCACATGCGCAAGGCACGCACCCTCGATGAGATCTATGCTTTCATCGACTATTGGGATACCGAGCGCAAGAACCTTCCCGTAGCCACGGACGGTGTCGTGCTTAAGGTGAACAGTCAGCGTCAGCAACAGGCACTGGGCATGACGGCGAAGAGCCCGCGTTGGGCCATTGCCTATAAGTTCCAGGCCGAGCAGGCATCGACGGTGCTGCGTGAGGTGACTTTTCAGGTGGGGCGCACAGGAGCTGTTACGCCCGTGGCCAATATGGACCCCGTGCAACTGTCGGGCACCGTGGTGCGGCGCGCCACGCTCCACAACGCCGATTTCGTAGCTCAACTGGATTTGCACATAGGCGACCACGTACTGGTGGAGAAGGGTGGCGAGATTATCCCGAAAATAGTGTCTGTCGACGAGGCTTACATCACCGCCGACCGTGGACCGCGCGTCGAGTTTATTACTCACTGTCCCGAATGCGGCGCCGAACTGGTTCGCTACGAAGGCGAAGCGGCCTGGTACTGCCCTAACGACACAGTATGCCCGCCACAAATCAAGGGGCGCATAGAGCATTTTGTGAGCCGTCGTGCCATGAACATAGACACATTGGGGCCAGAGACCATCGAGGACTTCTACAATCGTGGCCTTATCCGCAATTATGCCGACCTCTATGAACTGCAGGTCGACCAACTCAGCGGCGCCAATGATTCACGTATCCGCTCCGCCCGCAAGACCATCAAAGCCATTGAGGACTCGCGCCAGGTGCCTTTCGAGCGCGTCCTCTTCGCGCTGGGAATCCGCTTTGTAGGCGAAAATGTGGCCAAGACCTTGGCTCGCAGCTTTAAGTCCATCGATGCGCTGGCGCAGGCCACGCTGGACGACTTCCTGCAAATCAACAACATAGGCACCGCCATTGCCGAGAGCGTCATCCAATGGTTTGGCAACGACGACAATCGCCTCCTTGTGAAGCGGCTGCGCGGCTACGGCCTGCAACTGCAACTCTCCGAGGAAACCCTCTCGCAGCAGAGCGACCGCTTGGCGGGCAAGACCATCGTCATCAGCGGCGTGTTCGCTCATCATTCGCGCGACGAATACAAGGCCCTCATAGAGCAGCACGGAGGCAAGAACACAGGCAGCATCTCTGCTAAGACGAGTTTCGTGCTTGCAGGCGAGAATATGGGCCCTGCTAAACTCGAAAAAGCGCAGAAACTCGGTGTCGCCATCGTGAGCGAGGACGAATTTCTGGAGATGATAGGGAATTAGTCTTTCTAGGAAATCTAGAGATTCTAGAATATCTAGAGCATCTAGACAAGCTCGAATAAGCCTATGCTTATATAGGAATCGCCTCGCACGTCTGTATGTGTGAGGCGATTCGTATATATGCGTAAGGATGCTTGTCGGTTTGCTCGGAAAGTATGATTGTTCACGCTTTCTCGATGTCGTAGTTCATGTACTTGTAACGCTTGATGCTGCGCTTAGGTGTCTTCTCGAACTCCTCGGGCACGAGTTTGATGGCATGGAGGCGAGCATAGGTGGGCACGATACGGTTAAGCTGCTGGCGGTTCTCCTCCATCTGTGCTTCGAGCATGGCGTCGGAGAGGGCAGCGGCCTTGACTTCGTCGGGGTCGCTGTAGACGAGGCCATAGAGGTGCTCGCCTTTTTGAATGACGACGCACTCGCTGACGAAGGGGAGTGAGCCAAGTTTGTCCTCGATTTCCTCGGGGTAGATGTTCTGTCCGTTGGCTCCGAGGAGCATGTTCTTGATGCGGCCTTTGATAAAGATGTTCTGGTCAGCATCCATCACGCCGAGGTCGCCGGTGTGGTACCAACCGTCCTTGTCGAGGGCTGCCTCGGTGGCCTCGGGGTTCTTGTAGTAGCCGAGCATGACGTTCATGCCGCGTACGAGTATCTCGCCAGGTTCGTTTTGCGGGTCGCTGCTGTTGATGCGCACTTCCATGCGCTCTACAGGCCGTCCGCAGGAGCCGGGCTTCAAGGTCTCCCAGGGTGAATAGCCTACGATGGGGGCGCACTCTGTGGTGCCGTAGCCTACGGTGTAGTTGAAGTTGATGTCGTGGAGCACGGCTTCGATGTCCTGACTGAAGGCCGCTCCGCCTACGATGATCTCGATGAAGTTGCCGCCAAAGGCTTGCTGCAGTTTGTTGCGCACTTCGGCCAGCACGCGATCGCGGAGGAAGGGTGTGTGGAGGGCTATCTTGATGGCTGTGGTCTGCAGCTTGGGGATGACAGCCTTGCGCACTATCTTCTCGATGATAAGGGGCACGGCTACGATGAGTTTGGGCTTGATGTCGGCGAAGGCGCTGAGCAGGATGGCGGGAGAGGGTGTCTTGGCGAGGAAATAGACTGTGGCGCCGCTGAGAAACTCGAAGATGAATTCGAAGGCCATGCCGTAGGTGTGGGCCATGGGGAGCATGGAGAGGACCTTGTCGCCAGGGCCCATGATGTGCCCGAGCTCATGTACGGCGAAGGCGTAGTTGCTCCAGATGGCGCGGAAGGGTATCATGACGCCCTTGGAGTTGGATGTGGTGCCGCTGGTGTAGTTGATGATGGCGAGTTCGTCGGGGCTATCCTTGTAGTAGTTGATGTCATTGGGCCTGAAGTTGCGAGGGTAGCGCTCGCCGAAGAGGCGATTGAGATTCTCTCGCGCGTATCTCACTTTCTCTGTGCGGCCTAAAAGGAGGGAGAATTCCTCGTTGTTGTTGCCGATGATGCCTTCGAGGGCGGGCATGTGGTCGGCATTGAGCTTGGGCCATACTTGGTCGCCTACGAAGAGGAGTTTGGCTTCGGAGTGATTGACGATGTCGTGGATCTGCTCGGGCATGAACTCATGGAGGATGGGCACGGCTACTGCTCCGTAGGTAAGGGTGGCGAAGAAGGCCATGCCCCATCGTGCGCTGTTGCGGCCGCAAATGGCCACCTTGTCACCAGGCTTAATACCTGAAGCCTCGAATACGATGTGCAGTTTCTCGATGACGCGTGCTACGTCCTTGAACTGGAAGGTTTGAACGCCATAGTCGCTGAGGCCGTCGAGGTTCCAGTATTTCTGCAGGCTCTGCTGCACACATGCGTTGAAACTTTGGGGAAGGGGTTCTTCACACTTCATAGTTCATGTATTTGTATCGTTTAATACTCTTCTTAGGTGTCTTTTCAAATTCCTCGGGCACCATCTTGAGGGCCGTGAGGCGGGCGTAGACGGGGATGATGGTGTTGAGTTCCTGCAGGTTGGCATCCATCTGGCGATTGAGAGCATCGGCTGACAGTCCTCCCTTGCGAACCTCGTCGGGGTCGGAGTAAACGAGGCCGTAGAGTTTGTCGCCCTTTTGGATAACCACACACTCGCTGACGTAAGGCAGCGACGAAAGTTTGTCCTCAATCTCCTCGGGGTAAATGTTCTGACCGTTGGCGCCAAGGAGCATGTTCTTGGAACGACCTTTAATGAAAACGTTGCCTTCGGAGTCGATGATGCCGAGGTCGCCTGTATGATACCATCCGTCCTTGTCGAGGGTGGCGGCGGTGGCCTCATCGTTCTTATAGTAGCCGAGCATCACGTTCATGCCTCGAGCGTGAATCTCGCCCGGGATGTGTTGCGGGTCGCTGCTATTGATGCGCACTTCCATGCGGGGTGCTGCCTTGCCGCAAGAGCCTTGACGGAACTGATCCCATGGAGCGTAGCAGATGATGGGGGCGCATTCAGTGGCTCCGTAGCCTATGGTGTAATTGAAGCCGATGCCTTTGAGGAAGATCTCGATGTCCTGATTCATTGCGGCACCGCCGACGATGATCTCGAAGAAGTTGTCGCCGAAGGCATTCTGCATCTTGCGGCGGATCTGCATCTTTATGCGGTCGCGAAGTAGCGGTGTCATAAGTGCTAGACGGATGGCAGGTGCCTTGATCTTGGGGAAGATGGCCTTGCGGACAATCTTCTCGATGAGCAGCGGCACGGCGATAACCACTTTGGGCTTAAGGTCGGAGAAGGCCTTGAGCATGACAGTAGGTGATGGGGTCTTGCCCAGGAAGGTGACGTGAGCGCCACGAGTCATCTCGTAAAGGAACTCGAAGGCCATGCCGTACATGTGGGCCGTGGGCAGGATGCTTACGATGTTGTCGCCCGGCTTAACATGGCTGTCGTAGACCTGGTGAGCGAATTCTACGTTGCTCCACAACGAACGATAGGGGAGCATTACACCCTTAGAGTTGGAGGTAGTGCCGCTGGTGTAGTTGAGCACGGCCAGTTCTTCGGGCATGTCGACGTGGTAGGCGATGTCCTTGGCCCGGAAGTTCATGGGGTAGCGTTCCCCGAAGAGGCGGTTCAGGTTCTCGCGCGCGTACCTTACTTTATCCGTGCGTGCGACAAGAATCTTGTATTCATCGGTGGAGTTAGAGAAAACGCCCTCAAGACCGGGCATCTTGTCGGCGTCAATCTTAGGCCACACTTGGTCGCCTACGAAGAGGAGCTTGGCCTCGGAGTGGTTGACGAGGTCGTGAATCTGCTCGGGGTGGAATTCATGGAGGATGGGCACGGCCACGGCACCATAGGTGAGGGTGGCAAGGAAGGCGATGCCCCAACGTGCGCTATTGCGGCCGCAGATGGCCACTTTGTCCCCTTTTTCCACACCCGAAGCCTCGAGGATGATGTGAACTTTTTCAATAATACGGGCCACGTCTTTATAGCGGAAAGTCTGAGCCCCGTAATCGGTCAAGGCGTCCAAATCCCAGTGGTCTTGAATGCTCTGCTGAAGGTATAGATTAAAGCTTGGACATAATCTATTCTGTTGTTCAGTCATGGTTGAAGAGTGTTAAAAAATTAAGTTACGAGGCCTGATTATTGCACAGAACCCCGTTTCAGTGTGCAAAGGTAGGACGTTTTTTGCACACAAGCAAATAATTTGAGCAAAAAAAAGCACCTGCAAGAACATTTGCAGATGCATGAGGACAGATGGGACAAAGTAGTCGCAAAATCGGTCAATCAGATGTGGAAAAACGGTACAACAAAGGTATGTGATTTACGAAATGATTAGAAAACGAAAATGCTATGGATTCAGTATTGTCTTTGTCCGAAGATTTGAGTACCTATGCGGATGAGGGTAGAGCCTTCGTCTACGGCAATATGCCAATCGTCTGTCATACCCATCGACAGTTCGTTGAACGTGGTAGTGGTATTCGACGCAAAAAAACGGTCACGTGCCACCTCGAAGAACTGTCGAGCACGATGGAAGTCGTTGCGAATACGAGCCGTATCGTCTGTGTTGGTGGCCATAGCCATGACGCCAGCCAGTTGAATGCCTTCGAGCTGTTGCCAAGCCCCGCTATCGAGATAGTCCATGGCCTCATCGGGCGTGAAACCGAACTTGCTCTCTTCCTCAGCTACATGAAGTTGTAGCAGGCAGCGTATCTTGCGTCCTGCCTTCAACGCTTGTTTGTTAATCTCGGCCAGAAGATGAGGCGAGTCGACGGAGTGGATGAGGCCGACGTACGGGGCAATATATTTTACTTTGTTCGTCTGTAGGTGTCCGATGAAGTGCCATTCAAGGGGGATGGCTTCAGCGGCCAGGTCGGCCAGTTCGACGTGTTTGCGCTGCAATTCCTGCGCGTGACTTTCGCCGAAGAGTCTCTGCCCGGCAGCGAATGCTTCGCGGATGGCATCTGAAGGGTGGAACTTGGAGACCGCCACAAGCCGCACGCCCACAGGTAGGGCGGCGGTAATGCGATGAATTTCTTCGGCAATCATTCTGGAATCAGATTAGGTGAGTTAAACACACACGTACTATTACTAGTCCTCCTCCTTCTTGACGTAGTGGAAGACGTCCATGATGGCGGTCTCTGTGATGCTTACGATGACCCAGTCGCCGAGCGTGCCTTCCATGCCGCGGTCGAGATTCTTGACCGCTTCACGGAAATCGGTTGCCTGCACAAGGATGAACTGGTTTGTACGTTTCTCCGCGCCCGAGGTCTCATCAAGGGTAATATAAGCCACTTTAGCCTTGAACCATCGATCGGCAGCGGCATCCTGACTCTCGAAGAGGTCGGACAAGCGTGAGCGCTTGATGTCGGTGACGGTGAATTCGCCGCTGATGTAGGGCGTCATCTCTTCGATGAAGCGCCGTTCGGCTTCGGTGAAGCTGAGGGCATCGACCATATAAGTTTCAGTTACTTTCTTCAGGAGGCCCGTTTCCATTGTCTTGTCGAAACGGACTTTACATTCAAACCATTCGTTATTCATTTTCTAAACTGTATTCTTGTTAATAGATGCGGTTTCAGTAGTTCAAAACCGAGTTTGCGGGCGCAAAGGTAAGCAATATTTTTGGAGAATGGGGCGTTTTAAGATGAAAAAAGCAGCATTCGCAGATTATTTTTTCATTGGTGTAAATTTGTTTTGTATATTTGCAACCGCAAAGTTTATTCCTCCTAAGTTGATTCATACTCCCCGCATGAATAGGAAACGGTCCTATACAGAAGATTCCATCTATTTGCTGGTGTGGCTGTTGCTGGCCATCGCCCCGTTGTTGGTGTCTTGGCTCCAAGAGGTATCAGATCTCGTCGACGAGATCAATTGGCCTGGCATCTTCAAGTCGTGGCGGCAGTTGTTGCCTTTTCTGATCGTCTTTGTTGTACACAATTGGTTGCTGGCTCCGCTTCTAGTCTATCGCCGCCGACCGTGGCTCTATTTCTCTTTCACAAGTTTGATATTTGTCCTTTTCGTCTTCTATCAGTGTGCCAACCGTCCCAAGCGGCCAATGTCTCATGAGCCTCCTCGTAAAGAGCAGTTCGAAGGCTCTTATGGCGAAGTCGATAATCGGTGGCCTTTGCCTCCTCCTTCTGAGGGCGAAAACTTGGGTGGCAACGAAGTCACATCTGACTTGGAGAACCACCAACCTATAAAGAAGGTCTCTTTGCCTCCCCCTATTATGGGGCTGCACGATTTTTTTTCGGCAGTCTTTCTGTTGCTGATTCTGGCGCTGAACCTGAGTGTCAAGTATTACTTCAAGCATAGCGCTGAGGTGCAGCGTTTCGAGTCGCTTGAGAAAGAGCGCATACGTCAGCAGTTGGCCTATCTGCGATATCAGGTGAACCCGCATTTCTTCATGAATACGCTCAATAATATCCACTCGCTCATTGATATTGACCCCGAGCGGGCGCAGTCGTCGATTGTGGTGTTGTCGAGGTTGATGCGTTATGCGCTCTATGAGGGCGATCATGACTTCGTGGCCGTGCAGCGCGAAATAGATTTCTTGCACAATTATGTTGAACTGATGCGCGTGCGATGTTCCGACGATGTCGATATTCAGTTTGATGTCCATCTGACGCAGCCGACAGCATTGATGCCGCCGTTGTTGCTGGTGAGCGTTGTTGAGAATGCGTTCAAGTATGGCATCAGCGTTCAGAGACCGTCATTCGTCCATTTAAGTATCGACGCTACAGACGAACGCTTGACGTTCTGTTGCAGTAACAGCAACCACCAGCGTGCCTCGGGCATCAATGAGGCGAAGGATGGTGGCATAGGGTTGCGCAATATCCGCCAGCGATTGGATTTGTTGTTCCCCGGCGACTACCGACTCGATATCGACGAGGGGCACGACGTCTACACCGCACACCTTGAGATTCCCCTTCGTCAGGCCGCTCACCTCGAGAGGTTCAAGTTAGCTCCTTAGTGACCAGGCGTCCCCGTTATCGTCCCCGTTATCGTTCAATAATAGTTATCGTTTTCGTAAATAATGATTCGAGTAATAGCCATCGATGATGAACCGCTTGCCCTCAGGCAAATCGTCAATTACATCCAACGTGTACCCCAACTGACGCTGGTAGCCGAGTGTCAGAGTGCTGTCGAGGCCGCCAGCGTGCTCCATCGCGAGGAGGTCGATGCCATCTTCTGCGACATCAATATGCCAGACCTCAATGGCATGGAGTTCGTTCGTCTGCTGCAGCGGTCCGATGTTCCGGCTTCGTCGATGCCGATGGTCGTCTTCACGACGGCCTATTCGGAGTATGCCCTCGAGGGCTTTCAGGTGGCGGCTCTTGATTATTTGCTCAAGCCTTTTGGTTTCAACGATTTCCGTCGTGCTGCCGACCGCATCATTCAGCGCCACGAAGAGCATGCGGCAATGAAAACGCTCCTGTCTGCGCCCGAGTCGAGAACGAAGAAGGACGGCGATGCTGTGCCGCGCTCACGTGTGGGGGATACAATCTACGTTCGCGCCGATCATCGCACCCATGCCGTAGCCCTTCATGAAGTCCGCTATGTGCAAGCCATGGGAGAGTACTTGCGCATTTACGTCGACAGTTCGCCACGGCCATTGATGACGCTCTTCTCGATGAAGCGGATGGAAGAGACGCTACCCGCTGACCGCTTCATGCGCATTCACAGGTCGTACATTATCTGCCTCGACCGCATTGCTCAGGTTGCCCGCGGACGCGTCATCCTCAACGATAATACCGAATTGCCGATAGGCGACAACTATCGAGCTGCCTTTGAGGAGTGGCTTGCAACACGCATGGCATAGTGATTTTATGCTTTAAGCGAAAAAAAGTCTGAGTTTGCGCTTCCATGTGTAAACTTTTAGTTATCTTTGCGCCATGAAACTAGCAAAATACCTGTTCGCAGCTTCTGCGGCTGCTCTTTTCATCATGTTTTCAGCCTGTCAATCCTCGGTTAGCGAGACCGTCCACCTGCGAATCCTTCACACCAGCGATGTCCATGGATACGTGCTCGACTCGCTTCCGCGCATTGCGGCTTATGCCGAGGTTTGTCGGCGTGAACTCGGCTCCGATGCAGTTGTTTTGACTGATGGCGGCGATGTCCTTCAAGGACATCCGACGGCCTACTATTATAATTTCGTTGATACCGTCTCTGCCCATATCGTCGCGGCGACCATGAACCGTGCTGGTTATGATGCGGGAGCCATCGGCAACCATGACATCGAAGCCGGTCACCCCGTCTACGACCGTTGGGTACGCACCTGCGCCTTCCCAGTTCTTGGTGCAAACGTGGTCAATGAGCAAACGGGCGAGCCTTATCTGAAGCCCTATGCAGTCCTCGAACGCGAGGGAGTGCGCGTAGCCATCCTCGGCTTGCTGACGCCGGCCATCTCCAATTGGGTGCCAAGGAATTTGTGGACGGGCCTTCGTTTCGACGATATGGTCACCTCCGCACGGAAATGGGTGCCCATCATTCAGAAGCGAGAGCACCCCGACCTCATCGTTGGCCTCTTCCATGCTGGTATTGAAGAGGATGGCGGCATCCAGACAGACTCCTACTGCGAGAACGAGTCGCGTCTTGTCGCCCAGCAGGTGCAGGGCTTTGACCTCATCCTCTATGGTCACGACCATCGTCGCCATATGGAATATGTACCCACGCCCAGCGGTGACTCCATCCTCTGCATAGGTCCCACCAGCACAGGTGCCTCGCTTTGTCAGGTAGACATCCACGTGCAGAAGGACAGATGGGGTAGGGTAGTTGGCCGTGAGGTGAAAGGTAGCATCCTGGATGCCCGCGAGATGGACGAAGCCATAGCTGGCCATTTCGCCGCGACAGGCACTTCAGCCGCCACTGACAGCGTGTTTGCCCGCTTTGCGCCTTCGGCATGGTTCCCCGAGGCACGTCAGGCCGTCGAGGCTTACATGCACGAGGAGGTCGGCACTTTTGCCACCACCGTCCATGAGCGTGATGCCTTCTTTGGTCCATCCGCGTTTATGGACCTCATCCACGACCTCCAATTCGAGCTCAGCCAAGAGGCGCAAATCTCCTTTGCCGCACCCCTTTCCTTCGATGCGACCATTGAGGCCGGCATGACGCATGTCAGCGACATGTTTGCGCTTTACAAATACGAGAACCTCCTCTATACGATGCGTCTCACCGGGCGTGAAGTACGCGACTTCCTCGAGATGAGCTACGACCTTTGGTGCAACACGATGACGTCGCCCGACGATCACATCCTGCTCATGGATTATGTCCTCGATGGCGGCAAATGCTTGGGGCTGAAGAATATGGCCTTCAACTTCGATTCTGCTGCCGGCATCAACTATACCGTCGATGCCTCCAAGCCCGACGGACAGAAAGTCACTATCCTCTCCATGGAGGACGGCTCGCCCTTCTCCGAGGACCAGGATTATCTCGTAGCCATCAACAGCTATCGCGGCAATGGCGGCGGACAGTTGCTGACCCAGGGCGCCGGCATACCCTTGTCCCAACTCCCCGATCGCATCGTAGCTTCCACCGACCACGATTTGCGCTATCACCTCATCGACCTCATCCGGCGCAAAGGCCGTGTCGAGCCACGCGTACGCCATAACTGGCGCTTCATCCCCGACGAGTGGGCGCCGGCAGCCCTTGCTCGCGACCGTGCAATCCTTTTTCCGAAGAAAAATAATAAAGTACAACAACATTGATAGGATAAGCTATGAATAATATGGGAAACAAGAAATTGAAAATTGAACTACTTCTTTTCTTGCTGCTTTCTCTTACGGTGAAAGCTCAGGATGTTACTTACGAGCAGTATGAGGCCGCCAACGCTTCTATCGAGGCAGAGGCAACCTACAGGATATTCACGTTCAACGACGGCACTCGCGAAGGTTCAACAAAGTATTATCTCACCGACGATGGCTGGTTGGTCACTGATGTGCAGAGTGCAGGTCGTTTTGTCTTCCATCGCATCGAAGGCGACAACCTGTTCATGTCGCCAGGCTGGCAGTTTGACCAGTATTTTACTAACCCCGACTGCGGCGGAGGACGTACTGATGACATTTGGCATTTCGGATATATTCGCACTAACCCAGGATTGGCTCGTGATGACTGGGAAGGACAGGTTTGGTATAAAAGCGGCGACACCTACGCCGTGCGCGCCACGAATTCCAACTATTCGTTTGATCAATGGGGCTGCAACACCTTTTGGACGGTGGTCGAGGATATGGATGGCGACCGCCTCCCGAATGCCGAATATGACCTCTATCCTTTGTTCACTTGGCGGCTGGAGAAGATTGCCGATGCACCCGATCCCGTTGACCCGTCGATCAAGCAAGTAACCCGTCTGACCAATATCCCCCACGTGTACATCGACACTTTCAACGGGCGCGATATCACGAGCAAGGACAGGTACGTCTATGCCCGGATGTGGTATGTCGACGAGGACGACCAGGTCACCTTCTACGACTCTTTGGAGATTCGAGGACGTGGAAATGCTACCTGGGGCTTGGCAAAGAAGCCCTACAAACTCAAATTCCACTCCAAGGCGAAACTATTGGGCAAAGGTTATGCCAATACCAAGAAATGGACCATGCTTGCCAATCATGGCGATAAAACGCTGATTCGCAATGCCGTAACGTCAATCATGGGCGATTTTATGGGGCTGAAGTTCAACCCCGCGGCCAAGTTCGTCGACGTGTCTCTCAACGATCGTTATGATGGTACTTATCAGATCTCTGATCAAATAGATGTGCGGCCTCACCGCGTGAATATCACGGAGCAGGACTACCCGCTCAGCGAGACCAGCGACATCACAGGAGGCTATCTCTTCGAGAATGACAACTCTGGCGATTTCACCAATGGCGTCGATGCTTTCTATACCAACTATGGTGGGTTGCCCATTCGCATTCATTATCCCGAAATCGAAGAACTTGATAGCAAGCAGTACATCTATGCCAGGGAGTTCATCCGTCAGTTCGAGGACCGCCTCTATTCCGAGCAATTCACCGACAAGGATAAAGGCTATCGACCCTTCGTAGATTCGCTGTCACTCGCCAACTGGTACCTCTGCAATGAGATGACAGCCAATGTCGACGGCTTTTACAGCACTTTTTTCTATAAGGAGGCTCAGGACGACCATCTCTTCTGGGGACCTCTCTGGGACTTCGACATCGCCTACAACAATGACAACCGCGATCGCGAGGGCCAAGGTTATAATACCTTGCGCCAGTTGATGAAAGATGTCGGTTATGGCAATATGCGCAACTGGGTGAATAGGTTCTGGGAGGATCCTTGGTTTGCACGCCTCATCAATCGCCGCTTCCATGAGGCTGTCGACGATGGCATAGAGGCTTATCTCAACACTCAGATTGACAGCCTCACACAACTCATTGATGCCTCCGTTGAACTCAACTACGAGCGATGGAACATCTACCAGAGAACTCTGCGCGAGATAGTGCTTTACAGCACTTACGACGAGTATGTCAGTGACCTGCGCAACTTCATCCACGATCATCTGCTCTACCTCAATGATGCCTTTGCCCAGTTGAGCCCAGATGATGACCACGGCTCTGACCCCGGTCCCGATCCTGATCCGCAGCCCAAGGTGCCTGACTTCCCCGCCAGCCCCAATTACTACTATGCCATCAGCAACGCCGGAAGTGGTACCTTCGTGGATGTTGACGGAGCCGTTGATGCTGTCGTCTGCAATGCGCGCGACGAAGATTCCGAGAGCCAGGAGTGGCAGATCTACCCTCTTGCCAATGGCTATCTCTATGTTGTCAATCGCGCAACGGGCTATGCCTTATGCGACCCCACGGAAGGGGAGCCCACTGCCACCACCCTCACCGGTACGCAGCTCTCCACTACGTCCCGCCCCGATTCGACCGACGTCCGCCAGCAATGGGATTTCGTTCTGCAGTCCGATGGCCGCTTCAATCTTGTCAACCGCTTCTCGCAGCACGCCGCCAACCTCAGTAGCGGCAACGTTGCCGACGGTACCCCCGTCCTCAGCTACACCAGCGACGAGCGCAATGCCGTTTCCAACAATCGCTTATGGTTCATTGAGATTGTAGGAACTGTTCCTAATAACCCGGCTACCAGCATTGACGGCCTCGACCTCGACTACGCCCTCGCCTACGACCCGCAGACTGCACGCCTCCATTTCGGAGCCGACGACCTCTCGGCCCTCGACTTCGATGTCCGCGTCTACGATCGCAGCGGGCGCTTGCTCCGTCGCTTCCACGCACCTGAAGGGACGTCTCTTGCCGACCTGCCCCGAGGTCTCTATCTCGTCACTTGGACTTGGCAGGGACGGCAGCGCACCGTCAAGGTGAATCGTTAGAATTCTCTTAACCCTTAATCATTTTCAATAGGATGAAAACATTGAAATGGATGACGGTTCTCGCAACCATCCTACTTTGCGCCATCAGTTGCGGTGCTAAGCAAGAAGCGCAGAAAGCGCTGGTGCTCTACTATTCCCAGACCTCAAACACAAAGGCCGTGGCAGAGGAGATAGCAACCCGTTTGGATGCAGACATCGAGGAGATTGTTGCCACGACTCCCTACGATGGCGACTTCCAAGCCACAATAGCCCGTTGCATGCAGGAACGCGAACAAGGCGTCAAACCTGAGATTCAGCCGCTGAAGGCCGATTTAGCCGCCTACGATGTCGTGTTCATCGGCTTCCCGGTGTGGTTTGGCACCTATGCTCCTCCCGTGGCCGCCTTGTTGGAACAAGTCGATCTGAAAGGAAAGAAAGTAGTCCCCTTCTGTACCTTCGGCAGCGGAGGTCTGGAATCCAGCGTGAAAGATATGGCTGCAAAACAACCCGAGGCTGAGTTCCTGCCCGGCTATGGCGTCCGTGCAGCTCGTATGGCTGCCATGCCGCAAGAGGTCGATCAGTTCCTCAAAGCAGGTGGTTTCCTCGATGGCGATTACACGCAGTTGGGTGAATTCCCCGAGCAGCAGCCCGTGAGCGAGTCGGAGTCAGCCATCTTCGATGCTGCCGTCGGCGATTATCCAATGATACACGCTCAAGCAAAGACCGTGGCGCAGCGTACCATTCCCGGTGGAGTGGAATATCTGTTCACTGCAGTTGATATTCCTCGCGAAGGAGCTCCGAATATGCCTCAAGCGGGCGAGATGAAAGTGTATGTGATAGTGGTAAATGGAGAAGCGCCCGTGTTCACGCGAGTAGTGCGTTGACGGCCAGTTCGCAAAAAACAATATAAACAACAAAGCGATGAACCTCGAAAGACGTTCATCGCTTTATTTATCGCTTTTATCTTCAATACTTGATGTTGAGTTCGCGCAGGATGTCGGAGATCTGCTCCATCGTCGTGAGGCGCGTAGGGACTAGAGGCAATCGCAACTGATTCTCGATCATTCCCATGGCATGGAGCATCGCCTTGACGCCTGCAGGATTGCCGTCCACGAAGAGGAGCTTGAAGAGTTCTGCAAACTGGTGGTGGATGTGGAGGGCAGGGGCGTAATCACCACGAAGGGCGAGACGCACCATCCGCGAGAATTCACGTGGCAGCGCGTTGCCGATGACCGAGATGACACCCACGGCTCCCAGTGTGATGAGGGGGAAGGTAATGCCGTCGTCGCCAGAGATGACATCGAAGCCTTCGGGTTTGTGCTTGATGATGTCGTCCATCTGGGTGATATTCCCGCTGGCCTCTTTGATGGCTACGATGTTTTCGAAGTCGCGAGCCAGACGCAGGGTGGTTTCAGCGGTCATGTTGACGCCAGTGCGTCCTGGTACATTATATAATACTACAGGGACGGGCGATGCGTTGGCGATGGCGCGAAAGTGCTGATATAAGCCCTCTTGCGAAGGTTTGTTGTACATCGGACATACGCTGAGGACGCCATCGATGCCCGTCCAATCGGTCTGCTGGAGTTCTTCGACAACCGCTGCCGTGCAGTTGCCTCCGCAGCCCATGAGCAGCGGCACGCGTCCTGCTACACGCTCTACCAACGTGTCGCGCAGCCAACGCTTTTCATCGCGCGTGAGGGTCGGCGTCTCGGCCGTGGTTCCCATTATACAAAGGAAATCCGCACCATTCTTGATCTGGTACTCCACGAGTCGCACGAGTGCAGCCTCGTCGATGCTGCCGTCTGTTCGGAATGGCGTGATGAGGGCGATGCCCAGTCCTCGGAACTTATTTTGTGGCATGTGCTTTTTTGATTTCGGGCGCAAAATTACTGCTTTGTAAGCAAATACGCAAGAAAAGTGGCATTTTTCTATGCGAAGAGGGCTTTAATATACCACTTTGTCGGTTTTTTGTTTCCATGCCTCGAAGGCAGCTAGCGCTTCCTCGGGCAGGAGGTTGAGCATTTGCTTGTGACGCTCCTCGACCGGTACGGCGAGTTCTTCGTAGATGAAGGCATCGTCGAAGTCAATCTCGGCGGCGTCATGCTGGTTGGCACCGTAGAAGATGCGGTCGAGATGAGCCCAATAGATGGCGCCGAGGCACATCGGACACGGTTCGCATGAGGCGTAGATGTCGCATCCAGTGAGGTCGAAGGTATGCAATTTGCTGCATGCTGAACGGATGGCCATCACTTCGGCGTGCGCAGTAGGGTCGTGGTTCGGAGTGACGCGGTTGACACCTTCGGCGATGATCTTTCCGTTCTTGGCGATGACAGCTCCGAAAGGACCACCGCCATTGGCGACGTTCTCAACAGCCAAGTTGATGGCACGGCGCATGAGTTCTTTCTGCGTCATTTGATTGACCTTTAGGTGTTTGCTATTACTTCTTGAAGAAATAAATGAAGGTGGCTACGCCCTCGAGAGCAGTCTTGTCGGTCTCTTTGATTTCGATCTTGAAGCGTATGCTCATTCGGATGGCGCCGCGCAGGTTGGCAAGCGCTTCCATGAAGGTGGTCATGCGCACGCTTTGTCCTGAGAGTACTGGCTGGCCGAACTTCATCTTGTCCATGCCGTAGTTGACGAGCCGCTCGAGGTTATTCACCTTGATGATCTGCTCCCAGAGGTGGGGTAGGAGGGAGAGTGTCAAATAGCCGTGGGCGATGGTCTGCCCGAAGGGGCTCTCGGTCTTGCAGCGCTCAGTGTCGACGTGAATCCACTGATGGTCGAGCGTAGCGTCGGCAAACATGTTGATACGTTCTTGGTTGACGTCGACATAGTCCGACGTACCTATTTCCTTGCCGAGGAGTTTCTCGAAATCCTCGTAGCTATTGATGATGACTTGACTCATATAGTAGCGTATTTCTTGAATTCCGCTGCAAAAGTACTGCTTTTTGTTCAATTCTGCGGCATCTTTGCCGCTTTTTTGCGCGAAAACTTGTGAGAGCGACCAAAATCGCGTAATTTTGCAGACCAAAAGGAGCGCTTGGCGCCTTTCAGTGCTTAACAATGGGCTCGTCAGCGGACTTCCCAAGAGCACATTTCCACTCTTCTCCACTCGGCTTTGCCGCTTCTTCGAGTGACAGCGAGTCCGAAGAACTTCTCAACGTTCCAACTTCTCCACTCGGCTTTGCCGCTTCTTCGAGTGACAGCGAGTCCGAAGAACTTCTCAACGTTCCAATTTCTCCGCTCGGCTTTGCCGCTTCTTCGAGCGACAGCGAGTCTGAATAACGTTTCAACTTCTCAACTTTTCAACGTTTCAACTTCTCAACTCCTCCTCTCCCCTCCATATGAAACCCCTATTCATCGCCGGTCCCTGTGTCATTGAGAATGCCGATGTGCTCGACATTGTCGCGCGTGAGCTTGTGCGTTTGCAGCGCACATATCAGCTCGACCTCTATTTCAAGGCCTCTTTCGACAAGGCCAACCGTACCAGCCTCACCTCTTTCCGTGGCCCCGGTTTGGAGCGAGGATTGCAGATGCTGGCCGACGTGAAGGCCAAGTATGGCTTACGGCTGCTCACCGACATCCACGAAGCCTATCAGGCAGCCCCTGCGGCTGAGGTCGTCGATGTCCTGCAGATACCGGCTTTCCTCTGCCGTCAGACCGACCTCCTCGTGGCTGCTGCTCGCACGGGCAAGACCGTCAACATCAAGAAGGCGCAGTTCCTCTCGGGTGTTGACATGCAGTATCCCGTCGAGAAGGCGCGCGAGAGCGGAGCCACCGAGGTCTGGCTGACTGAGCGGGGCAATACATTCGGCTACAACAACCTTGTCGTCGACTTCCGCAATATCCCCGACATGCTGCGATGGACGCCCCGTGTCGTCATGGACTGCACTCATAGCGTGCAGCGTCCGGGCGCGGCTGGAGGCAAGACAGGAGGCAACCGCGAGTTCGTACCCGCGATGGCATTGGCCGCAAAAGCCTTTGGCGCCAATGGCTTCTTCTTCGAGACGCACCCCGACCCCGACCATGCGCTTAGCGACGGCCCCAATATGATAGTACTCAGTGACTTGGAGAAGGTCATCAGTTCACTGCTGTAATAAACGAATAAACGATGATAAGTAATATTAATGTACGCGAGATAGCAGCCCAATGTTTGCGTGAAGAGTCTTCCGCCATCACGCAGATTATCTCGCAACTCGACGAGACTTTCGACCAAGTCGTGGAGTTGCTTTTTCATTGCCGAGGCAAGGTGATTGTCACGGGAGTGGGTAAGAGCGGGCATGTGGGAGCCAAAATAGCAGCTACGCTCTCTTCGACAGGCACCCCGGCCTTCTATATGAATCCATTGGACGCTTTCCATGGCGACTTAGGAGCGATGACGTCCGACGACATTGTGCTTGCGTTCTCCAATAGCGGGCAGACAGACGAGTTACTGCGTTTTGTCCCGTTTCTGCATGACCATCATATCCCCCTTGTGGGTGTGTCAGGGAATAGGGATTCATTGCTCGCCCGTAATAGTGATTACCATATTCTTCTTCATGTCGCTCATGAAGCCTGCCCTCTGAACTTGGCTCCTACGAGCAGCACCACCGTGCAGTTGGCTTTCGGCGATGCCTTGGCTATTGCCCTCATGCAGGTGCGTCACTTTAGCGCGCTTGAATTTGCTCAGTATCATCCTGGTGGCACTCTCGGCAAGCGCCTTCTCTCGACTGCTCATGATGTCATGCGCACCGATGACCTGCCCACCATATCGCCTGAGATGACCTTGGCTGAGGCTATTATCGTAGTCAGTCGCGGCAAGATGGGTATGGCCGTAGCAATGGAAGCCGACCGTGTGGCTGGCATCATCACCGACGGCGACGTCCGACGTGCCATGGAGCGAATGCACGAGGACTTCTACAACGTCCGCGTGGCCGACGTCATGACCCGTCAACCCAAGTGCGTAGCCGAATCCACAAAACTCGTCGTCATACAGAAGATTCTTCACGAGAACAATATTCATGCCGTGTTGGTCGTTGACAACGAGCGTCATCTGCTGGGCGTAGTTGAGTCGCTCAGCTGCATGATCTGATGATAACATAAACACATGAACCCGCAGATTCGCAAGATTATCCTGCTCGTCGTCGCCCTCGCGTTGCCCGTGAGCCTCTTGGCCGTTTCGGCGGAAGATACCCCGCTCGGGCAGAGTCCTTCGCCTGAAGAGGCCAACGGTCTTACCTCCGACCAGATTGTCCGTCGTGCCTTCGAGCAGCAGCTCGGAATCGAGTTCACCGACAACAATAGCGTAGTCCTTCTCCACACGGGTCGCGATAAGTTCAAAGCGATGTTTGCGGCCATTCGTGGTGCGCGGCATTATGTCCACCTCGAATACTTCAATTTCCGCAACGACTCCATCGGTCGCGCGCTCTTCACCCTTCTTGCCGAGAAAGTGCGCGAAGGCGTAGAGGTGCGAGCCATGTTTGATAGCTTTGGCAACAGCAGCAACGACTCACCCCTCCGCCGCGAGCATCTCGACAGCATTCGTGCTACGGGCGTGCACGTCGAGGAGTTCGATCCTCTTCGTTTTCCTTGGATCAACCACGCTTACCATCGCGACCACCGCAAGATTGTCGTCATCGATGGTCAGGTCTGCTTCACGGGTGGCATGAATGTAGCCGACTACTACATCCACGGTCGCCCCGAGTACGGCGAGTGGCGCGATATGCACATGCAGCTCACGGGCGATGCCGTGGCGCAGTACGAGCGTATTTTTGCGCGGATGTGGTGGCAGCAGTCGGGCGAGATCATCCTCTACGATGGTCTTTCGCCCACCGACGTCTCGCAGGCGCCGAAAGTGAAGAACGGCCAAGTTCCCGTTAGCGTTAACGTTCCCGTTCAGGAAGAGTCAAGCGTCGCTTCGCGCCGTGCGCCCGTTACCGTTCCCGTCCTCCCCGACCTCACACCTACGGCAGGGCAGAAGGTCATTGGAGTCGTTGATCGCCGTCCGCGTGAGACCTCCAAGAACATGCGGCGTGCTTATGTCGCGGCTATCGACGCTGCTCGCGAGCACATTCAAATCGTCAACCCATACCCCGTCAACGTGAAGAGCGTCCGTCGTGCCATGCGCCGTGCCCTCAAGCGCGGTATTCGCCTCGAAATCATGGTGTCGGCCAAGAGCGACGTCCCCATCACCCCCGATGTCGTAGGCCTCGAGATGAAGAAGATGGCGCAGCACGGAGCCGAGGTCTATTACAATCAAACGGGTTTCCATCACTCCAAGGTCATGATGATTGATGGTCGCCTCTGCACGGTAGGCAGCACGAACCTCGATGCACGTTCTTTCCTCTTCGACTACGAGGTCAACAGCTTCATCCTCGACCAGTCCACCACTCGCCAGTTGCAGGACATCTTCGAGGCAGACAAGAAGCATTGCACCACCTTCCATGCCTCTGACTACCGCCGTCAGTTCAACCTCGGCCATCGCATCACGGCACGCTTTTTCTCCCTCTTCCGTGGCTTCTTCTGATGAAGGGCCATTCAGTGAATTCTCGACTCTGAACGGACTTGACCTTTGCTCGCTTCTTGAAGTGTCAGAAGTTCAACCCCCAACGGAGCTTGCAGGTCAACTGCTATGTTAATGCTTAAGATGATTGAGCGTTCAAATGTTAAATGACTTATAATATTCGCCCCTTTATGATTGTTTAACATTGATTATTTATTGTTTTTCGATAAATATCTCTACTTTTGCGGCGTCGGAAGAGGAAGCGCGCCCTCTGCTTCGACTAACCATCAAGTTAAACAAAGGGGATAATATTGCAATTGCTTCACGGATACCGTAAGGGGTGTCGAAACGACCTCAATCACCCGATAGCGCTCGTCGATTCTCTCGCCTAGTCCCTCGATAGCGCTCGTTGATTCTCTCGCCTAGTACCCCCGATAGCGCTCGGCGATTTTATCGCCGAGTAAACCCAAGTCAACTGCGATATTATTGCCAAACAAAAGAAAGATTATCACCATGTCAGAACTCACCTCCACTAAAGCCCTGCGCCGTCTCTGCTATGCAGCGCTGGTCTTCTGCCTGCTGCTCATAGCGGCCTACTGTTATCAGGCATTTCGTCAGTATGCTCAGATTATGCCGGCAGACAATGCTGATCAGCGAGCCTTTTTGCTCACGATGTTCTATGGGCATTTCGTGACGAAACTCGGTCTATTGCTGCTCTGCGCGCTCTTCGCCATCTTCCAATTGGGAGGATTGCGCCAGGGCGACCTGTTCCCTCGGCGGAATGTCGGCATCATCATCGCTGCCGGCATCCTGGCTTTCCTCTCCTCCATCTTCGAGGCGAATGTCGGGCAGATTTATAAGCCCATGTCGGGCTCCTATGCCATCGAGATTAAAGACGGAGCCATTGCCATCCTGCTCCTGCTGCTCCTCTTCGCCCAGGTCTATCGCATTGGCGGCAACGCAGCCCGCGAAAACCAGTTGACAATATGATTATCGTGAACCTCGACGTCGTGATGGCTCGTCGCAAGATGAGTCTCAACGAACTCTCGGAGCGGGTCGGCATCACGTTGTCTAACCTCTCCATCCTGAAGACGGGCAAGGCCAAGGCCATCCGTTTCTCCACGCTCGACGCCATCTGCCGAGTGCTGGACTGCTCGCCCGGCGAGATATTGGAGTTTAGGGACGACGAATCCTAAGAGACGCATGATGAGACACCTCCTATTCGCAACGCTACTTGCGTTGCCTGCCTTGACTATGGCGCAAGGCGAAGTCGAAGACAGCAGTTTCCAGATAGCGCACGTGCGCACGATGCAGGAAGTGCTGGTGCGTGCCGACGAACCAGCTTGGATTCGCGCTAAGCTCCATCGTTTCATCAAGGAACGGCGTGAGCACTATCAGACGGAGCCGCACTTCAGCGAGTATGCTTTCCGCTATCGTGATATGGGGTCGGATTTGCTGCGCGGCGACAAACGCTTGGTCACAGATTCTTTGACGTCCAACCGCTTCGAGAGCCGGGGCCTCCTGCTCGTGCCCTCGATGGCGCAGCTGCGGGACGACAGCCTCTTCCAGATTGTGCCTGAGCAGAACGTCGTGTATGGGACGGACACTGCCCTCGTGGGCAAGCCCGACAGCGTTTATCTCAACTGGACGCATCTCAACGATATGCTCTACGGCAACCTCATTCAGACGTTGGACAGCCGCTTCCTGCGCCACCATCGTTTCGCCGTGAACGAGCAGTTCGAACACCCGAACCCTCATGTCGTTCAGCTCATCTTCTGGTCAAAGAAATACGACCTCGACCGAGGCTATTTGAATCTCGACACGACCCGTTGCATGGTGCTCGAGGCCGAGCGCCATAGCGGACTGGCATGTGCGAAGGCTGAATATGGCAATAGCTTTGCGCTCGGCCTGCTCCACCTCCTCCTGAAAACCGAACTGAAGGACTGGACGGTCAACCTTCGCGCGGCCTACGATGAGGACGGACGCCCTCGCGAGTTTCGCTATCAGAGTCGCCGGCATTTCACCACTTGGAGCGATACCAAGAAGAAACGCCGCGAGTGGATTGACAGCAGCAGCTCCGTCGAGGCCACGCTCATCATCCGTCCCGCAGCCCGTAGCGCCCACTCAGATGCGCTCATTGACATCTATCCCACTAAGCACGTGGAAATCGTTAATTCCAAGAGCCGTAAGTACAAGATGCAACAACGGTTGGGTGCGGTACCACGAGCGTACAAGCTGGTGAGATAAGCGGTGCGGTCCGTCGGCCTACAAATCCCATATGCTGTCGTGCCATCGGATCTCAGGCGGCACGCCGGGTTCGTGGATGACGATGGCGATTACGGGATAGCGCACCGGCATGAGCGAGGGATGTTGCAGTTTCCAGGCCATCATGGCACGCCAGAGAAGGGTGCGTTTCTTGGACGTGATGGCTTCTTCGGCATTCCACTCCTCGCCGTGGCGTGTCTTCACCTCGACGAAATAGAACGTGCCATCCTTCTGGGCGATGATGTCCACCTCCTTGTGCTCATGCCGCCAGTTGCGCGCCAGTATCTCGAAGCCCCGCTGCACCAATTATTCAGCAGCCAAGCCCTCGCCCCATCGACCAAATTCGTTGTGACGTGCCATAATGATTACCTATTTATTTTTCTTTTGTGCAAAAGTAACGCATCCTTTTTGAACGGCCAAGAATTTTATCATATTTATGATTATCAAGTTTATGATAAAAGTGTTTTTCGGAAGGAAATGCCTTCAGTGATAGCTTGTTTGTGGCGCAAAGATACAAAATAGTTAAGCCTGCACAACAAATGCCTCTGGATTTTGTTTCCAGATGACAATAATTGGGTTCTTTTTATGGTCGTTACCTCAATAATAAGTACCTTTGCAGCGCAATATTTCCAGTCCCGTAACAAACTTTTTTGCAGAGAGGGGTATTTGATTTCGCTTCCCGTGGGTCTTATAGGTGATTTGGAATTCCAACCATCACCTATTGAAACCCGGAAAAGACATTTATGGATTACACGAAACCAACGTTCGAACGCCTGTTCAAGGACAACTATCCGCACATGTATCGCATGGCATTCTCTATGGTAGAGGACGCCGACGATGCCAAGGATGTGGTCAGTCAGGTGTTCACGCAGATGTGGCGAGGCAAACCCCAGGTGAGCGACGGTAGCGTCAGGGGCTACCTCCTGGCCGCAACCCGCAACCAATGTCTCCACCTGCTGCGACAACAGCAACTGCAGCGCGAGATGGAGACCGAGTTGCAGCAGGCGGCACAGGACAGCGTCGATGAAGAGCGCGAGGAACTGATGAGACAACTGCAGCAAGTCATCGACGAGAACCTGACAGAGCAGGACCGCCGCGTGCTCAGCCTGCACTACGACGAGGAGAAGACCTACAGCGAAATAGCTACCATCCTCGGCATCAGCACGGCGGCCGTGAACAAGCACATCACACGCTCGTTGGCCAAAATCAGAACAACCCTTAAAATTGTAAAGTAGTATGAAGACTGAAGATATTGACAAGAAGATTGGAATGCCCGACGTGGATGCGGAGTGGGCACGCTTTGAACGCGAAGTCATCAACAAGGAGAGCGCAAGACCTAAGCGCGTAGCAGCATGGGCGGCAGGCATCGGCATTGCAGCCTCCATAGCGCTGATGCTGCTCGTGGGCATTCAAAACCAGACCCAGACTCAGCCCCCCCTCCCGTCCCCCATCCGCTCGGCCCAAAGGGACGCTTCAAACTTGAAGAAGGGGGGAAGTGGTTACCTAACCAGAACAGAAGGGGAAGCATCCAGTCTGACGCATTCCACGTCCCCTCTTCTTGAGGGACCAAGCGTCTCTTCGAGCCGAGCGGAGGGGGGACGGGAGAGGGGCCTTATTGGCGTGGAAAACCTCCAGGATGATTCTGAGG
>JAEEGL011087255.1_pt1 | contig 50823 bp, 54 predicted proteins | sample 9134231 | NCBI WGS metagenome assembly JAEEGL01 (sample SAMN16246548, study PRJNA631951) | gut metagenome | biome: gut microbiome; feature: rumen; material: fiber-attached | host: Bos | place: Iran: Karaj | collected 2018-10 | reverse complement strand
TCTTGCGTTACGGTGAGTAGGATTGTTAGGTTTGCGGCTTGTTGCGGTTGTGTTATCCTGAACAAAACCACCAACATTCATCTGCTCATCTACGGGCATATCTTCAACACTGTCAGGTGCATCAGTAATGTCTTCCTCGTTTACGCTTCCTTGTACTTTCTGTGTTTTCTTAAACGGGTCACCTTTTGATTTAGTTTCGCCGGCCCAAGGTTTCTCAGTTCCGGTAGGTACACCCTTTTCCCAAGATTTGCCAGATTTTGAAGGCTCACTGTTTGATAAGCCCTGAATCGGGTCTTTACTCTGATAGTTGTCGGTGTAACCAAGGTCTATTTCAAAAAGCATTTCACCTTTCTTTGTTCTTTTGCTTTCTTTCATTGTTTTTCTTGATTTTTTTCCTTCAAATCTGTTATTAAATTCTTCGTCTTCCTGGTCATTAAATCCGGCAGGTTCTTCAAGGCTTGCTTCAGGACCATCCTCAATAGAGTCAAATTCGTCACCAACACTATTACCCATGTCATCCAATTCAGGGTCATGGTCTACTGCCTGAAGGTCATCCTCATCGTCTGGAAGTGAATTATCGAAATCAATGTCTCTTTGTGAATCGTAAGGTCCAAATGAATGGTCACCTTCTTCATCATCAAAATTCCATTCATCATCACCTTCAAATTCAAAACCTTCATTAATGTCACCCATTGGTTCCTCACCTTCTGCGGCCTCTGTGTCATCTTCTCCGAGGTCAACAATGTACTCGCTACCCGTCTCATTGTCCTGAATGTTAATCATATTCCCTTCCTTCTTGACAACAACTTGGTCATCGTCTTTCAGGAGTTTGTATGCCTTAAGGACTGTACCCGGGTCATTCACGCCGGTAAGGTCATATTCATTATCGCCTGTCTGATACTGTTCAAAGTCGGACCATCCATCACCATCTTCTCCCTCTACACCTGCTTCGGGGGCTTGCTCGGCATCCATACCTGCATCTTCCGCACCCATTTCACCTTCAGCACCAGCCTCGGGACCTTCAGCGGGTACCGGTTGTGCGTTAGGGTCAGCTGCTGCGTTAGGGTCATCCTCGAGGTTACCATCTTCTTCAATGTCACCCTCGCACTCGCCATCTTTGCAGGATTTAGACTTTTCGTCCTTCTTGTCATCATCAGATTTAGCGTCATTCTCATTATCAACTACCTCATAATCTTCATCGTCCTCTTCATCAATTGATTCGCGTAATGCGTCCTTAACTGCCTCAGAGAGCATTGATTTGAGCGTATTTTTGCTTTCCTCCTTGATTGCTTTCTTAATATCTTCCATTTCAAGGAGTGCCTGTGATGCTAAACTCTTGTTATTTTTGCTCATTGCTAAAAAGCATTAATTTTTCGTTATTTTTAATATAAATATATCATTATTAGAAAAAAACACGATTTATCGTCATTAGAAGTTTAATTCACCAATAATTTCCTCAAATAATGTCTTTTTCTTTATGTATTCAATTAATGAACTATATGTTGTGAACACATTATCCTCGTTATAAATATCCGAATGACCAATGATTGTTTTTGAATGTGCAAAATATAGTACTTTAATACCGTTTGCTAAGCATAAATGATTTTTTAACACATCACGCTCAGTTACAGATTCCAAACTTCTTTTGCCATTAAATTCGGGATATTCTCTGTAATGTTGTTCGCCTTGACATTCTATTGCAATGTTATAGTTTGGAAGATAGAAATCTAATGGCATATAATTTTTAAGTTTCAGCCATTTAAACCTCTTCTCTCTTTCAAAAATAATTTGTCCTTTCTCTAATGCAATTGCAAGGTCTCTTTCCATGTGACTTTCATCACAAATTGGACAGCCTTGACCTCTGTTTATATGTTTTTCTGGTGTCTGTTGAAATTCACCATGCTTAGGACATATAATAGTCACTAATGTTTTATTGTTAACATAATTTACTTTCGAATAGTCATATTTGTTATTATGAATCTCATTTGCTTGTTTAATAAACTCTTCTAAAGATTTTTTTCTTAGTTGACCACTCCTTTCATAATAACATTTTTGACAACCATGTCCTTGTAAATGGTAGATTGGTGTTTGTGTGAATTCTCCGTGTTTTGGACAAATAATTGTTATTGGGGTTTTATTTCCATTATATACAACCTTTGAATAATCGTATTTGTCACCATGAACTGCTCTTGCTTGTTGAATAAATTCTTCGGTTGTCTTTTTAAAACTTTTGAAACATTTAGGACAACCATCGCCTTGTAAGTGATTTCTCGGTGTTTGAATAAAAACCCCATGTTCATTACCGTTTGCATCTTTTTGATGACAAATAATTTCTACTGGCGTACTATTGTTTTTATAGTTAACTAACGAATAATCATACTTATTACCATGAACAGATTTTGCTTTCTCTATAAAGCTGCTGTTTGTAAGCCTTTTTACTCCACCACAAGCAGGACAGCCATGACCATGTAAAAAATCAATCGGCTTAATTTCAAATTCACCATGTTCAGGACAAACAATAATAACTTTTTTGTTTACTCCATCATAGATTGTTTTTGAGTAATCGTATTTATCCCCCCAAACATTTTTTGCCTGCGAGATGAATTCTTCGGTTGTCTTTTTTGTGTTTCTATGACTACCTATTTCCTTATATGGTATTGCATTACTCATTTAGCCAATCGCCAAACTTATCTAATTTTTCTAATAACGGATTTTTATTAGATTTAGATGAATCATTCTCTACATATTGCTGTAATTCACCAGAATCAAATGCAATATAAGCACCAGGAGTTGACGGGCTAGATACCACATCCCACGCCACAATCTCATAATCATCTGATACATAGAGAGTTCCAAGTTTATTTATTACTGTTCCAAGACCTCTTGACGAAACTCCTATCTTTATGTTATTTAATAAAAGGTGAGCAGCCATATCAGCTTGACAAGATATGATGCCATGTCTTCTAAATCCTTCCGATACAAGTACTTCTAGTTTGCCAACAAGTGTATGCCCTTCCCAGTGAAGTTCAACTATGTTTATTGCAACCCTAGAAAGGTCTATAACAGACTCGGCCGGATGATTCAATTCACCTATTGCACTTCTTTCGTCTATTAGTTTTTGATATTTCTCAACTTCCCTTTTAAGAACACCTTCAGGATATATTCTTCCATTAGCGTTTTCTATACCATATTTCTGAAAAACCGCTGACACTACAAACGGGTAAGGACAATGCCATCCATGGTCCTCAGATGCTTCAACAAGTCTTCTATGCTCCTCTAAAAATTTCTTGTTCTCACCCTCAGACATAGAAACATACCCATCATTTTCAATAAGTAGACCCGTACCTGTTTGCCCTCTTTTTATTTCAACTAAATTACCTCTGTCCATTTATATAGTTGTATTGTTAATTCTTTATTCCACACCAATTATAAGGACTTTAGATTTTTAAAAGTAATAATGGCATTATATGCTTTACTTTGATAAAAATCATCAATATCCTCATTTTTTAAAATCATATTAACTGCATTGAGTGCTGCATTAAGTGCAGATTCCATCAGTTTACCCGCCTTCTGACAAGCAACAAGCGTCTCCTGCTGCATTGGAGTTCTACCATCTGAATATTTCTTTACAACACGGCTATTTTTAGAACAATACTCAATAAATTTTGAAAGGTGACCAATGATAGTTCCTATTGATTCTGAAATTTCATGTTTTTCCATTGTTGCGTTAGTATTGTTTGCAAGTGAATCATATTTTGCAATTTCATTCAGAACTTTTTCATATATCGAATCTACCATTTCGTTCATACTAACAGCCTTTTCTTTTTTTCTGTCATACTTTTTCTTATTCTTTGTAATTGTTGGTCTGAACGCTGTGGATTTTCCGTGCAGTTTAATGTCCTCATCCCTACTTGCCTTCTTCGCTGCTTTCAATGGGTCTTTAGGTGTATTCCTTTTCTTTGCTTCGTCCATAGCACAATTAATTTCTAACTACGGTTATTTATTTTTTCCAAGGTTTTCATTGCCTCATTTTTTGCATAGTTACATAAGTTTTCCGTTCTTAAAATTATGTTAACGGCTTTCATACACGATTGGATTGTAGCATCGATTAATTCGGCAACCTCCTCACTTGCTTCAGCCGCCTCTTCATTCATATGTCCTCGTTCAATATTTCTTCTTATATAATTCGGTTTAGACCTTATTTTTATCATAAAATCTATGCAGGTTTCCATTATAATCCTTGCGTATGTATTCTCATCATCTATCTCATCATTTACACCTTCTTCAGACCACAATGATTCATCCAATCTCTTTTTAATTGAACCCATAATAATATTAGTGAGTTGTTCTTCAGTTATATTTTTTTTCATATCTATCTATTTTTATTTGCAACTTATAATTCTTCAGGGTCAATGTTATCACTTAGGACTGACTTTCTCTGGTCTTGCGGATTCAACATTCCTGTATCGTTTTCTTCTTTATTTTGGTTTTCCTTTGCCTTCTCGGTTATTGCCTTCATAATTGACTTTCCGCGCCTCGTCTTGGCAAATACTTCTTTAAATAGTTTGTTGAAACGCTTTACGCCGAGTTTTGAGACAATATACATAATATAAGGTATAGTCGTAGAGTTGCAGTCCCCGAAATTGTCTGAAAACATGTCCCATAATGCCGGCCCAAGTCTCATATCCCAAGGCTCCATCTTCAGGAAATCAGCCTTACCTAATACGTTCTGAGCCCTGTTCATATCATCCGGGAGACCATGTGAGGCAAAGAGTTCCATAAAGCCACGAATCGACTCCGACAACAATATGGGGAATATGACACCCTGACTCTCAATCCTGTTCTTCTTCTGGTCGTTTCCAAGCGTCACCTCAACCGTACCCAGCTGTTTCATATTATCCTCTGTCAAGTTAAGGTCTTCGCGGGTAAAAAGAAGATAAGTGTTCAGCGCAATGATTTTTCTATAGAGGTCAGGAAGTTTCGGGTCAATCTCATAAATATCTGCTGCATAGGACTTTATATTTGAAGAAAGTCTCATTGAAGCACCCATTACAAGCACATCCAACAATCTTCTCTTGTATATCTCTCCTTTAATGGACTCCGCATCAACTATATCGGCGAACTCAAATCCATCGTCGCCATCTCCGTCAATAGGGTCAAGGTTAATTGAATTTCTTCCCATATCAACAGCATCGGTCAGAGAAAACAATAGTTCGACATCATCCTCAGGCACATTGAAAAGTTTGATGATATAATTGTAGCAAATCTTCTCAAGTTGCGGTCTGACTTCCCTCTCTCTATCCTGACAAATCTTAATGAGATGATTCAATACCCCGACAGCATCCTTTTCCTCGACATCATCAATCGAACCAATCTTGACGAGTTCTTCTTTCGCCGATTCAAAACTCTTGCGGACAATCCTTTCAAGAAAACCTTCATCAAATATGTCAGGTAATGCAGGGTTGTTTCCGAGCGATGTCTTCTTCCTCATAACTGCGTCCATAATGTCGTCAGGGAGAGTATCCATCAGAACGCTCTCCTTCAGCAACTTAAGTTCATTCTCGGTTATGATGATTCTGCTCATTTTTAATAATCTTCTTCGTTGTTGTTCAGGTCAGGAATGTTGCAATCAATTTCGAAATACGGGTTACAATCATCGCCGTTACCTTCCTCAATTCCAAAATGTACATAATGATAGTCGCTGCGATAAGGTCTTCCGTAGTCTATTTGATACGGAGCGCCGGTAACATGTGAAAGTGCCCTGTATAATGCCTCATCTTTAGGGTCATCATAGAATCCATCACCCTTCAACACCCAATTGGTCTTTATCTTTATATCAAATCCGTCACCGTAATAATTGACCTCAGTACCGGTTATGCTGACCCCGTTTCTCTGCAATTCTTCTTTGATTTCTTCGACCGCCTTCTGTAGTTCATTGCTGATTTCGTTAAGCGTACTAATGTAATCATTCAACCTACTTTCAGCATTTACGGTTTCCTCCCTGAGTTTTTCAATGATACCTTCAATAGTATTCGGCCTCTCATCATAACTCAACCATGATTCCATAAGTTCCCTCTTGGTCATAACCCTGCCATTGAACTTTCTGACCTCTTCAATATGCTTCTTCGAATAGGTTTTTTCCATAAGTGTGTTTGTAGTAGATATACCTGTATCGCTTGTTGGCACAAATGTCAAACTTCCTTGTTCTTTACCAAGTTTTTCCATTCCTGCCTTAATATCGTTTGGATTGTATTTTCCTGTAGAGTCTTTTGTTATAGATATGTTTTTCTTGCTCACAGGAGAATTAATGTTGCTATTAGGGTTAACTATTGTTTGTTGTTTCATCGTGTCGCCCGTATTTACCATATTTGCAATGTCGGCCGGATTATTGGTTTTCGGCACCATAGTCATCGCCTCGTCCAATTGTTTGTTAGATATGATGATTTTTTTCATATATGTACACTTTTATTATTATAAATATCGTTTTAATATAAAAAAACCCACCCATAAAGGGTAGGTTTTCGTTGTATATGACAGATATTTAGAGTGAAGATTGTCCGAATTTCTTTGCTCCGAACGGGGATTTCTTTCTGAACCCCTTATCCTTCTTCGTTGATAAGTTTTTGCTTTCCGGTTTTCTCTCGTCATCCGTGAATCCGACACCCTCGTTAATCTTGTTGAGTTGCTTCTTTGTGAAGATTACGGTTTCCATCATTGGTTGCTGTGCCATTGTTGGGTCTGCTGCCATTGCGTCCATTCCCGCTTCGCTTCCTGCCTGCTCATTTCCTCCGTTCTCGTTCTTTCTCTTTAGATATTTGAGGTAGCCTTCAGCAGCGTCCTTGTCTTCGTCTGGGAGTGAATCATAGAGTCCCTGAACATCCATTCCGTCGATTCCTTCTTCTCCACCTGTTGCGTCCATTCCCATTGCGTTAGGGTCATCAGGCATTCCGTCGCCGTTCATATCACCGCCCATTGTAGGGTCCATAGGTGCTGCTCCCGCCATAGGGTCTGCCACGGGTGCTGCCATTCCTGCGTTTGGGTCTGGCATAGCAGAAGCACCAGCGGCCGGGTTTGCTCCCGCTACTGGTGCTTGCATAGTTGCGTTAGGGTCGTCTTCTGTTAACGACTCATTTAGTCCTCTTTTTTTTTATTGGCACCTTCGATGGGAAGACCTTTTTTGAGTTGGTACATCACATCCTTAGTAACTGCATTTACGAGTTGTGTAAACGGGTCACCATTGCCAATCTGCTTTCCGAAAGGTTCTTCAGTGTGGGTGCTTTCGTCATTCCAGTCACGACCCCACTGATTCTTATCTTCACCGGTCTGAGGAAGTTCCATAGGTTTCTTGCGATATCCGGGGTGTTTTCCGAATACATGAAGTTCGTCTTCGTTAACCTTCTGTTTCTTCTTGCTTTCTTTCATAATTCTCTTAACCACAGACTCGACGATTTGATTCATCTTTCTCTGTTTTGCTTCCATAAGAGGATTATAACCGCATTCCTCGACATCACCTTCTTCGTCTTCAGGGAACTCTTCTTCACCTTCGCCACCGAAATCAGGCTCATCTTCAAAACCTTCACCATCTTCGAAATCTTCTCCACCGAATTCGTCATCGCCTTCAAAGTCTTCTTCATCACCGAATTCATCTTCTCCACCAAATTCGTCCTCGCCACCTTCCATATCATCAAGAAGTCCTTGGAGTCTTTCGATTTCCATTCTGATTGATTCAGGGTCGCTTTCGTCAACCTCGTTTTCGAATTCGCCTTCCTCATCACCGAAGTCTTCATCGTCCTCGAAGTCTCCCTCATCACCGAAGTCTTCGCCATCTTCAAAGTCACCTTCTTCGTCTTCAAAATCTTCGTCATCGCCTAAGTCCTCATCATCCGCTTCGTCTGAGAAGTCTTCATCGTCACCAGAGAACTCATCGTCAAGACCTGCGTCAAAATCTGTATCCTCGCTGCCGTCTTCGCCTTCTACATCGTCACCTTCTTCGTCACCCTCGAACTCTTCGTTTACATTCTTAGTGAAGGGGTCGTTATTGTGGTCTGTATCAGCTTCGCCTACACCGGCTGAACCAGGAAGACCTTTTGATGCCCATTCTTTTTCATCTTCTTCGTTGACACCACATTCGCAAGGATTTTTACCACATTTTTCGCAGCACTCACCCTCATTTACACTGTCAGTAAACGGGTCATTGTTATGGTCTGTATCAGCCTCACCATTCTCAACGGAACCGAATCCCTTGAGACCTTCATCAAAATCAGTGTCAAGTTCCTCTTTAAGCTGGTCTTTTGATTTTGTAGGATTTTCTTTGAACGGTTCTGCTTTCTTGTCGACACCATTCGTTTTGCTTCCTGCGTATTCAGGATTGGCTTTTGGTTCTTTGCTACCTTCAACTTTGTCGCCCTTCTTACCGGTTTCTGCTTCAGGTTGTTTGTTATCGCATGCATCACCACCTTTAACAGCATAATCCTTAGCCTCGTTCATAATCATACCTGCATTGTACATAATCTGACGCTGACGAGCAATTTCATTTTTCATACTCTCAGTTGCTTCAGTCATAAGCTCCTGATTCATAAACCTGCTGAGTTCGCCGGTGTTAACCTTAGCGTCGCAAGCCTCATTGATAGAAGCCATCTTTAATTCGAACTGTTTGTATGCCTTAGGATAACTGTCATACTCATAATCGGTCTTATTTGCCCAACCACCAATGTAATCATAAGCCTCTGCGATGGTTTCCTTACCCTTCGGAGCGGTCTTAATGTAGAATTTGTTGCACTCTCTAATGATACCATAGGTTTTACCATTTGCCGCAACAGAGCGATACTCAATGGAATAGTTGCTAACCGGTTTCGTATCTTCATTAACTTGACCATAAGACATGAGAGCCTTCATTCTGTCAAGTTGTTCGTTGAACTTATCTGCCATTTTCTATAGAATTTGTTACAAATTATTTCTTATTTTTCTTATAAATATCTTATAAAACGAAAAAATGTAATTTTTAACGTTTTAAACATTAATAATTTCGTCATATTCGTCTTCGGAAGGTATTACTCTTCTTCTGTAAATCCTGTCCATAACTTCGGGCGGTATCTGTCCTTCCCTTCTTTTCTTACAAACATCAAGAGGAGTGTCCAAATGTACAAACACAACCTTCGCACCGTGTTCCCTTAAGAAATCAATCATTTGCTTCCTATATTTTTTATGTGTATTCGTATCATCAATCACAAAACTCTGTCTGTCATTGCAATACTCACCCATCTTCATATATTCGTGCATAGTGACCTCATTCTCTTCATCCGGTGTTCCTGCATATTTATCACCGGGCTCACACATACCAAGTTCTGCGCGTATGATGTCCCTTGAAACAACAGGAAGGTCAGGCACGTTGTTCTTAATCCAAGTACTCTTACCAGCACCGGGTATTCCAACCATCATATAGACCTTGAATTCACCCCTTTCTTCCTTCAACAAAGAATGCATCTTGTCAAATACTTTGTGTTTTAGGTCAATGATTTTTTGCAAATAACCACTTCTTCTCAACGCCTTGTACATTATGTTTCCGTCATTTATTTCGCTTGATGATGAATTAAGTCCTTTCTTCCTCTCACGCTTCATTGCATCAAACAGTTTATCCACTTTCTCAGCCAATTTTCTAACCCTGTATTCATCATCGTTTGTTTCATTGTATATGTCGCAGAGGTTGTCAATCTTAGTACCATAGTGAGCAACCATCTTCCTAATCCTCTTCTTGTTTACCTTACCGCTACGAAGTTTATCAATGTCGGGCTCAACCAACCATTTATCCTTATCAATTGAATATACTCCCGTTGATGCGTGTGGTTCGTCAGCATCTTGTATGTAAACCTCGACCGGGAATCCATAAATCGTAATGTTGCTGTGTTCGGATTTCCATGCCTTCATTGCTTTCTCCAAATACTTCTTCGCGGTTTCCCTATCACTATGAATATCGTCAAAATCAATGAGAATGTGTAGGTCAATGTCCGAATATTCATCGTTCCAATTGTAATTCGCCAAACTTCCCGTCATTATAACATCCTCAGGGTCAAACCAATCAATATCAATGTACTCCATAACTGCATCGGCGATATCCATAAGTTTCAACCTAATCCTGCTGTCGAGATGTCCGTCTTTCCAAAATTTAGGATTTAGTCTCTTTTTGATATTGAATGAAGAAAGGTCAACATCAGCATCCTCGAGTTCAGCAATTTCGCTCTCACTAAGGAAATCACGGAGACTGAATCCACCAAGTACGGGGTTTCCGCCATCTTGAGGTATCTTGCCATCCTTGAAATAGTTTAACAAATCGGTCTTAATTAATCGTGTCTCTTGATTAGTATATTTTCTATTCCAAATGTTGTTCCCTGACTGACCGACGACATCCACATAGAATACTCCCCTGTCTGAATAGTTACGGACCATTTCGGATATCTTCTCATATTGTTCGCTCGTCGGTTCCTTTGATAGTTCTATACCTGGTGACTGAGGATTTACCCTGATATTTCCGTAATTTATGAAATCCCTGAAGTTGGCACCCTTAAGGTCTAATGCTCCATGTGCCTGACGGAAAATATCATCATAGTTTCCGAAGTCAAGCAATTCCCCGTTAAGAAGAATAAATCCTGCCGAGTCAAAATCTTCAGTTGTTCCATAGGTATGTTTGGCATAAATCATCATATACATTGCATTCCTGTCAACATCTTCACGAATCTCCCATTTCTCTATGTTATCCGGGTCTCTGCGTTTTTTAAGGTTTTTCAATGCTTTTTTAATGACAATGCTTTCATTCAGAGATTCTTTCTTCTTTCCGTTTTCTGCCTCAGTCCACTCCCTGAAATATATGTTACCCTTCAGATATGCTTCACCTTCAAGTTTCCTAAGTCTGTCATCCTGTTCCAAATCGCCACCGCCGCCCCAATCAAATTCGGGGTCTCTCAAGTTCTGGTTATGATGGATAAGTTCGTGTGCAAGGCTTCTCAATATATCTTTCGGGTGTCTTCCATCTATGAACAATGTGACTGATTTCTTGCTTGGCTCATAATATCCTGTCCTTATGAATAATCCGTCCTGTTCATCGGTATTAAGGTGTATCTCAGGGAACGGCTTTATCTGTATCTTTCTTGACATGAACTCCATAAGGGAATGAATTGAATCGTGGAGGTCATAATCTTTATCTACGGCCTCGAAAAGTGAATGTGAAAAAGCGGGTTCGTAATCATCATCCCTACTAAAATCTATATTGATGCCGTACTTCTTATTGTTCATTTCAGATTGAGTCATTATATTACCATCAAAATCAACGAAAAATTTATTTCCATCCAATGTTCCGACCGTAAAATAAACTTCACCTCCCTCTTGTGTCTTGTCAATTTCAAGAATTTTATATGCGTTAAACAAATACTTTAAAGTCCCATTTTTAAACCAACTATACGGAATTATCAACCTGCTTATATTATCATAATGATTTCTGTATTCCCAATAGTCAACAAGCAGAGTTTTAGTGTCATGTATGATATAGTCTGAGTGAAGTGTGTTGATAGTGTAGAATAATTTAGAAAAGTTGTCAATCGGGGTTTTCCAGAACGATATTGTATTTGTATCCTCCCAGTATCTACCGGTCATTTCTTCGTCACAATAAGTATCGTATGGCTCGTCTTCCCATTCTTTTAGTATTTCAACAAAAGGATTGGGATTTTGTTCAAAAAATTCTTCTCTTTCAAAATCATCATCAAAATCAACTTCTTTTCCCTGTTCTTGAGCCTGTTTTTCCCCGTAGCATCTTGCCAACTCTTCGAGAATATCACCATGTGTTTCTTTTGCTGTACCAACTTCAATTTTATTAGTCTCATACAAAAACATAAAAGGACGTGCATTTTCATTTCTAAATGTCTGTCCGAAATAATTATTGTCCGGAGACTCGTTTATTGCGTGAAAGAATGTCCCACCGATAGGTCTTTCTCCGTTCTTACCGACTTCACCACCAAGAAAATAACTATTACTCTCAGGCTCTGCACCTTCTTCGAACATACCGCCACCAGTAATGCCCATCATGATACCCGAATTGACTTTTCCGCCAACCTGAGCCATAGCCGAGCAATCCTTCTTGCGCTTATGCTTACGCTTCTTCTTCAACTCTTCCACCTGAGCCTCTGTCAAAATCAATCTCTGCATAATGTAAAAATGTATATAATACTAAAAATAAATAGTTTCCGGCAATAAAAAAAGAGCAACACCGAAGTATCGCTCTTTTAAATGTGTGTTTTATCCTATCGTTTAGATTTCGTTAATCGGTTTGACTTCATAAACCTTAACTCCATCTTCAACACTTTCGACAACACCGTAACCTTCAGCGACAAAACTTACAGGTCCATTAGGTTCGCCATAGGAAACTGCGGGGTTGAATTCATAGAACTTACCACCATAGACATTAATCTTTGCAGTTCCAGCGGTATAACTTGCGTCGAGGCAGTTAAGCAGGAACTTAAGGTTTCCGTTAGCGTCCCTTTCAGCAGTATCGGCATTTGAGAGTTTGAAAACACCATCATAAACGTTGATAGTACCTTTTTCTGCATAGAGAGTGTGAGTATTACCAATGTATTCGCCACCATGGATATTCAATACGCAACCCTCTCCTGAAAGCCATACAAGATAGCCGTCAGCTCCGTTCACCATTTTACCAGGACCGTAGATGTCAATTGTCGGATTGCCCCTCATAAAGAGAGAATAATTCTTGTTACCGATAGTCAGGGTGTGGTCATTGAGATAGTATTTGAACTGACCTGAGCCGAAGATGCCAAAAGCAATTGATGAACCGGTAGTAACATCTTCAACTACGTTATAAGTTCCTGAGTTACCGGTCATTCTGGCGACGCTGGCCTCGGTAGGAACATCCCAAGACATAGGCTCGACAGTTCCTTCACCAACATATTCACCAATAAAGTCTTCTACGTTGAAACCATAAATCTTGACATTACCTTTCTTCATAACGAGTCGATTTACGTGTGCCCCATTCTGAATGTAGAGCGTATCGTCAGCAACAGTAGCAATAACTTCGTCAGAAAGACCATTAAGTGTTACATTTGCATTAGGAGCATAAATCTCGATACTTGTAACATCCTCACCTCTATTGTTGATTGTTACGTTTCCACTTGTCATTGTCTGTACCTTAGCACCATCCTGGAAGTCTGCCGTAATTGAAACGTTTCCGTCATAATTTTCGGCAAATGTGATGGTTCCTGATACAGTGTCACCCGTACCCATAGAAATCTGGGTTGTCGTGTAGATGTCTTTGAAATTACCGTGAAGCGTTGTGGTTGCAGTTGATGTACCTGTGACTGTGATGCTGATAGGTTCGTCATTCAATACATTAATTGACACGCCCTTAGAAGAATTGTTGGTAATCGTTGCACCATCTTCGCAGTTACCTGAAACATAAAGGAAGTGTGCATTATCTTCGGGGATTGTCAGGTTGTTAAGTGATTCTCCGTCTGGAACTGTCACTTTTACCGCCCCCGTTCCGCTCGTTTCATTCAGTTCATTTACGATGCTGTCAGCCGTTGCTTGCTGCTCTTCCGTATTCTGTGTAGGAGTAGGAGGGGTGAAATCGTGGTCTTCGGTATCGCCGCTTGTGCTACCGGATGTGTCGCCACTAGTGCTGCCCGAATCCTGTCCACCATCATCACTACCACCTTCACCGGGGTCTTTCATTGCAATCTCATAAATGTCAACGACTTCCATTTGTGGTTCGCCATCATTTTCGAAATCAAACGGAGTAACGACAACCTCTTCCTCGGGGCAACCGGTAACGAGACCGATAATATCATTAGCCTTAGGGATGAGTCCGCTAAAAGCGCGTCCTTCTTTGAATCCCCATTTATTTTTCTCAATTCCGTACATAGTATTATTGATTGTTTATTTTCTTATTAAGGATTGACAGTATCGCCAGTCTGAGGTTCTGTACTTCCCGTATCGCTTGTGTTACCCGTATCGCTGTAGTCGATAACATCACCCACGGTAGGGCAGTTCTCATCTTCCATATTAGCAATCTTGTCGATATCAGCAACTTCGAGCTGTACTTCTCCGTTGTTAATCCAGTCAAACTGTGAAACAACAACTTCAGGGTCAGGAACACCAATAGTTCCAAGCATGTCGTTGGCTTTAGGTGTCAAACCTTCGAATGCATCAAACTCAACGGGAAACTGCTGCTTAAGCGGGTCCATATTAGTTGGATTCAAAATATAAGCCATAGTATTTTCCAATTATTTCGTTATATTATTATTCTTGTATATTTTTCTAATAAATAGTAAGACAGGACAAAAAAACGCGAACACTTTTACATGTCCGCGTTTATAAATCAATATCTAATAAAAACTAGATATTTTCCGATTATCTAAGAAAAACTAGATATTTTATCCCCTCATCGTTATCATCTTGTGTCTACGAAGTATGTTCTGTGCCGTACCGCTTAACTTCGTATTATCACGTACAAACGCAATGTCTTCGGCAGAGTTACGGGTCATTTCAGCATCCCGTTCCTCATCACTTTCAAATCCGCCCTTCGTCAATATAACTTTCGGGTTGATATTCCTCGGCGCATCTTTCATATGATAAACCGTAATCCTGTCCGGGTCAATGTTCTTGATGTCCATAAGGTAGTTCTGCGCCATAATATCCAACCCATAGTAATCTCCGACAACAAAGTATGCATACGGGTTCTCTTCAAGGATATGGTCAATTACGGGTTGATAGTTGATTTCGAACTCTGCCTCCGTAATGTCCCTGTGCCCTGAAATGAAATATGTCGAGTTGATTATTTCCTGTTTTCCTCTCTCTACTTCCTTCAATTCGCTCATTCGCTGCATAAGTCTAAGCGTATCCTTGTCCTCAACTCGCTCGAAGTCATATTTTTTCTTGATGACCTTATTCATTGTCTTTCCCTGAGATATGTCCGTTCCGCCGCAAAGAAGAAGGACATAATCACCGAACTCAACATTTTTATACTTATAGGTGCTCCCGTTCTTGAAAGTAACGAACAGGTCTCCCTTATTCTCTTTTTCATCCTCTGTCATAAGGGTGTACGCAATCATACTGGAATCATACCATGCTTCCTGTATGTGCTTTTCTTCGTCATAATGTTTAAAAATCAGCATATTGTTTCTTTTTCTATAAGATACAAAAAATATATGTCTTTTCCAAATTTTGTTTTCTCGTTTTTTGTTTGTATATTTGTCTCGTAACAGAAAAAACACAAATATGGAAGAAGAAAGAACTAAGAACTTTTCAAACGAACTGAAGAAAGTGTTGTCCTTCATAGAGGATACACTGGTCAAGGAATTCCCAACTCCGATTATTACTGCGGACTATTTTATTTTTGCTATTCTTGACCAAAAGGATTCATTTGCCTACAATCGGCTTGATGAGAACCTTACGGGTGTTTCCCTCGATGCAATCCACGACAGTTTCTACAAGCATCTCCAAATGAGGGCACTTACAGCGATGAGACCCGGCCGTGAAGTAAAATACGATGCATATCTTGATGCATGCTTTGGTAAGGCTGATGAGATTCGCAAGTCACTCAATGCCGAGAAAATTACATCGGAACATATACTCCTTGCAATCCTCGGAGACGGAAAGAACAAGATTACGGACATTTTCAGGGTCGTCGGGCTTACCTATACTATATTATATGAAAAGGTAAACGATGCTCAGAACGGAAATGGAAACAAGGACTACAACAAGCAAGGGAAGAAGGTGGATGAAGAGAAGTCGAAAGACCCTAAGGAAACAAAGTATATTCAGAAATTTGACCCCGGCATGCAAATCCCTAACGGAACGATTATCAACATTTCAGGAGACGGAGACCCTAACGAAATCCTAAAGAGTATGTTTGGCGGTGGTCTTCCTGTCGGTGGTAATAGTCCGTTCAGTCCGGGCAACAGAAGGAACAGGGAGCAGAAGGAACCGAACATTAAGACCTACTGCACGAACCTTAACGAACTTGCAGAGAATGGTGAGATTGACCCGCTTGTTGGGCGAGATAGGGAGATACAGGAAATCATCCGTGTTCTTGGTCGCAGAAGGAAGAACAATGTAATCCTAATCGGCGGAGAAGGTGTGGGCAAGACTGCTATCGGTGAGAACATTGCCTATAAGATTGTCAATGGTGATGTTCCTCCGTTCCTGATGAACAAGAAGGTGATTTCCCTCGATATGACCGCACTTATCGCAGGTACTACTCTTCGCGGTATGTTCGAGGAGCGAGTGAAGGGTGTGTTGGACGAAATCAAGGCTGACGGAAACTACATTCTATTCATTGACAATATCGGCGCAGTTCTCGCAGACAAGGGCAAGGGTGACTTCGATATCTCTTCAATGCTGTCACATGCTCTTGAAAATGGTGAGGCTCAGGTTATCGGTACTTCTGATTTCAAATCGTTCCGTACCACATTTGACAAGGACCCTTCGCTCTCACGCAGATTTCAGAAGGTCATCGTAGAGGCTCCTTCGATTGATGATTCCAAGGATGTGCTTTTCGGACTCAGACCTTACTATGAAGAGTATCACAATGTCAAGTTCACGGATGACGCTATCGTTGCTTGTGTGGAACTTGCAAACAGGTATATCTCCGAGAGAAACCTGCCAGACTCAGCGATTGATGTTCTTGACGAGGCCGGTTCTTATGTTTCAACTTCATTCAACGACACTCCTGAGATAAGGGAAAAGAAGAAGAGAATCCGCGACCTTAAGAAAGAGGCAAAGAAACTCCGTAGAGAGGACAACATGAGTGAGTCTGATGCAAAGATGGATGAGTGCAAGAAACTCACGGTTGAACTTAACGGAACACTCGAGAAAATCAACAAGGACAGGAAAGAGCATACGCCCGAGATTGACAAGGATATAATTCTTCACATTATCTCAATGAAGACCGGAATCCCAGTCGACAACCTTAGTGCGGACGACAAGAAGAAACTTGCACACATTGATGAACGACTGAAGAAGGATGTCATTGGACAGGATGAAGCGATTGACACTATTACAAGAGCGTTGAAGCGTAATCGAATCGGACTCCACACGGGCAAATGTATGTACTCAATGATTGCTATCGGTAAGAGTGGTGTCGGTAAGACATTGATAGCAAAGAAGTTAGCAAAGGAAATGTTCGGCGATGAAAAGGCACTCGTCAGATTTGATATGAGTGAGTATCCAGACAAGAGTGCGGTCAACAAACTTATCGGTTCAAATCCTGGTTATGTTGGCTACGAAGAGGGTGGACAACTTACTGAGACAATCAAGAACAAGAAACACTGCGTACTGCTTCTTGATGAGATTGAAAAGGCAGACCCTGAGATTTACAACATTTTCCTTCAGGTACTTGATGAGGGATTCCTTACGGACAACTCAGGTATGAAGGTGGATTTCAGGAATGTCATTGTAATCTTCACTTCCAATGTCGGTACCAAGGCTGCAAGTGATTTCGGAAAGGGTATCGGTTTCAATGAGAATATCGACGAGAACAGCAAGCGAATCCTTCTGAAACAGTTGAAGAATAAGTTCCCTCCAGAGTTCCTTAACCGACTTGACAGCATTATCTACTTCAACAACCTCAACGACGAAGACCTCAAGAAGATTATCAAGATTGAGATTGCAGAACTTGAAGGTAAGGTGAAGGAAATCGGTTACGAAGTCTCTTACGATGAAGATGTGGTGGACTTTATCCTCGATATTGTGAAAGACCAACGGGAATTCGGAGCAAGACCAATCAAGAGAGCAATTCAGGACGAGATTGAAGACAAGATTACCGACTTGCTCCTCGAAAGGGAATACGAATCAGGATATGTGTTCAAGATAATGACAAACGAAGACAAGACAAAAATTTCTGTTGCATAGTTCTTCTTTGATGCCCCTTGACTTTATGTTGAGGGGCATTTTTATTGTATTATGTACTATTTATCAGTATAGTATTGTATCATTATGGCTAAGATTATAATAACAGAAGATATGTTCCGTGCGTTGTCGGCTAAATACGCTCTCGATGAAGTTAATGAGAATGCTGCATCCGAGAACTACGACAGGGTTTATAACATGGTATCAAACTTAATACTCGGTGGATTTAGAGGAAGAGGAAACAACAATAATGCTTCAGGTAATGCAAGTCGCCAAGATAGTATGATGAGAAACCAATCCATATCATCTACACCTGGCGTACCGGCTAACGGAGTAGACAAAAATTGTTTGAATTTCATTGCTTTTGAAGAAAATAGTAATTCATATCCATATACGATGCCAAAAAAAGACCTAATTGGGTGGGTTAATAAACAAGACAAACCTGCAAGGGATGGTATAATACATAAAACTTATGGATATGGATTAGTATATACCCCGGATGGAAGTCAATTTATGGATAAAGCCAAACCGGTACCGGTATATACACAACAGGAACTTGAGAAAATGTTTGTTGATTCTTGTAATATGAGAGGAGCGGAGGTAATGCAATTTGCGAATTCAAATGGGATAAAACTAGGACAAAACCAATTTAACGCCTTGGTAAGTGCTGTTTACAACTATGGAAGAAGGGGATTTTTTGAGGGTGCCGGCAAAACCGTGGCAGCATTAATAGCAAATAATCCAAACGACACAAGAATACCAAAAGAATGGGCAAAATTAAGGGCAAATAATAATAGAAGACAGCGTGAAGCAGCATTATACGCTCGTGATATACCGAATTATGGAGTCGGAGGAGGACAAGGTGGAGTAAGAGAATGAATGGAGGATATTAATGATGAAGTTAGTTATTACAGAGGAACAATCAAATAGACTCGCAAAAATGTTAAAAGAAGAGGTTTATCAGATGCCGCCGAATGTAGGTAAGCATGAGGGTAAGCCATACACAATCAACCCGGACAAGGTTAAGATTGTGAAAAATTTCCTTGACAAAAACTTCAAAAAAGGCAATTATGATTATATAGGTTCCAATGGGATGCCGGCGAGAATGAGAATCGTCGCTATGGTTACTCCTACCGGCGATATACTTAGGAACATGAAACAGGAAGACCTACTCGACCTACTCATCGACAAGTTTCAAAACATGTTTCTTGACCACACAGAAAGAGAGTTGTTCTTAAAACAGGTGATGAAAGACTGGTTCGACGATAAAATCAACGTCTTCGGTAACCTTTCTGTTAACAGACTCCTTGCTGAAAATGTCGAAAACGAGGAAGGTGGGGTGTTAAGCAGTGAAATAGATGAAATCACTGACTATATCATCGAAAAAATTAAAGAATACGTAAGTGACGAAAACTATATCTTTACCTTTTTAGTTCCCGGAGATTTTATTAAAGAACATTACCCATATAAAAACCCTCCGGAGAAAATCGTCGTGATATCGAGTAAAATGTACAATGAAGAAGGTTTTGGTGCTTTTTATAATCAAGATGGGGAAACGATATATCTAAACCCTATGTATGTTAAAGCAAATGCAGAATCAAATCATATGTCAGGGTTTAAAGAAATCCTATCTCACGAAATAACCCACCTTGTTAACGACAGAGAGGGCGGAATACAGCCGATATATCTCACTGACGATATGGTTGATGGTGTTAAGGAAATGATTTATCTGTTCAGACCAACAGAAATGACAGCAAGAATAAATGGTTTGGCGGCGATTTTTAAAACGTTTCCTATACTTCCACTGACAACACAAAATATCCCAGCGGCTTATTTGAAAAAACTCGAAAGAATCACTGCGTTGGACGAGATGGAGAAATATTTAAAACGCTGTGACAAAGATGCAAAGTTTAGGAAGAGTCTTTTGGATTTTAGCAAAAAAAACTCTCTCGGAAAAATGACAAGCATTGCACAGTACAAACAACTCTTTGAGAGATATAAAAAGAAGGTATATAGGGTTTTTTACGATTGGCAAGAGTATATGCGTGAGGAACATATGAAGCGGGTATTGCGGCAATCAAGTCTCGCACTCAACGAAATCACGTCAGAAGAAGTAACAATCGAGGCAAATGAGGCAAATACGAATCCGACAGACCCACAAAAGGAAGCCGGTAATTACAAAATGGGTCACATATCAGTCAAAGGTATGAAAATCTCCATCGAAAATCCGAAAGGCTCAAAGAGATACTACAATGAGGACGGAGAGAGGAAGTACAACATTATGAAAAACCACTACGGATACTTCAATGTAACGAAGGGTAAGGATGGTGATGCGGTTGATGTATTTCTTGGGCCGGACATTGAAGACTTCGAAAATGTATATTGCGTAGACCAGAAAAAGAAGGGAACGAAGGACGAATTTGATGAGACGAAAGTTATGCTCGGATTTAGGTCTCTGGAGGGGGCAAAAGCGGCGTATTTAAGCAATTATGCACCAGGATGGGATGGTATTATGTCTGTAACCGGAGTGTCGCTAAAAACGTTTAAAAAGTGGCTTTATCGGGGTCGTAAGCAAAGACAACCATTCGCCGATTACGTGTACATCCAAAAGAAAAAATTAAATGAGAATAGAAAGAAAAACCTCACCGATTAAAGTGAGGTTTTTTAGTTTAATTCTTAATGGTAAATGTCTTATATTGGATTTCCGGAGCATATCTGTGTTGTGCCGTCCCAAATCCAACCTTATCGCCAAATACATCAGTCAATGCCCTTTTAACTTCATCCCAAGAAACGGGCTCATTGGAACCATCATCCTCGTGGCATATATAAGTAACGCCCTCAGGTCTCTCTACTGAATTGAAATAAGCCCAACCACAATAATTCAAGATATCATAAATCTGTCCTTCGATATCAGTTTCTTCCTCATCATCAAAATTCTCATCATTCTCAGGGTCAAATTCAGTGCTTGGTTTAATATAGTCTGGATACTCTTCACCATTATCATCCATAAATTCAGAAAGTGCATTTTCAACAATTCTACGGATAACGCTTTCAGTTAATTTTATCTTCTTCATACAATTATACTTTTTAAATAAATAGCAAGAATGTAGTAAAAAAAGTGAAGAAACTTGTCAGCATCTTCACTTTTAAAAACCCAATTTAACGGCACCCTTGTCTCTCTAAATTATAATGTGCTCACTTAGTTAATGGGTTTTAGAAATAATTATTGATATCCAGCCGAAAAAGTTGGATGTCAATGATAATTTTTGTATATTATGTATGATTTATGGGAATACTGAAAGAGAAAAGGGAAAAGATTGATAGTCTATACATGTCATACGAAATTGACGAGACTGACTATGAGATAAGCAATGATGGGCTTGCTACGCTTGACCCAGACAACGAGTTTCCACGACATGAATGGGATTGCGGGAAAAACTCGAGGATGGCTATCATGGAGAAGTCATATTTCGCTGATAAAAACTACTTTGAAACATTTACCCTGCAATTTCCACGGGACCTTTACAGAATATGACCAAACTATTTTGTTTTTCCCGTTTATTTTTTGTATATTTGTACTGAAACTTATTATTTAACAGATTTATGGACGAAACAAAGAAATTTCAAAACTTAATGCTGGACCAGGCAAAGGCTTCCATCTACTCTAATGTCGATGGTCTTTCCCTCCAGAATCTATTTTACACGAAGAACGGGTATTTTCCCAACTGCTTCATGTTCTCTCGCTCAGGAAGAGACAGCGGGGACAACTATTTTGACACTCCCAAGATTCTCGAACACTTCACTGGGACAAAATCTACGGATAAGTTCCAATATATCAAGTATGTGACGAGAGACCTTACATCAAAGGAAGAGCATTATGGTATCTGTGTCATTGATTACGAACACAATATCTTTGCCCGAATCGAGAACAATGTGTCTGAGTCTTACATTCTCTTCGGGAACGACAACGAGGATGCATTGGCCGGATTCGTTGATGAGCTTATGGAGTTTTACATCGCCCCTGAAGAAGAGAAGAACAACCTCTACACAATCGCACAGGGTAACGGAATGTTCTCCCTTATCAAGCAGAATATCTCAGAGAAGAAACTCGAGGGATTCAGCATTGAGAAGCAGTATAACGACGATTTTATCAAAGAGGATGCCAAGATTGAGAAGTTCATCAACGACCAGGATAGAAGCGGTCTCGTAATCCTCCACGGAGAAAAGGGTACGGGTAAGACAACCTATATCCGTCACCTCATCAATACGCACCCCGAGAGGAAGTTCGTGTTCGTTCCGTCAGGTCTCATCACTCTGCTCGGAGAACCATCATTCGGCTCGTTCCTCCTCTCACTCAACAATACGGTGATTATCCTTGAAGACTGCGAGAACGCTATTCGTGACCGCAAAACGAGCCTCTTGGGTTCAAGTTCCGCAGTGTCGCTTCTCCTTAATATGACGGACGGACTTCTTTCTGATGACCTCGGAATCAAGTTTATCTGCACATTCAACGAGGACACCAAGAACATTGACTCCGCTCTTATGAGAAAGGGACGCTTAATCTCCAAGTATGAATTCAAACCACTCGCAGCAGACAAGGCAAATGTCCTCCTCGAAGAACTTTATAAGAAGAACACTGAGGATTGGACAGACGATGAGAAGATGATGCACCCTATGTACCACACCGACAAGGCACTTACACTTGCTGATATCTTCAACTTTGCCGATGACTCCTACGAAATAACAAGAAAGTCAATTATCTGATGGCGAAACAGAAGCTGATAGAACAGGAAGGGGTAGTAATCGAGGCACTTCCTAATGTAATGTTCAGGGTACGACTGGATTGTAATGATTCAGTCATACTCTGTCAAGCATGCGGTAAGATGAGACAGAACTATATAAAGGTTATCCAAGGGGACAGGGTTAGAGTCGAAATGTCCCCCTATGACCTATCTCGCGGCCGCATAATATCAAGGCTATAATATAATACAGGTTAAGACAAAAATAACATAATAACATACAATAAAATACAGGTTATGGGATTCTTATCTATCTTTCCGTACACAGCAGCAATCAATACCGATTTCTTTGATAATGTTGACAAACTCTTTAATGAACCCGAAGATATAGAAGACGAGGAATGGTTTGAAGACAAGGGTGACGAGTATGTGCTGAATAAGAAACTGCTTGACGATGAAATCAAATCAATGAAACTCGAATACAATGACAAATCCGGTATGCTGAGTCTGGAGGTCATTTATAAAGCCGGCACGATTGAATTGCTGTCAGTGAATGTGCCGAGTGATGCAAATACAGAGACAATTTCAGCAGAACGGAATGAAGACACTAATTATATTGAAATAAAGGTCAAGAAAAAGTAGTGTCATGGACGAAGAAAAAGCACTGAAAATAAACGCGATTCGAGAGTATTTGCTAACATTGAATAATACACCATATTATTCTGAAAAATTTTCTATTAATGATGTTTCTGTCGCATACAATTCAAGGTTTGTCAATGACGAAATCAAAGCGTTTATAAACCCTCCGATTAACCCCAAAACACGGAAAAGCGTTCCAGAAATTGCAATGGATTTTGCAGTCCTTAAAAATGGTGATGTTTGGTGCAGAACCCTATTTGGAAATGAGTATAGACTTGACGAACTAATAGGAGAAAGTCTTGACACAATATTAAAAGCAATTGAGTATCACAAAAGCAGAAAAGCAGGAGAATAATCCTGCTTTTTATGATTCAAATAAGCTCTTTATGACTTCTTCAAATAAAGAATTTTGCATTACGGTTTGTTGATTTTTACTTGGCAATTTATTATCAAATCTTTTATATATTATTTCTTTTAATTTGTCTTCGCCTTCTCTATTCCATGGAAGAACTTTTAATTTTTTGGAGAAATCAGGTCTTATTTTAGCAACTTGTCCAACTTTTTTTACCCTGTTAAAAGCGTATATATTTGCTCCTTCGTCGCCATAATAACTTCTATAGACAAATGCCGCAAACTTTTTTCTGTCTTTAGCAAAGTTTTGGTCGTTTGGATTAAATTCTTTTACCTCGGTTTCATTAACATAATATTTCTGTGGAACCAGATGAATAAACAACCAATTCGGTAACCCTTCAGGTTTAGATTTGTCTTTTAATTGCTGATACATGGCTTCCAGTTCCTTATCCCACCTATAAATCGTATTAGCCTTTTCACAGTTTACTATATTTACTCTTGATGGTTTTTTACTTTTATTGCCATTAAGATAAGTTATCCATTCATTTATGGTTTCTTGTGTATCGTTAATCAATATTCCATATTTGTCTTGCCCATTTGTGGATTCAGAAAACTCGGTAACTATTGTCATTAAAAACTCCCTATTTAAATCGTCAATAGAACCTGTTAAACCTTCTCCTCTTTTTGAAATAAAAGCAAAATACTCTTTTCTTCTCGCTCTAAAAGCATCAAATCTTTTTTTGTTACAGTATTCATCTTTTCTACAAGACATACTAATTGGGGATGTTTTGCCTTCAGCCATATAATGTTGTGGTCCCTGGTATTCAATTGCAGTTTCTGTAGGTTCGTTTCCAATATCTATAGATAAATTACCTAAATGTTCTGCGACGTATTTAGATGGTGTTGCAAGTTTTCCTTTACCGTTTAATTCTCTACACCAATAAACTTTATTATTTTTTAAAACATCTTCAATTTTATCGGTGTCGATAGTGTTTATCTTTATGATATTTTTGTCAACAAGATAGTTTGTACTTATTTTATTACAGAATTCAAATATTTCCCTATTGGTCTTATCTTTATCAATAGTTGAACTTATTTCAAACTCAGAAAATGCGCCTTGGAAAAAGTCAACAACTGTAGCATCAGTCATTTCACCGTCTTCAAAAATTGTATTTAGTGCCCCACTTGGAAGCATACTTACAAGTTCATCTTCATTGTTATTAAATTCTCTTTTAATAAAGTCCCTAACACTATCGTTATTTAATATGTCTTCCGGTCTCAACCTTTGCAAAATTAAAGAGTATGATGGATTATTTTTCATTGTAAGTATTTCCATCATTCTTACCAACAGAGAAAAATTATTGCTTTCGGTATTAACTGTACTTATCGGAAGGTTGTATTTAACCGCTTTATTTTTTGCGGTTATTGAATACAATATTGATTGAATGTTTTCGAAAAGCGTATTATCTTTTCCAGACAAATTAACTTCTCCGGATATAGCATCATATATATCCCCCGTCAATTGCTTTAAATTTTTTTCTTTTTCTGTTTTACCCTTCAATAATTTAAGTATCGCAGTTGTTGACACTTCACCAACAAGATTTGAATCGTTGTTTTGAACACCATATAAGGGGTCATCCCATTTTGCATTCTCATAAGAGATATTTTTATTGTCCCCACCTTGTCTAAAACAATTTTCCCCAAACAGAAAATCCCTCAATGTTTTTGAATAAAGCCGAATGTTTGAGACAAAATATATATAAGAACGAATTTTTCCGCATATGTTTGCATCAAAATTGAAATAATTAAGAGCCATTTCTTTTGAGAATACTATATTCCTTTCAATTTTTGGTTTGCCGTTAACTTTTATTTTTCTGCCCTTCCCGCTTGGAATCTGCTGAACGGTGTCAACAAACATCGGAATAGACTCTTTTTCCTTATTTTGTGTCGGACTGGTTAGGGATAATTCATGTCTTTTTATTTTTTCTGGAAATGTATCAGAATTCCACTCTTTCCATTCTTTTTCTTTTTTTTCTCCTGAGTACCTAACTATGTCGTCACAAATTGCCTTTGACAACTCTTTTGACGATTTTTTAATAAAATCGTTAATTCGTGCATTTGATATTTTTGCTTGGTCAGGTAGGCTTCTATTTGCCACAATATCGTTTATTAATGATTCTTTTTCGTTTTGTTTAGATTTTGCTAGTTCTAATGCTTTTTGAAAGAAATATTCGGTTTCTTCATCAGTCAAAGAATCATTGTATGCTTTTATTTTACTAATAAATTCATTTTTAAATCCAGAATAATCTGGTTCATCAGAAGTATAGTCTAAATCAAACAGCTTTAAAAAAAGTATTGTTAAGTCATCTTTTAAAAGTCGCCCATTATTTTCAATAGATTGCCTTATGTTTTGAAAGTTGTCAATTCCCTCCATAAGACTATCTTTGTTTCCTAATATGGACCTTAAAGAAAACATTACAATATTTGGAAGTGTTCCTTTTTCTGGTACTCTTTTCGTATGTTGAATGGGGTCAATTGAACTATATTTTTCGTCAATTTCTTCGATTATTTCTTGCAAATGTTCAGGGGTATCGGTTATGGCATTATCAATGATTTCAACCATCTTTGGAAAATGCAACTCATCACTATATGGTGTGTTTGCATTCACATCACCAAAATATCCCCTTAAAAAGTCTGTTTCTTTTTGATTTTCCTGTCCCTCACCTTCCCCATCTTCATAAACATAAGAGGGGTCAATCCTGCTCATCATTGACAATATTTCGTTCAGAGTATTCTTCATAAACAACACAATCTATTTTTTTATAAATAGCCACAAATCGTTAAAACAAACATATTTATACATGTAATATAACCTGATTGCAATGAATACTAAACGATTTTTAACCGAAAACATATACGACGAAGGTGGTTTGGCCGGACATATGGATTATTTCTACGGCTACATAGAACTTACATTCGTGGAAATATCGGAACTCATTGACGACCTCTTTAATGCGAGGGTGGAACATGTGACCGAGAAACTTGACGGGCAGAACATATTTGTCACAATGAATCAAAACGGAGAGATAAGATTCGGCAGGAACAACAAGGACCTCGAGACCGGTGGATTTGACAGGGATTTCATATTTACAAAGTGGGCTGACAATGAGGGCGTACAGACTCTTTATTCCACCGCTTATGACACTTTCTCTGATTGCCTTCGTGGTATTTCGCCGGAGTTCTTTATCGTGAAGGGTGCTAATGCCCAGATATGGATGAACTGCGAGGTAATCAATTCAGCAAACCCCAATGTAATTCCATATTCAGAGAACAAGGTATCAATTCATGGACTTATCGCTTATGAAATCGGGACAAAGAATGTAGTTGACATACCTGATTACGACGAGAAAATGTCCATTCTTAAATCCCACCTTGAAACTACGCAATCTCAGCACGGAAAGGCGCAGATAACACCGGAAGTGGCATTAAGCATTGTAAAGGAAAGCCAACAACTCAATCAAGAATTCAAGAAGGAACTGAATGATATCGTTATGATGGTAGACGGGGGATATCCTTCTATGACGATTGCCGATTGGAAGAGAGTACGCCAGAAGAAGATAATGGCGAAATATGGGTATGGCGAACTGTTTGAACTTGGCGACTTTTCTGATATATTGGTTAGGAGAATGATAGACGGCGTTAAACCGAAGGAACATCCAGAGTGTAGTTCTGTCAGCATCAAGAAGTGGCTCATTGCTAATGTTCCGGATAAAAATAAAGCGGCGGAATTGTATGCACTGGTGAACGATAAATACAAAGTCGACCAAAAAGTCATAGAGAAAGAGACAATGGAACCGCTTGAAGACTTTTCTGTCAAGTTGGGAACATCTGTCATCGAATTGGTTACCGGGTATGATAACGAGAATAGGAAGAACGAGGTTATAGATTCAATGATTAACAACCTGAACATTAAAGTTGCAACCATTAGAATGAATCCCGGTGATACTGATTCATATAACAAGATGATGATTCAGTTAAAGAAGTTGGAGGCCGCAGGAAACAAGATAAATGCTGTTGAGGGTATCGTATTCAATTGGAGAGGAAAGACAATGAAACTTACTGGTTGCTTCGCCCCTCTCAATCAGATTATGGGAATAGGGAAGTATGGAAGATAAGTACCTGATACACAATAACATAAAAAAACGGGAAACTTTTTAGGTCTCCCGTTTTTCATTTATAGATATTCGGTTTTATTAGTTTCCAGACTGTGTTTTGAATTCGCCACAATCAACAATCATATTTGTGAAATCAATAACCTTTCTTCCATTCGTATCGGTTGTCGTAGATACGTTAATGGTATTAGGACCGCCAGTTGTCGTATCCTGGACACCATAGACCGCATACTGTTTTGCATCCCACGCATCAACAAGACCGGTAGCAGAACTTGTAGCATCAGCAATATTTGAAGTGATTGCGCTGACCTGAACCTCAACACCATTAGCAGTACTTGCAGTTGTGGCGCCAATGTATGTGCTATCACCGGCAGCACTGATTGTTTTTGCTTCAGCAGCAGCGATTCTTGCCTTAAGGCTTTGAATATTACTTGCCACGGTATTTGTGCTCGTGAATTCAACACCATCATTACCGGCAGCAGTTGCAGCAGCTTTACCGAGAACCGTGTCAAGAGCCTCAACATCAGATTTTACGGTAGGGGTTGCAGCGGTAAGATAATTGGAATTGCTGTGTGTGTAACTTCTTGTCTCATCGCTTCCACCCTTCGTAGCACCGACAACACCGTCAAGAGCAGTTTCAGCGGATTTTGCACGAGCGATTTCTTCGGTAAGAGCAGAAGCAGATGCAATGTCGCTTAACGTAACGGTTGCGCCAGAAAGTTTGCCATTGGTTTCAGCGACAACTACAGTAACGCGACCATCCGAGCTTGTGCCAGTAACCTCGGAGTCAAGGGATTCAACGGTAGCGGCAGAAGCATTGGCAACTGCGGTATCAATTGCATTCTGAACGCCGGAGAGTTTGAAACCATCGGTACCTACGGTAAGGAATGACTCTGAAGTCTGGTCGACAACACCGTGAACAACGCCATTAGCATCGGCAGCGACACCACTCTGGAACTCTGCTTCAACAAGGAAACGAGAAACATCAACCGCCACTTCTTGCTCCGTACCATCAGCAAGCGTGTAAGTATAAATCATCCATTGTCCATCACTACTTGTATCGCCGCTGAGTGTCACGCTCTTAAGGGAACTGTCTTTGTAAATCTTAATGACATCACCAAGCGTACCACCTGTTGTATCAAGGAGTTTGTATGCCTCTTTAACGTTTTCATCATTAAGCGCAGTGATTTCCTGTGCAGTGAGTGCGGTAATCTTAATGTCCGTATAAACACCATCATTACCAACAGCAATCACCTTTTCGCCTGATTTGACGTTGAGGGCGACGGTTGTTCCGGTTTCAGCAGTAGTGACGTTGATTGAATGGTCAGTATTGTTAAGGGTTGTTGCGGATTTGGCGGCGGCAATACCGTTTTCGAGTTTGCTCAAAGCACCTTCGAGGTCGTCAGTAGCGGCGATATTACTCGTAGCACCCGTATCTTTTACGTAGCCAGTAAGTTTGACATCTTTAAGGGCAGAAGCGGATGCTGAAACCTTACCATCTGCTTCACTAACTGCCGTAAGGACATCACCATCGGTACCACCAACTTCCGTGAGGTCCATTGCGTTGATTTGTCCCTGAAGTTTGCCAAGGGCCTGACCAAGAGTATCAGTCGCAGCGATTTTAGCATCCGAGCCATCCGCATAGCCAGCGAGTTTGACACCGGTAATGTTAGAAGCGGTAGCGGTAATCTGACCGTTTGCCTGTGTAACGTCGGTAATCACCTTGTTATCATCGGCGACGGTAGAAGCGGACATATCAGCAATCTTCTGCTCCATAGCACCACTGAAGGAACCAAGGGCTGTATCAAGGGCAGAGATTTCGCCTTCCACACTTACCGCGTCGTCAAGGTAATTCGTACCTTCCTTATCCACATATGAACCAGCAGAGCCGAGTCCAACAGAGGTAATAATATTGGCAACACCTTCGCTGGCACCTGTCGTTACAAGGTCCCTAATAGCCTCTTCTGACAAGAATTTAACAGGGGTTTGACCATCACCGGCAAGTACCCACAAGCTCGTATCTTTCTTCTTCGCTTCTTCACCGGTTCCCGTACCCATTTTAACGAAAATCTCACCTTCAGCTAAAAGGTTACCAAGTTGACCAGTAAATGCGCTGTCAGGTGTTAATTTCGTTCTGTAGTTCTGTAAAACTTTTCTTCCATTTGTAGTTGGATTGTAAGCCATAATTGTTTAAATAATTTAATAACCAGTTATTTTTATTTGTTTTTTATTCGTATGTATTTCATTACTAATATGTTCCGCAATCAATAACTTTCTGTTCCTTTATTTGGTATGTCGTGGAGTTATCCTGTATTGTGAAAGTAGTCGTTATCGCAGAATTATCCGTGCTTTGCGATATACTCTTAACATATTGTGTGTTAGCAGTTAAGAAATTACCAAGATTCACGGTATTTCCAGTATGACTTGTTCCATTGACCGTAATTTCAGTGATTGCCAAATCCGCAAGTTCCCCAATGAATCCAAGTGCCTCCGTATTTGCACTGTCGACATAGTTCTTGGTAACGAATTCCGCAAGGGTGTTCGGATTGGAGGAACCACCAACTGTTTCAACATATAGTTTTGATAGCCCAGGGTCCGAACTTACATGGACAACAGCAATTTCGCCGAGGTCCATATTCGCCGGTTTCGCATCTACCTGACTGCTATGATAATGTATCAACTTCTTTCTTGCCATATTACACTAACTCCCCACAATCTATTAATTGATGTTTCTTATTCCATCTTCCGTCAATAAAAATCCAATCCGATGTCTCTCCATTTTCGTCGCTCAATACTGTAACCGTCTGTCCCTCATATGCTTTCAATGAAGAAGGTAACTGTGACAAATCTGGAACGGGTGTTTGTTTCTTATCCAATGGCCCCTCACCCGTATATTGGAACTGGTCGGAAAACTTTTGTACATTGTCGTTAACTGCCATTGTATATCTTCTTATTTAGTGAATGTTATTTTGTACGCAACACCGACTACTCTTGTATTGGTATCGTCATAGTCTTCATTGAAATAATCCTCGTCGACTGATTGATATGTTGTGTATTCGCTGAAGATATTTGTTTCGTAATGTGTAAATTTATCTGTAATGTCAACGGAGCCATTTTCAAGCACTGTAAACTTACCATCAAACTCTGAAGGTACTGCAAGATAGAATGTATTTGCACTTCTTCTCCTAAGGTCACTTTCATTCATTGTCCCGTTCTTATATAAAGCCCAATCATCAGATGAAGGATTACCAAGTTTGTAGGTTATATTTGTGTTTGAACCTACTGTTGCGTGTGCTTCCGTAAAATCAGCACTTGAAACACTGTCCATGTTGTTCACCGATGCATAATAGAACACAATCTCTGAACTGACCGTGCTTGAACTTGAAATCGCATCGCTTATTGCTGTTGCGGCAGAGTCAATTGCGTCGATGATATTTCCTGTAGAAGCACTATTTTCATCCACAATATTTTGCGTAGAGGAAGTAATGCTATCTACGATTTCTTCCGTTGATGAGCTGATACTTTCTACGATTTGGTTTGTTGACGATGTAATGTTGCCGTTAATACTTTCAGCGGCCGCATTGATTGCTTCTATAATTTCCGTGTTGTCTTGTGATGAACCTGTCGAGCCTGTATCTGAACCACCGCCACCACCTGAGCCACCGTTGTTGATTGCTTCCACAATGGGGTTTTTCATATATTCCTCCGGGTCCATTCCGCATAAGTCGAGAACCATTGCGCCCCAGTGATACATAGGCTCGATTCTGTTGTCAGCCTCCAGGGTTATGCCGCTCTCTTCTCTGATTGCGTTTTCTCTCGGGTCATTTAAATAACTCATTTTATTGATATCTTTAATAATGCATTATATTTCTTCTATAAATAGTAGATATGAAGAGAAAATATGGACATATAAAGGCAAAAAAATTCCCCGTCCTGTAGGAGACGGGGAATCTTGATTTGGCTCTATCTTAGTCAGTCAATTTGATTGTTAAACTATCATTACCTGAATAATCATTAATGTAAACTACGTCACTACTTGAATGAGCAGGGATATCTATTCCAATTGAAACAATTTCGGACGTAAAAGTAGCATTTTGTAAATCACTAAAGTTTCCGGTACCGTTTACAATCAGAGGACCAGGTCTATCTGGTATAGTCATATCAAAATAAGCAGTAAATGACCCAAAGTTAGTTGTTTCAAATTCTATTAAATCATAATTTGTGGCGCTCCAAGATGTATCATTTGTGCCATTATAATTGCCTTCATAACGTATTTTACCGGTGCCATCATCTTTGGATAATTCGAAGCTTCCGCTATTAAGACCTAAAGAAGTTCCTCCGCCAAAATAAATTTGAAAATTGGTATGAGATGCGATTATCTGAATTGTTCTCTTTTGCGACGGGCCCGGTCCGCTTCCTCCGGTTTGTGTTACCACAGTTGAACCGGTTACCGCAGTATTGGCTACAACCCTGAAAACAGCGGTAAATGTTTTATCAGTAGTGCCCATATAAGAATCAACATCTATTGTATATCCTGTGTCGTTATCTTTTGTAACACTATAACCAATTGGAGTTGTTGACGAATAGAATTCAGTAGCGGCAGTTTCACTACTTTCAGTATGATACGGTTCGCTCGATGAATGGGGCTCTGTTTGGGGTGTACCTTCATAATGATAACTAGGATTAGACGTATATGCGCTCCATGGCGTTGTAATTGTTTGGTAAGTAATTACAGTATTGCCTGTTTCTGTTGTAATCTTGGCACCAATAACCGTGACATTGATATCACCACCGTTAGAACCAATCGATGCTGTATCCGGGTCGACATCTATTGTATAATATGAGTTTATTCCAACATCTGTCTTTCCTGATGTAATTTCAGTATCATAACTAGGTGCACCGGTTGCAATTAATTCGTTCTTCTCTTGAGCAACTGTTACATTGCAAGTGTCAGTTAACTGTCCATAAGTTGCTCCCAAAACAAGGTCTTCACAAGCAGTTGCAGCTCCTATTATGTTTTCTCTAGAACTCCTACTCACTGTATTTGAACTAACACTAACACTCTGCCAATCGGTTATGTCCTCATTTGTTCCATCATTATAATGCCCTGTAACGGTATATTCAACATTAGACATATTAACACTTCCCCCACCGGCAGGGATTTCCAAACTAGTTGGTGTACAAGTTATTGTAATAGCGGTTATAATTCTAGATATGGTTTCCTTCTTTATACTGATTTCTGCCGTATCACTCATTTGACTATAACCAGCCCGTACTGTAACGCTTTTATCGGAATCGCTCGGAACAGTATCCAAAGTAACTACCCCTTCGTCGATACTTACATAACCTGTACCATCTCCAGCGATAAATTCCCAACTACATTCACTATTGTCTATCTCATCTCCATCATAATATGCGGTATAAGTTACTGAAGTGTTATTACTTGAAAGAGTTGATGTCGCAGGTAATATAACAAACGTGTGTGAAAGGACTGTCGCAGTAGCAGAGTCACTATCAACAACTATTGTGCCGTCCGACGGAGTACTACCAGTATATGTTGCAGTGATAATTGCTTCCCCGGCACCATTTCCGGTTACTCTTCCTTTATTACTTGAATTGTTAACAGATGCAACACTCGTATCATTCGAACTCCAAACACAATAATTTGTAACAAGAGTTCCACTTTCTACAAAATTTCCATTAACATATTTTACAAGAGATGCATAAAGTTGCTTTTCATCGTTTTCTCTTATTTCAATCTCTTTTTCGTCAGACGCATCGCCAACAAACAACTCATAGGTTATTACATCAGACGGTCCTGGCTCATCTCCGCCACCACCTTGCTCAATCACAACGATGCGCACATAATCATGATATCCGCCATAATCGGCAATAATATCTGTTGTGCCGGTAATCGCAGTATTTATTGTTATAAATCCTTTATTGTTTGTATTATTAACCGTACAGTTTCCGGCATCTTTTTGCGAATCAATGGACCAATTTGCACTATTCGTCACATCTTCATTATCAAAAGACGCATATGCTTGTTTTCCCGTGACCGCACTAGTTGTAAATTCCCACGTATTGTCTCCAAATGAAACGTTATAACTGTGACTTTCCGCACCAAGTACAGTAATTTCTTGTGTTAAGGCACTATTTCCGTTATATTCACCTTTTACAACAACGGTTTTATCAAAAATGGTTTCATTATATCCTCTTAAATATACGTCGCCATACCGTGTTTTTTCAATGATAGCAACACCCGGGTTTGGGTCAGCAATAGTCCACGTAATTGCACAAGATGGATTTATACCACTACGAGAATACTCAACACCATCGTAATATGTAATCGCTGAACCCCAAAGTAATGTTTCTCCATGCGCATCAATAGTACTATATTGCGATATTACATCCAATCCATACGTTATCTCGGGTTCAGGTGTATTTTCTTCTACATACAGCAAAAGGTCAAAATAAATATCTTCAACTTTAACACCCTTTCTGCCTGCATTTTCGCCGGTATATGTATCACCAGAGACCCTGACTGTTATACTTTTTGCTGAAAATGAATATTCGGTACCATTTTCCACATACGTACCAGCACTAAGAGTAAGACCAGACATGTCACTAATATCTACCCCATTAAGTATTTCATATGGTATGACATATTTGCCTCTGGATGCCTCATCTTCCGCCTTATTATTCTCTGTACTATCCATAATTCCGGGAAAATGATATGCAGCCAAATTAAGAACCGGCTCTGTAAATCCGGATTGGCGATGGTAATTGGTTTCGAAATATTTTACCCCCTCTTTTAATTCAGGATGGTCAGCGGCTATATAATCAAGATAACCGGTCATATAATCAGATATTCGAGCCAACACATTAGGTATATGAAACGCAATGGCTATACGCCCCTCGGTAGTGCTATAAGCGTATCCATATTTATTAAATTCAAAGTTTATATGTTTTTGTTCCATATTAATTTTTGAAAAAGTATATTATTTTTCTATAAATAGTTTCTTCTCATTGATTATTTTCCATTTTCTTAACATATTTATAGTGTGGAGGATACATTGCAACGGGTGGTGTATCAAAGAATAAAGGACGAAAAATTAAAAAGAAATGGAAACAGGACAACTGGGTGCAACGGAACGCATCCTTGAATGGTTCGGTATTAATCCAGACTATAAAAATACCAAAGTAACATCTACAGAAAGTGGGGAACTTATCTACGGTTCAAATCTATTCATTCCCACGACAAAGAAAGCAGAATTCGGCGATTTAGCAAGAGCAATCAACCTATTACAGCATTTAAGGGCAATGGGTGAGAATGTACCTATGAATATATGGTTTGTCTTATCCCATTATTTTAACCCCTGCTGTCAGAAATCAATGTACCTGTATAAGTCATATTTTTACAAAGACATTATAAATCAGGGAGTTACGAGCATTGATGAGATTGCTTCACTTCTGACTAATGGTGGATATGACATTGATGACGGCTCTTATTTCGATACCAGCGTGAGATATTCCATAACACACAGGAAAGTAGGGGAGAAAATCAAGCAGAACACCAGATTCTTCAAGGTTAGCATCGACAATGACTGCTGGGAAAGGTGGTTTTTGAGGTATTTGAAGATTGATAAAGAATCACCGAAAGAAGCAATTTTTGATATTTATTCATTTGCCGAGGAACTTAAACAGCCGAAATACCTTAAAGATTTCATTGAGCCATTAAAGTCAATTCCAACGAAAATGGCGGCGAGAATGAATAAGGGTTCTAAGTTGCTATCCTATGTCGGTAATTCAGATATGAGGCAGGCGGTAGTTGATAGTCCAAGAGTGAAGAACATGAAATATCTGTGCAGTGAGGAAGGACAGAAACTCATTGAAAGCAAGACATACAACACAAAGATTAAGAAGGAACGTGAGATTACGCTTGACGACCTGAGCAATATGAAAGCACCGGAAGTATCTGTAATAAATGGTACGGTTGACGAGAAGACGGGAGAGATAACGGCATCAGGAAGACCGAACACTTGGAGGGTTGCGCTTCTTAAGAAATCATGGCCGGGAAATGGCATTATCTACACTAAGGTCTTGCCGCCATTCTCACCTATGCATCTTGTTATGAACGACATCTTGGGCAGCATAAAGATTCTTGGAGAATTTGAGTTTGAGAAGGAACAGAATGCAAATACCGCCGCAAACAACTTCGAGGAGACAAAGGGACACTATCTTAAGGCAAATTGCTGCTTCGAGGACAGAGGATATGCAAATGCAGCACACACAAACAACCTCACAAAGAAATTCAGCGATGAGTGTAAAGCCCGTGGAGGTAATATGCTGTCATTGCAAATCTCTGAGAAATCCGAAGAGAAAACGGCAGAACAAGTAAAGAGGGAAAGTGACCTTTATAATAAAATGGCGGATGACTACCTGATTGAAACAAAGACAATAATGGAGAAAGTCGAGAAAGAGAAAATCGGAGAAAACTTAAAGAAGGTCAGTGATGTTGCTTATGCTATTAAACAATCCAAACGCTTATGCTCCGAGGAAGGACAGAAGATAATCGACGAGCACAGAAAATATGATTCAGCAAACACAATCTACATAAAGGCAAGTGAGAGGGATGAAGGACCTGGTGACGAATCTTATGCAGTAGGACTTGAGGAATGGGAAAAGCCTAGAGAGAATCCTTGGGGACTAATGGGTGAGCATAATTCAGGAAAACCAACGCCAATCCCACACTACCCGCCGACAAAGGATGATATGGAAAAATTAATGTTGGACAGAATCGTAATTGATGAAATAAAGGAATAACGGAATTGGAAAAGACACACCCGTTATAGAGATTCCCGGTACTTTATTGTGTCGGGAATTTTTATGTTTTATACCCGTTCAGTTTGTTTTTCCCTAACTGATTTGGAAAAGACAGAATTATTTTGTATATTTGTAAAGGAAAAACTTATTAAACAAAAATCAGACAATTATGACTATTGACGAAGCGATTAGGGCGAGACTTGACAGATTCAACCGCCTATGGAAGAAAGCAGTCGGCTACACATTCGAGGAAGAGCCGGAAGTACTTAACAAGAAATATGAGGAAGAGGTGAAGAAGTGGGAAGAAGCAGCGAAGCCTCTCTATGACAAGTATGGTTTCAAGACTTACGAGGACTTTTGGAACTACCTTATGAAGAACGGGTTGTATGAAGAGGAAGATGATAGAAACATACCTGCTGAGCTCATGGACCTTTTTTACAAGAAGCCAACTCCCGAATCAGACCTCTACGGATATGAAATGGTGGTAATCAACGAGGCCAAGAACATCGCCGAATTCATTGAGAAAAAGGCAGAGGAGAACAAACTTACACCTAGGGAACAATGGGACCAATACACTGACCTCGCAAATAACTCGGCGTATGATTTCGTTGAGAAGGTGCTTAAGCCTGAGGGATATGACAAGTGGAACGAAGGACACTCGGGTAATTCAGGTTCCAAGTCCGTCATATATGCCTCAGCTCTCATTAAGTGGCGCGATATGTTCCCTTATATTCATGGTGCTATGGCCGAACTCATTGGGGACAAGGGCTACTATGACGACCGGGAAGATGTCAAGGAATATCTCGAGAAACACAAGGACGACGAAGATAAGTAAGATATGTGCCTGAGAATCATTACCGACAATGTGAAGTTCAAGACCGCCGAGGAAGACATGACATTCTATAAGGTGGTCAAATATAACGAAGAAGCCGATGACATAAATTGCTTTTTTGATACTTTGAGCAATGGCAGAACTCGTTGGTCCCAGTCGCAGGTTATCATTACGTCTCCACATTATGTATCACCTTACTGGCACACACCAATCAGACCGGGGAATTTATACCAAAATGAAAATGCGGTGGTGTTAAACAAGGTATATGATTATGGTGATGAAATAGGTGAAGGTGTATTCCATCTCTGTAAAACGATGGATGATGCAATCAAAACTTGCGCTGTTATCGTATCAGAATGGCATGAATTTAACCTTTTTGATTCTCATGCCCTCAGGATACTTCCACCAATAGCAATACTCAAAGCAACAATCCCAAGGGGCTCCAAATACATTGAAGGTACCTTTCCAATTTCTTACGGCATAGCACTTAATAATCGGTCCGGTGAAATTATGGAAAACACCCTATCATTTTATGAGGTCGACTACACCCCGTCCGTCGTTGCCACAGATAAGGTGATGTACGGAGAAGAGATGCCAATGGACCTTGAAAGACTGAACATAGAAATAGATATGTTCATTAAAAGCAAGGAGACCGCAGAGGCAGAGAAGAAGAGAGAAATGGAAGAGAGGATAGAAAACAAGGGAAAGAAAAAATGACCACCAGAGGAAACCCCAATGTCATTTCACATATTTTGATTTCTCGTACTTTTTTTGTATATTTGTATCGTATGACAGATATTAAGAAACCGACAAACAATGACAAACGAAGAACTCAACAACAGCAACGTAATCAAGAACATCAACTTCGACGAGAGTGAGATTATCCGCAATATCCTTGACCTGTATGGAAACGGGGCAGAGACATTCGATGCAGACTTCACCGCTTCCAAACTCAATTTTTACAAGAAGAGAAAGGGTTGGAAATACAAAATCCCCGTACCGAAGTATCTTTATGATGTGAATCCCCTTAAGGACGAGATAGAGAAAATCACTCCATTCCAAAAGATTCCCGTAGAGGACAATACATTCGACAGTATTTGCATTGACCTCCCGTTCGTAATCAGTCCAAAGACCTGCAAATCAATTACGAAGGACGGAGCAAGCATTACAGCAAAAAGGTTCGGTGGTTGGTATCCTGCAAACGAGGGCTATTATAACATGTTTTGGTGGCTGAAAGAAGCATATCGCACATTGAAACCCGGTGGAGTCGTAGCGTACAAGATGCAGTCAACCGTATCAGGCGGCGTTCAGGTACCCTATATCCCCTTCTCAATATTAGCGGCACAGAGACTCGGATTCTATTTCGTCGATGAATTCCAGTTGGAGGCAAAGTTCCGCTTGATTTCCGCCACAAAGATAAAAAAACAACAGCATGCACGAAAATATACATCATCATGGCTCGTATTCATTAAGGAAGAAAACCCCACAAAGGCGAACAAGACAAATATCAACAACCTGCTCAACGAAATAGAAGGACTCGACAAAGAAGGCAAGTTGGAAGGATATGAATTCCCCGTCAAATAACCCCATAATCCTAATATATCATGGAAGAGACAGATAAGAAAGAAATCGTTGAGAGGCTATGGGATAAATACGAGAAATACAAGGAAACCGCAGAACAACTACTTTCCCCAACAATCCACCAATTCGACCAACTAATGATTCCGGCATATATGGACCTTAAGGAGAACTGGGATGATGAACACGCCGACCTATTCATAAAGGCAATGGAGACAATCGTATTTCCCAAGTTAGGCATAAAATAAATCGTTATTTGATTTTACTACGCATATAAACACAATGGTAAGGGACTCTATGAAACATGGGGTCCTTTATTTTTTCGGCAAAAATTTTTGTAACCCCACTTGATATTTTCATATTTTTTTTGTACCTTTAATATAAAGGAGGAATATGTTTAAATGTATAATACTGAATCTTTCATAAAAAAAGCAAGGGAGATACACGGGGACAAATATGACTACTCTAAAGTTGAATACCGAGATTGTTACGAAAACATTCTAATAATTTGTCCGGAACACGGAGAATTTTGGCAAAAACCGTATAAACATCTACACGGAAACGGTTGTCCTAAATGTTATTTCACAAATAAGTTTATCCAAAAAGCAAAAAAAGTTCACGGAGACAAATACGACTATTCTAAAGTTGATTATGTAAATTGCGCCACGAGTGTTCGAATAATCTGTCCTGAGCATGGGGAATTTTTTCAAATACCAGCAAATCACATACAGGGGTGCGGTTGTCCTAACTGTGCTTTAGGGAAACCAAGGAAACCAAGGTACGATACAGAAACGTTTATAGATAAGTCAAAAAAAGTACACGGGGACAAATATGACTATTCAAAAACGGAGTATAAAGATTGCAAAACAAAAGTTCTAATCATATGTAAGGAACACGGACCATATTATCAATTTCCCGGTACTCATTTACAGGGGTGCGGTTGTCCATCGTGCGGTAAGGAGGTTTCAATTAAAAGCAATTGTTCGAACACTAGTAAGTTTATTGAAAAGGCAAAGAAAATTCACGGAGACAAATATGATTATTCAGAAACAGAATATACAGGATGGGATAAAGAAGTTAAAATAATTTGCAAAAAACATGGAGAATTCCACCAAAAGGCGATTTACCATATAAAAGGTCGTGGTTGCCCTGAATGTGGGAAAGAAAAAAGCATCGATAACAAAAAATTCCAAAACAATGAGGATTTTATTGCGGAACTGAAAAAAGTGCACGGGGATAAATACGACTATTCAAAAGTAGTGTATAAAAATAGCAATACAAGAATCCAAGCCATATGTCCTGAACACGGAGAATTTTCGATATTTCCGAATCAGTTTTTAAATGGGAAAGAGTGTCCTGAATGTGAGAAGGAACGTTATAAAGCAGTACTCGCTAATACATTCCTCGAAAAAGCAAAAAAGAAGTTTCAAGACACGTATGATTACTCCAAAATGAATTATGTAAATAAACATACTCCAATATGTATTATTCATCCGATATATGGAGAATTTTGGCAAACACCTGAACAACATCTTGATTCGAAAACAGGTTATAATATTTCCATAAGACGTTCTACGCAATATACTTATGACTATTGCTTCTCCGTCGCCTCCAAATATAAGGACATATTTCATTTCCAAAATCTTGAAAAAAAGGTATATAGTAAAGCGAAAAAAAATGGATGGATTAAAGATTATCATTGGTTGGAAAATTTGAACTACTTTTTAAATGAACCAATGACGGAAGAAACTAATGGACAGTTTGTTTATGTATATGAATTTCCTGATAATTCGGCTTACGTAGGGTTGACAAACAATATCTTAAGAAGAGATTTGCAACATAGAATAAAACGCTATGAAACAAACGGAAGTGTCAAATATGATGGTGTGTTGTTTCATTCAGTGAATTTTAACATACCAATTCCAAATGTAAAAATATTAAAAGAGGGGTTAACAAGAAAAGAGTCACAAATAGAGGAGAGAAGATACATAAAAGAGTATAAGAAAAACGGGTGGAATGTTCTGAATAAAAATGATGGCGGTTCTCTCGGCTCAATTCCTCACGTTTATTTTAAAAAAGAGGATGTCATTGCTGAAGCCAAAAAGTATAAATCGTTGGAAGAGATGAGAAGAAATAATCGTTCCGCATATAACTTTGTGAAGAAGAAAAAACTTGAAGATGTGTGTTTCCCCAATAGAATAAAATATAAAGTATTTGACGAATGGGGAAAGAAAAGAGAATATACCGAAGATTTTTTAAAAGAAATTAAAGAGAAATACCCGCTCAAAAAGGACCTTCGTAAGAATGATGCAGCAGCATATCGATGGTTATACAAGAATAATAGGTTATATGAATTTTACCCATCTAAGGACGAAAAATGAAGACCCTTATTTTTTTTCGGCAAAAATTTTTCTGGAATTTTTTTTGAAAACACGGTCTTATAAAAACACCCCCCCCCCTCTTGTGAAAAGTTGATTTTTATACCTCATCTCGTTTACACAATTGTGCCCCCTATTTTTGAAAAACCTCCCCTGCCCCCATACCTCAGGGGGGTTACAGTAGGTAGGGGGTACTACGGGGGGATACCTGCCCTATACCTCCTATCCTATCCTAATATATTCCTATCCTAAACCTGAAATCCTATAAAGTTTGGCATAGTTTTTGTTCTTACTTGGACATAACGATTAAAAAAAAAGAAAAATGAAATTTTATATTCGCAAAAGGAAATACTGCTTCCTCGGTTCCATTCACGGATGCACCTATGATGTTCAGAACAAATGGCAGAAAGACAAGAACGGAATACCTGTTGTTTATTGTACTTTCGAGCATCGCAATGTTGTCGGTAATGGATGGGGTGACAAAAACTTCTCGCTCCTTTCTTTCGGTATTGAAGGCACGACCTATGATGTCGAGTATCAAAATGTTGAGTTCCTTGAAAAAGTAATTCGCAAGGTTTTGGCGACTTGGCTGAATATCCCCGAAGAAGAAATCACCTTCAACAAACCTTTCAGCGAGTGTTTGGACTATGAGTGAAAAGTTTGGCACGATTTTGGTAATATATTAGGCATAACGACAAACGAAAAGAAAAATGGAAAAGTTCGAAAAACTCCACAAGCAACTTCACGAGGGAATCGTTAAGTTCTCCTACACGAAAAAGAACGGAGAGGTAAGAGAGGCTGTCGGAACTCTTATGTTCGAGGCGGTAACGATGATGGGTGGCAATATCCCCGAAGGCAAGAAGGTACGGGCAAAGAATGTCCAAACCTACTACGACATCGAAAAGCAGGCGTGGCGGTGTTTTGACAAGGGAAGCGTGGTCAGTATCGACGGCTTCACTGAGTTCGACCGCAGAAAGTATATGTAGTCGGCAATCCCCTGACTTTCAATGAGTTAGGGGAATCTCGTAGGCCGCCTTTCACTTTGGCACGGAATTTGTGATATATTAAGCATAGACGAAAGATTATGAAAACGGAAGTTATTGAAGACACCACCTACTACCGCATTGAGAGTCCTCGCGGTGTTATGTCCGATGTTATGACTGAAAAAGATGTCAAGTGCTGCCAAGAGCGTGGTTATTTCACCATTTTACTTTGGAGTGCTGATGGTAAAGAGGCGTACGCAACAAGAAGATACAAAGTGAGAAAAATCCACAAGTTTGTCCGTAAAACAACACTCACCGAACAAGTTTTTGGTGCGGAACTTGCAATATATTAGACATAAACGAGAAAGAAAAAATGAAAAAGTATAGAATCGTTGAGAAATACGGAATCACTACCTATCCTAATGGTGTAAAAAGCGAAACCGAACACACTTATCAGGTTCAATGCAGGGCCGGCGGTGTTCTCGGAATCTTCATGTTCCTTTTTGGTGATATGTGGGACGACATCCTCTGCGCTGACTTCACTTCAATCGAAAAAGCGAAGGAATACATTGACACGCAAATAATGTTGGAAGGAAGTAGAACGAAATACATCGAAAAGGTCGTCTACAAGGCATAACGGCACGATTGTTGCTTTATATTAGACATAAACAACTGGTCAAAATGGAATGGAGTAGAAACATGGAAACGAAAGCAAGGATTCTCAATTCAATTAGTGCAGTCCTCAAGGCAAACCCCGATAAGGAGGTCTGCGTAACTCGGTATCAGCACAAACTTCGTAATGGGAGATGGGGACTTCACGCGTATTCTATCTGCTACAACTATGGGGAAATCATGTGCCGTCCGTGGAGTGGTGCAAATGTCTATTGGAGGGCAAGGCTTGATGAACGGCTAACAAAGAAGGAAATGCTCGATGTGTGGGAGGGATGCAAAAAAATCATGTTCCCCTACTTCCCTGCATGATAGTTTGGCACGGAATTGGTAGTATATTAGACATAACGAACAAACTAAGTATTATGGCTGACATTACAACTATCGGCGACCTCAAGAAAGCAATCGCTAACCTGCCCGATGATTTTTCTATCGAGTTTAGAGTTAGACGCAGACTGACCGATGAGGAACTGAAAGAAAGAAGATACCCTTATCCGTTTGATACCACTTACATCGAAGGGATTGATTTTGACGACATCGGGTGGAGTGATAAGGAAGCATGTTTCGGAGTGACCCTGCCTCAAGAATAGTTTGACATAAGATTTGCAACATACTGGGATATGGAAGACTTTTATTTATCGTGGGATTTTATTTTTGGTAATCCTACTTTTAGATTTACCGATGGCGAATTATACATTGTTATAGCGTAAACAAATTTGTCTGTAAACGAAGAAGTTTGGCACAACATTTGCAATAATAGTAGTGTATTAATTATGAAATTCACTGTTATGATTATCTTACTTGTTATTTTGATGCTTGAATTGGCAGAAGAAATTTAATGCCTTTAAACTTTGGCATAGGATTTGCAATAATAGTAATGTAAGCAACCAATAAAGACCTACTACAATGAGCAAGGAAACTAAAGACACTATCGTCACTATCTGCGTATTTCTCGGATTCGTATTCTGCCTGTATATCGGGGCAATCATCGGATAAGAAGAAGTTAAGGTGTTTTCATAATCAAATCAATCGCGCAATCCCCTGATTTATAATGAGTTAGGGGAATTCGCTACGGCCCGTTAAAGTTTGGCATGGTATTTGCTCTATATTGGTCATAACAACTAAAACGAATTGATATGGAAAATATTTTTGGTCTTAATACTGCACTTCCTCCTTTTGTTTTCAATTTGCTTACTATAACATGTTGGATTGGGCTTGTGCTTCTAATCGGGTTTTTTCTTACCATTCTAATCATTGGAGTTAAAAATTTTTTTGACGAACACTTCTTTAATTAAAGCAGATAACTATTAAGAAAGTTTGGCACAACATTTGCAATAATAAAGGAAAAACACAAGAAAATGAAAGTTTTACTCAGCATCGAAGAATATCGAGAAAGGATTATCAACCTCGTCATGGATGTGGCAAAAAAGACCATCAATCCAAACGGGGATGATTATTTCAAGTTTGAGTTCATCAGTTGGCTTGTTGAGGAGTGTCTGACCGATAATTTCCATTATGTAGATTTCTGCAATCGTATGTTTATCAATACTTTCGGCAGGGATAGGAACGGGAAAATGTGGTGCGCAGAGAACATGCATCAGATTGACGAGGACGAGGCAAAGGAGTTCAATTCGCAGGAGTGGTACGAGAAGTTCAACAAACAAGCAAGGAAAACTTGGTCTAAAACCTATGAGATGTGTTCGTGCGAAGATGGTTATGGTTTGGACGAACTGGACAACCGCATCTTCATTGAGGGAGTGGTTTCCGCCTATTTCTTGGAAAACACGAATGAGGCGTATCGTATCTCGCTTGAAGTCTTTGAAAGGTTGTACGGGCATGAATACGAAATAGACAGAGATTTCAAATGTAAATAACATAGCAATCCCCTATCTTTCAATGAGTTAGGGGAAATCGCTACGGCCGCTTAAAGTTTGGCATAGATTTTGCTCTATATTGGACATAACAACTAAAGAACTACAACAATGGAAATCGGAAAGAACTTTAAGAATGTTGATTCATACAATAACGAGATGGGTAAGGTTATGAACGACAAACTATTCTTCCTCAACGAAATCGAAGATATGGACGATATTGCTGCGATTGTCGACTTCGGTTGCGCTGACGGACGAATGGTTTCCGAGTTGTTCAAGCATACCAACGATGATTGCCTGCTTATCGGTTATGACATCAGCGACTCCATGATTGGTTTCGCAAAGTCCAATTTCCCCTACGAAACCAATCGGGTGGTGTTCACTAACATATGGCAAAATGTTGAAAACCTCATCAACACTATGGATGGGGAAGGAAAGACTATGCTTGTCCTGTCCTCAGTTATCCACGAGGTTTATTCCTATCAAAACCCCGACAACCCCGACACGAACATTGACGAGTTTTGGAGAAGGGTTTTCGGTACCAACTTTGACTACATCGTGATTAGGGATATGATGCCGAGCGAGGACATTAAGCGACCGACCGACATTTATGACCTGCACCATGTTCTCAACGACTTCGCTTTATCAGGTTATGTCAAGAGTTTTCAGGAGCGTTGGGGCGACTTGCAGAAAAACCTCAACTTCGTACATTTCCTGCTCAAACACAAGTGGACTATCAATTGGGAGCGAGAGGTGAACGAGAACTACTTTCCATTGTTCATTGAAAACATTATGTTGCTTATACAGAGGAACGCAAAATACAACATTACATACTTGAAGAGATTTTGTCCGCTGAGGGATGTGGTGAAGGAGCGGTTCAACTTTACAATGGTGGACGATACCCATGTCAAAATTATCTTGAAACGCAGGGTAAGTTAGGCACGATTGTTGTTGTATATTGGACATAAGACAAAAGGAACATGGATAACAAGGAACGCATAGAGGAACTGAAACAAAGGCTGACCGAGATTGCAGAAAAGGAAGGAACGGAGATTGTGTTTGTTGGAGGAAAAGAATCCTTGCCTACAATTACGAATGACGAAAACAGAAAGAAACTTGTGATTGTGGAAGCCGAGAAGCCTGCCGAACCCGTATTGCCACCGAACATTGATGATTTCCCCGTATATCAAATGACTCCCGTTTATTCCAATCCGTTTTTCCCTAAGGCATTGACGGGGCAGGAGAAAAGACGGGAAAGACGAGCGAAGGAAAGAGAACTAAGGAAAAAGAAGATATGACATTTGAACTTGAGAAGAAATATGAGGCTGAGGCTTGTGTCAACTATTTTGAAGACATGGGCTATAAGGTGACGCGTAAAGGTTGTAAGGTCACCATCAACGAAAAGGACGAAAAGAAAGGTAGTTATTACTTTGACTACTTTAAGAAATATGTATTGTGCTCATGCTGACGATTTTATTACTTATCCTGCTGCTTGACTACATTGATTCGTAGAAAGTACTGACAATCAATGAGTTAGGGAGATATTGTAGGCCGAGAAAATGTGGCATACTTTTTGTTCTATATTGGACATATGGCAACGAACACTAAAGACAGACGGGCATACTTCAAGGAATACAACAAGAACCGCCCGAAAAAGGATAGACGAGCATATTATCGGGAGTACAATAAGAAACATCCCGAAAGACTGAATCGTGGCTACACCAAAGGCTGCGTCAATGGAAATGCATCCGATGGAAAGATTGTGGTAAAGAAAAGACAAAGGACTTGGTATGATAGAATGTTTAATCCTACCTTTTCCGAGTTGCTATATGATAAGTTATATGTTGAGTGGCACGATGATGATTGGTGCGAGGATGTCGATTAGTTTGGCACGATTCATGCTTATACTTAGACATAAAGCAACACGGAAATGAACGGAAAACTAACCATCGAAGATATTCCCATCAATCCACGGACGGGATATCCATACAAACGCACCACAAAGAAATATAAGGAGTGGTATGAAAGCCTCTCTGAAGATAACAAGAAGCGCGTTGCTGATGTGGAATACGATTGGCTTGTCGCTCACATGGGAAAAATGTTCAGTCATAAAAACCTATAACAACTATGGAGAAATACATCGGAGTATTCGCTGACGGCTTTCAGGTCGCAGTATGGTCAATGAGTAAGGACATGGCTAAGTTCCACCTCAAGGATTGGACTCGGCAACATGGGGCACTCATCAGCACAACGAAAGTAAAGTAGTCGTAATCCCCTATCTTTCAATGAGTTAGGGGATATGCGTACGCCGGTTTGAAAGTTTGGCACGGATTTCGCTTATTCTTATATCGGTTAAACATTAAACAAATCTCCGCGTTTGAGGTTTTTATAATTCTAATTCTAACTAATGAACGACTAAAAGGAAGTCGGGGGGTGCAAATCCCTGTTAAGTGTGTGAATGACCGCTCTCTCTATCTTTTTCGGAGAGCGGTTTTTTTATTTCCTTAATAATCAATAAGTTAGGGGATTTCGTTACGGCCGCCCTCTCACTTTGGCACGGATTTTGCATTTACTTAGACATAACAACTAAAAACACTACTGCAATGGATTTGTCAATAGATTTGTTTGAAAAAGCACTTGACCTCATTAAAGACGGAATGTCTATCGTTTTCACCCCGAAGAATGTCGCTTACGGAGACCGCTTCCTTATCTTCTCCGCCTGCAAGGAAATCAAGGTCACTTTCCGTTGGCATAACCTTTTGTGGGTTGAGTTTGAGGGGGACGACCCTATGCTCCTCGAAAACTGCCCCGATTCATTCCTCGAAAGCATTATCAAGAATATCGAGGCAGGAAACTACACAATCAACGAGAAATGAAAACGATTGAAACAACCTATATTAAGGCAGACGAAACGATTGACACGATTCTGCTCGACCTCAACTGCAAGATTGTGTATGTCTATTACAAGAACGGATATGCTCGTTTCTTTAAGACCTTTGACGCAATCCATAACTACCTCAACGGAACGGATATACGCGGTTGGTTTTATATGTGCGAGGACAAGACCGAGGTGGTGGATTCAGTGTTGAAGGCACTTGAGAAAGGAATCGCTTGGACTGATTAATCTTGGCACGAAATTAGCATTATATTAAGACATAACAACTAAAAACACAAACACAATGAAAAAGTTTATCTTTATCCTCTCCTTCATCATCCTCGCAACCATCAACGCGAACGCTCAGTATGCCACGGAATATCAGAGTCTTTCGGGCAGAACTTATGTTTTCAATCAGCCCGTTTCTACCTCCGATAAGGTGGCTATGGGAAAAATCAACACTCTTATCGGTAGTTTCGAAAAAGCCGATTATGAGTTTGAACGAAACAAAAAAATGTTTTGGATTACCTTCGGTGGTACATTACTTTCAAGCACAGTAACGGGGTTAATGTCCGCAGGTGTTGTTCAAGGTAACGAAGACATTTTACCGTTTTGCTATGTTGGTGCTGCTGCTACGGGAATTTTTGCAATTTGTGCCTCAGTAAACGCGTGGAAATGGGCAGTATCCGCACACGACAAACAATATGCACTAATCACATTGGGGGCAAACGGGATATCGGTCATATTCTAATTCGTAATCCCCTATCTTTCAATGAGTTAGGGGATTTTGCTACGCGGACTGCCAAAATGTCAGTTATGTCAGGTCAGTCTGTCAGCATAAAAAAAATTAAAAAAATTTCACTTTCCGCCCAGTTTTTGAAAAGTGTGGCACTATTTTCGCAATACTAAGGGCATAAGGCGGTAGCACGAAGCAAGCCGTCATAACGCCAAAAACACTACTACACTATGGCACTCTCTATCCCCTTCATGATTCTCTGCGCTGGCTTCGTTGCCACCGCCAAGAAAATGTTCTTCGACATCGCCTCCAAAATCATGGACGATGAACATGTGACCGAACTCAAGTCCATCTGCGAGGACTGCACCGACCTTTTTGCGTGGTTTGCCGAGACCGCGATGGCTTTCGTCGGCTTCGAAATGAAGTTGAACGGCAAGGAAATCAAGACCTCCGAGGAACTTGCCACCTGTCAGACGGAGCAGTTAGCGAAACTGATTATCTCCTATATGACCGACAATGTGGGCAGGGAGCGTATTCAGGACGCTATGAAATCCCGAGCGGAAAGCCTCAACGAGATTCCGTGGTTCGCCTCCGAGGATATTCAGCCGTTCAAGGACAAACTCGCTGAACTCCGTGCTGAAATCGAGCATAGCGAGGACACCGAGACCGAGTAACGGGATTCCCACCCGACACAATCCCCTGACTTACAATGAGTTAGGGGATTCGCGTACGGCCCTCAATTGAGTACCTTATTTGTGGCATACTATTTGCTTATACTTAGACATAACAAACTACGAGAAAGAATATGAGAAAGTTCGACCTCAACCTCCCGACCTTAATGAGATGGCACACCAAGTTCAATGCTGAATACTTTGGCGGTCTGCTGTCCACTCCTGTCTTCAAGATTCGTCACAACTCCACACGCAAGTTGGGTAATTTCCACTGCGACTATATCATTGGTTTCAGTGGCAAGAGAAGGGCGGTCAATCAAACCATCACAATGTACGACTACTACGACCGCACCGAGAAGGATTTCCAAACGACCTTTATCCACGAAATGATTCACCAATGGCAAGCGGAGACCTACGGGGTTGTTGACCACAAGAATACATTCCGTTCAATGGCTGCGAATATCAATCGTTACGGATGGAATATCTCGCGTTGTTCAAATGTCAGCGGAGTAAATGTTGCGGAAGGTATTGCTCCCCGTTAAAAAAGAAATGCGACTACTGAATGTCGGCTTTTGATATGGGAGAACGGGGATACGGGGAAAAAGTGCTTCGCTTTCGCTACGACCTCCTGCGCTGAAAGAAACGCAAACGCAATCGTGGGCAACAAACGGAATCTTGCACGATGGAGAAACCTGCAAATGTACAAGGTTAAGAAGGACGCAAAGACAAATTGCTTTTCCACCAACCGAAAGGACTTGCGCTACTACGATTGGGACAAGTACGGCAATTGGGTAATCCACCTTATTGACGGCAAGGAAAACCTGATGCTTAAGCCGTGGTATCAGAACGCTATTGCCAATGCGGTATAAAAACACTATATTGAGTTATGGGTAAAAGAAAACACACATACGAGGTCATTGTTTATTACAAAGACTATAACGGAATGGATGTCTCTGTTATGAAGACTTTCAAATGGGGACTGAGAGCAAAGTTGTACTATAAGCGGTATTCTTTGAGGGACGACGTGATAGCAAAGTTCCTCGTGGATGGAGTGACGAAGAGAATGGTTATAGGGTAGTTTGTTTCGTTATCCCCTGACTTACAATGAGTTAGGGGATTTCCGTACGGCCGCCTCATCAGTTTGGCATATATTTTGTTATATTCATCCTGTAAACCCTAAATGTTACCGCTATGTGCCTCACCCTTTATTCCAAGACCGAAGAAATCCCTCAGCCGAAAATTGCAAAGCGCAACATCATCTGCTACAAGTGCCTCAACTTCAACGACTCTGAAGAACGGGTATTCTCTACCGAAGATATTAAGTTTGAAACGCCCTATCAGTCTTTTCCTATTCGGTTAGGCAAGCGATACTCAACAGACTTTGATATTATAAATGTGTTTCGTGATAAAAGCGAGGACATTCCCGAATATTTTGCCTTTGAGGTTGGCGATGGCATGTTCCACTCTTACGCTTCTGTTGAAAACGCCATTAATGACTGCACCGAGTTTGGCGATGGCAACTGCGTGTTCTATGCCATTATCCCTAAGGGTGCGCTCTATTATGAGGGTTGTTTCTGCGGTGCTTTCGGCTATGCAAGC